>Ga0308018_10000516_pt1 | contig 19598 bp, 14 predicted proteins | sample Neamet282_FD_203130 | JGI IMG/M metagenome (GOLD analysis project Ga0308018, IMG submission 203130) | Marine microbial communities from water near the shore, Antarctic Ocean - #282 | ecosystem: Environmental > Aquatic > Marine > Unclassified | place: Southern Ocean | collected 2014-10-01
ATATCTCGGCATGAGCCTGACGTGGGGTTGGGGGCTGTCGAGTTCCGCGGGACTGCTCCAGGCCACGGACGGGAACGTGTTCATGACCACGGGGATCATCGACAGAGTCGTTCCGGCGACGGAATGGGTATTTCATCCCTACCCACTGATCCTGACTGGCCTCTCGCTGCTGGTCGGGTCCATTCTCTTGTATATGCTGGCCCCGCCTGACGCCAATTGCCGGGGCATCGAGCACTACCTCGATGTCGAGAACGAGCCAGAGGAAGGCGCGGGGGGAGTTCCGGACAAGTCCGCGGCTCACGCCTCGGCGGACGTCGGTGAGCGGACGCTCGCTGACCGCATCGACAACAGCCGTGTGCTCGGCGGGATCCTGGCTGTGGCCGGACTCATCCTCTTTCTGCACGCGTTTTGGACACAAGGGCTCGGCGCCCTCAACCTGAATGTGTTCAACTTTGGGTTCATGATGATCGGGATGCTGCTCTACGTCAGCCCTGCCCGATATCAGCAGGAGTTCAACGACGCGGTTCGAGGCAGCGCAGGGGTGATCCTGCAGTTCCCGTTTTATGCGGGAATCATCGGTATCATGACGGGGACTGGCCTCGTCGACTCCATGACGGAGGCGCTGCTCTCGGTTGCCACTCAAGACACCTTTGCAATCACCGCCTGGCTGACCGGCGGCGTGCTGAACGTATTCGTCCCCTCTGCGGGTGGTGAGTGGGCGATCGTTGGTGGACCCATGCTACTCGCTGGCTCAGAACTGGGGATCCCACCCGGCCAGACGATCGCCGCGTACGCAGTCGGCGATGCCCACACGAACCTGCTGAATCCATTTTGGGCCATTCCACTGCTTGCGATCACGGGTCTCCGAGCTCGCGACATGTTCGGCTACGGAATCACGATGATGATTCTGCTGATCCCGTTCCTGGCTGTAGCGCTGTACCTGCTGCCGTACTAACCAGTCCTGCGCTCAGCGGAAGTTGAACTGGAAGCGGACCGGCAGGCCGAGATTCGTTTCGATGGTGAAGGCAAACTCTGAGGCGGTCGCGAGCACTCGATTGAGAATCTCGGTCCGCCCGAGCAGATCGTCATTGAGGACGAACTCGATCTGGTTCCCGAACACGTGGTATTCGCCGACAACGGTTAAGCACACGGCACAATCGCGCGCGACCCTGATCCGGTCGGCCGAAACCGCAGGCCGCTTGGAGGGGGTAAGGACTTTCTCACGTTCCGTGACGGGCGGTAGTACACAGAGTCTCCGACCGCGATGGGGCCGCCCCACCAGATTTGGGGTTACACGGTGACCACGGCCTCCTGACCCACCAGCCGATCTTCATGCTGGAACAGCCTCTGATCCCAACATGGCTAGCCCGCGGTGACGACAGGAACGCGGGCCTCCGTTTGACACTCATCCGGCGCAGCTTCAGCTTCGCCATCCGTGTTCATGCCCTTCTGAGAGGTTCGCCATGCGTCGTATACTCATCGCTTTGGCAATGGCTGCGTTGGTGCTGCCTTCGCCCGTTTCCGGGACCTGGTCGATCATTGCGATCGATCGTGCCACAGGCCGTATGGTGATTTCTTCGGCCACCTGCGCGGCTACGCGCCCGAATCAGCTCAAGCAGCTGCAGGCGATTGTGATCCCAGGTGTCGGAGTCGCTGCCGCACAGGCAGGTGTGGACCGCACTCACGAGAACCAGAAGCTCATCTACGCCCAAATGCAGCGGGGTACTGCGCCCGAAGTGATCATCGGGATGCTGCAGGCGGACACGCTGATCGAGCGGCGGCAGTTCGGCATCATCGATATGCAGGGCCGCACCGCGGGCTTCTCCGGCTCCGGAAACGGCAACGTGTCCATGGACCTCCAGGGTGAGTCGGACGACGGCATTATCTGGGCGGTGCAGGGCAATATCATCGCGACTGAGCAGGCACTCACGGCGGCCGCGACAATCATGCAGCACAGCGACGAGAGCATCGTCGATCGCGTGATGCTTGCCATGGAAGTCGCGGACGCTCGAGGCGGCGACGTCCGCTGCACCTGCGCTCGTGAGCCGCTACCTGAGATGGCCCCGTGCAATGGGAAGACCGCCCACGTGTCGTATCTGCTGGCCGCGGATCCTGATGATGCGGTCGGCGTATTCGCCGAGAACCATCCGGAGGACATGGGGTCGCCTTACAACGACGGTGACTACTACCTCTACTTAATGGTCGTCCCCACGAATACGTCGCCTGAGGAAGATGCGAACCCAGTCCGGACACTCCGCATGCGTTATGACGCGTGGAAGGAGTCGATAGGGGCACCCTGATGCGTCTCTGACTCCGGCTCCTAGCGGTGCTTCTGATTGCTGGCTGTGCTCCGGCGTTCTCCGAGTCGCTATTGGCTCAGGACGAGGTCAGGCTCGTCCGTCCTTGGCACCACGCAGGACCGGGGTGATCGCGTTTTTGATTTGACCGGGTTCGCTGTTCTTCCCGGTCTTATCGACGCACACTTGCATGCTGGCCGGCACTTCGGTCCGAGCGGGCGACTCGCCCGGAGGGCCGAGCTTGAGGATCGCGTTCTTCAGGCTGACCCGATCGGCTGCAGGGACACGCGACGACCTCTGAGTCGGAAGTCGGGTCCTGACGCCGTCGGCTATTGAGTGACACCCATGCGCAGGACCAGCCAGCGGGTGCTGAATGCGTCGGGCACGATCTCTGAGACTGAGGCGGTGCGCGCCTCGCCCTGCTCGAACCATGACACGGAGACGCTGACCGGGCCGTTCCCGGCCGGCAGTCCGAAGTGGGCTGGGGTCATTCCCTGTGATGAATAGCCGCCGCCAGTATCGACGAGCCGGCTGGATATATATCCATCGGAGGCTCTGCGGAGTGTTACGGTCGCCCCCGGTCGGGTCCAGACGCCTTTGTTGTTCACGATTGCGACTTGGATCGCCCGTCTGGATCGAGTCGGGTCGATCTCGTTTCGGTACAGCGGGTGCGTCCCCGATTCGTTGTTGTTGTTCGCCAGCGCCAGATCGAGGTCTCCGTCTGCATCGAAATCGGCCCAAGCCACACCGTGGCTCGCCCCTCGGGCTGTCAGCGTATCGGGTGTGACCTCCGTGAAGACCCCGCCGACGTTTCGGAACAGGTAGTCGCGCGCCTCGGCTTCCCCGGCTAGGAACGTGTCGACGTACAGATCGACCCACCCATCGTTGTCGAAGTCGCCAAAGGCAGCCGACACCGAGTGATGGTCGCCGGCGAGCGGCGTGCCAGGCGCCACGTTGGTGAAGGTGCCATCGCCCTGATTCTGCCAGAGGATGTCAGGGCCGTAAGAAGCGACGAACAGATCCAGATCGCCGTCGTTGTCATAGTCGGAAACCGCGGTACCGACGCTGCCCAAGTTCTCGGCTCGTCCCGGCTGGTGCATGTCGAGCGATGCGGCGATGTCCTCGAAGGTGCCATCGCCTCGGTTCTGGAAGAATCCGTCCTGGTCGCCGTTCTGGTTGGCCACGAACGCATCGAGATCGGTATCCCCGTCCATATCGAACCAGGCCACGCCCACGGTGCGGCGTGGATCTCCGATGCCCGACGATTCTGTAACGTCCTGGAAGACGCCCGCGTCGTTCCGAAACAGACTGTTGGGTCGATCCCGAAAAGCGACGAAGAGGTCGAGGTCGTTGTCTCCGTCGAAGTCTACGAAGGCCGGTTGGCGGCTGGTGCCCGCACGGTCCACCCCGAGTTCTGCGGCTACATCCGTGAAGGTTCCTCGGTCATTCCGGTACAGTCGATTTCCGATGCCTATGGAAGCGAAGCCGACGTAAAGGTCCGCGTCGCCATCTCCATCGTAGTCGCCCCAGGCAGCTGCCCGGGTTTCTTCTTCATCAGCGAGGCCCTGCTCTACAGCGATGTCGGTGAAGGTGCCGAGGTCGTTTCGATAGAGCCGATTTGCCCGCCCGCGAAAGCCGACGAATAGGTCCAGATCCCCATCACCATCGAAGTCGGCCCAGGCGTTAACCTGCGCCCCCGAGGCGTCGAAGATCTCCGGTTGAGTCGCCGCAAAGGCGGGAGCCAGTTCCCGTGTGTCTTGAGCACTCTCAGCCGAGCAGGCAATGCCGAGGACGCAGAGAAGCAGAACTGAGCTACGTAGTCTGGAGAAAGGACCACCAAGGCGGCGAAGAATCGTGAGCACAGGAGTCCGTAGACGGAGAGGGGCGAGGGGCAACATTGCGTCTCAACCTCCCGTCGGAGAGGGGCCGAGGCAAGCTTCGAGCGGCTATGCCCCCTTCTGTCCGGACAGGCTTCCGTGCGTATCTCCGGGCCCCCCTCTGAGCCTCCGGTCAGCGTTCCAAGAAGTGAAGGGGGCGGCCTGCAGGAGAAAGAATCATAAGTGGAGTGAAGTGGCCGTCCGGAGCCGAGTGGATGTATACGAAGCGGATGAGAGTCGAGGGTACACGAGACCTGCGCCGACCGACCGAGCGCGGATCATCCAGTGGGACGAAGGCACCATCTTGGTGGACATCGCCGGCGCCGAAACCAAGGACGTCGTCCGGCCTAGCTGGACCGCCTTCAACATCAGTTGGGCTCTGGTGGATCCAGATCTGATGGAATCTGTGATAGAGGGCATGATCCGGAAGATGTTTTGCGACTTTCCGGAGCACGCGCCGCACCCGTGACGATCGGGCCTCCGTGTCCTATGTTGGCGAAGAATCTGACAAGGCTGCCGGGGAACTGACCCTGCTTTTTCTTTTGCGTCGAAAACTTTCGCACATCGTATGGAGTGGTATCCAACATGATTAAACGGAATTTGATTCTCGGACTCGCAACCTTCGCCCTTGGCCTGACCATGTCGGCCTGCACGGAGGCACCCGCGCCGGACGCAGCGCCGGACATAGCGCCGGAAGCTGTAGACGCAGACCCGAGCACACGCTTCGGCCGTTGGCAGATGGACTCCGACAACCCGCCGCCGTCGATCAATATCATGACGTATGAGGCCTGGAATGGCGACGGAATGGCCATCACGGTGGCATCCACCAATGCAGGTGGTGAAGACAATGAGTGGGGCTACAACACCATGTTCGACGGTGATTTTCGTGCGGTTGGTGGCCAGGACAATGCTGAGACCGCGGTCGAGTGGGTCAACGAGACCACCACGCGCATCATTAACAAGCGGGGTGGCCGCGTAACACAGGTCATTATCAACATGCTGTCCGAAGATGGGAACACCATCGAGAACGAGTACGTCCGCATGGATGCGGACGGAAAGATCACGGGTGTCAGCCACGCGACGTATCGCCGAATCCACTAGTACGGGACCGGCTCAGATCCGCCTTCGGGCGGAGTATGTTCTATCCAATTGTGAAGGAGAGGGCGGGGGCGACGAGGTCGCTGCCGCCCTCTTCCAATGAGGAAGCTTCCACGATGATTCGATCGACGCTGGTCGTTACGCTTATTGCTGTTCTGTCCGGAAACGCCGCCGCCCAGGCTCCTGACGACCTAGAGGCGATCGCCTCATGGGTCACGTTGGACGTGGTGACCGGCTATGAGACAAGACTCTCGCCACCTGTCGGGACTCAGATGCCAGGCTGGGAAGCTGACCAGTGGGGTAATATTGCACGAGTTGTGGGTTCAGGCGGGCCCCGCCGGATTGTCGCCTGTGCGCTGGATCGCCCCGCCCTCTCCGCCAGTCAGATCACCGAGGACGGATATCTGCGCACACACCGGATCGGCCGAGGGTCGAGCCATCCGCTTTGGGACCAAGCCTTCGAAGCCCAGCCGGTGCGCATACTGACTCGCTCTGGTCCGGTGGCTGGCGTGGTTGCTCGGAGCAACGGACACTTTGGAGCGCAGCATCGAGATGAGACGGCGGTCGTATCTGCCGATGATCTGTGGGTAGATGTTGGTGCTACCTCAGCCGCTGATGTCCGGGCTTTGGGGATCGGGCTCCTTGATCCCATCGTGCGGGAACTCCCGGCTTGGGTCATGGAGGGTGCGGTCGCAGGCCCCGATGCAGGCCGCCGAGCCGGCTGTGCGGCGGTCGCGACCCTTGCCGGTACGATGCCAGAGGGTGAGACACACTTCATTCTTAGCGCTCAGGAGGGTTTTGGATGGGTCGGGCTGTCATCTTACATCGCGCGTGGCGGAAATTTTGACGACGTCGTGATTTTAGCCCCAGGCGGCAGCGGGAGCCGAGAGGTACGGGCACCTGTTGCGTTCGGGTCGATGGCTGAGGTGCTGGATCGCGCAGGCGTTACCTCAGTCGCGTGGATTGAGCCAGCGGTGAAGTCTGCTGGTGCCCATATGGAGGTCCTGGGCGATGTGGAGGCACTATCGGTGCTGGAGGCGGCCGCGACGGCTTTGGGTGTTACGGCCCCGGGGCGCTGGGTGGCTGCGCCGGCTCCCGCTCCCCTTCGAACGGCCCACATGGATCCAGTCCATTCCCAGCTGGCCGGCATGCTAACAGATCTGGTCGAGCTCTACGGTACGCCGGGCCATGAGTGGTCGGTGCGCAGGTACGTCCTAGAAGGGCTACCCGATTGGGCTCGTGACCGTGCTGTCGTCGATGATATCGGCAACATCTGGGTTGCCGCTGGTCCTGACCGAGACACGACGGTGTTCATGGCTCACATGGACGAGGTCGGCTACGAAGTGGAATCGATTGACGAGGACGGTGTCGTCTCTCTCAACCGCCTCGGTGGCGCTGTTTCTTCGGCATGGGAGGGCCAGACCGCACTGCTGCACTTCGGTCCACCGGCTGCACCCAGCACACGGTTCGCTCGCGGGGACGACATCGACGGACATTGGAAAACGGAGTCACTTCAGGCCGAGGCCAAAGAGCCGTTGCGGGGCGTGTTTCGTACACGCGATCAGGCGGATGAAAAGAATCCTCCTCCGGAACAGGCCTGGTTCGGTCTGACCCGAGCTGAGTTGGAGGCGCGCGGTGTCTCTGAAGGCTCGTCCGTGACTAGCTACAAGAAAGGACTCCGGATGGGTCGGAGTCGTTATGTGGCGCGGGCCTTGGACGATCGTGCTGGGACGACGGCGCTGCTCACCGCGATCAATGCGATCGATCCGGAGGCGCTGCCGGGCAAGGTGATTTTCGCGTGGTCCGTGCACGAAGAGGGCGGCCTCGTCGGCGCATCGGCGATGGCGCGGCGCTTCGCCACCTCGACCCGACGTATTTATTCGATCGATACGTTCGTATCGTCGGATACCCCCCTCGAGTCTCCCCACTTTGCCTTTGCGCCGCTCGGGAACGGACCCGTGCTTCGGGCAACCGAGAATTCGGGTGTTTCACCGGATCGTGAGCGCGATCGAGTGCTCGGAGCGGCCCGGGAGGCCGGGATCACGATTCAGATGGGACTGACTCAGGGCGGCACCGACGGCACTCGGTTCACGTTCTGGGGGGCCCCAAACCAGGGCCTCTCATGGCCCGGGCGCTATAGCCACTCGCCTGGGGAGGTGCTGGATCTGCGCGATCTAGCGCGGCTGAGTGATTTGATCCGAGCCGTCGCGATGGCTGGCGAGCGGTAACGACCGATCAGCTCGTGAGCGGCGTGAACCAGAATGTGGAACCCTTGCGATGGCACTGGCTACTCCGATACGTCCACCCCTAGCCCTCAACCGTCAGTTTGTAAAAAGTGAGGCCAGGTCCCGTCGATTGATATCGCCGGCGTTGTCGATTTTCGCCTTGGCTGAATTTGGCGAAGATTCTTTTCCAGCCCCTCCCTTCGGAGACATGAACGCTACCGGGGCCAGGTGGCGTTCACGTAGCACGTCAAGGCTGCCCCACCGTGATATCTGAGGGCTCGGGTCGGTGGACTTCGCGACTACGCTCACAACCCCGACTGGAACTGTATCTCGATGTCCAGCTGGCGTTACGCTTCCGTGAACGCAGCGAGTTCGGTCGTGGCCAGGCTTGGAAGGGGCGCATAGGTTGGCTGTTCCTCCCCATGTCGTATCGCCTTACGGGCCGTATTTTATGAAATACCGCAGCCACACTCCATACTTGCTGACACTTGCCTCTTTGGCGGTCCTCACCACTCCGATCGCCGGCCAGCAGGAAGACAGCTACGACTACTGGCGACCGCAGCGCGACATGATTCGCCACGGTCAGCAGGCGGTTTTCATGTGCAATGGATTGTTCACCGGGGAGCGGTCGCTTGAGCAGGTTTTCGACCAAGAGCTCGCGTTTCTCGCACAGCCGGTCGGATCTCCTCAGGGGGGAGACTACGACGTGGACTGGGAGCGACAGGCGGTCGCAATCGGAGCAGCCGGTGGTACGCCGACGATGCGAGCGGCCTATCGCGAGGGAATCGGATGCGTAGTGATGGCTCCAGATCAGACGTTTGAAGACATAGAGACCCTGCCCGAACTCGTGATGGCTCTGGTGCCCGGCGACCCCGCGTCGATCTCGTGGCCCGATGGTGACCTGGTGGAGGAGGTATCTCTCCCGACGGGCGTCGATGCGGCGGCGCTCGATGCTGCTTCCGAGTGGGCGTTCGAGCGTGAGTCTCCTGAGCAGGTCACCCTGAGCCTAATGGTGGTACATCAGGGAAAGATTCTGCATGAACGTTACGCTCCGGGCGTCGAGGTGACGACCAAGACTCGGACTTGGTCAACGGCGAAGAGCATCGCAGGGACGCTCATCGGGATGATGGTAGACGAAGGCAGGATGTCCCTCGACGAGCCTCTTGGAATCGCATGGTTGCCCGGCGGCCGGGCTGTGGAGTCAGACCCCCGGAACGAAATCACGCTTCGCAACGTGCTCAACATGTCCAGCGGGCTCGAGACGATCGACAATGGCGGTCTCGAGTACGCGACGGGTTCGGGAATGTCTTACTGGGCGGGAGCGAGTTCGATTACGGGGGCTCGGAGTCGTGCGCTGATTCGTGAGCCGGGGACCTTCTGGGACTACGAGAACTACGACACTCTACTCGGCGTGTACGCCATGAAGCTGGCTTTGGGCGACGACCAGGCGTACCTGGAATTCCCGCGTCGACGGCTCCTCGACAAGATCGGCATGCGGAACACACTTCTCAGCGCTGACCGTTTTGGCGATTTCATTCTCAGCAGTCAGGTCTACACGAACGCCCGTGACCTTGCACGTTTTGGCTTGCTATACCTGAATGGCGGTACGTGGAATGGCGAGCGACTGATTTCGGAAGAGTGGATCGACTTCGTCCGCACGCCTGCGCCGGCCACCGCGGAAACTGGCGAACATTACGGAGGGCAATGGTGGCTGGTGCCGAATACCCGGGACGACATCCCGGCTGACGCTTATTCCACCGCTGGAAATCGAGGCCAGTATGTCGTTGTTGTGCCGTCGCACGACCTAGTCATCGTTCGTCGTGGCCTCGACTACGGCCGCCAGGGCTTCAATCGCTGGGACCTCACGCGTGAGGTGCTGAAGGCGTTCAGTCGGGTGTCGGATCAGGACAGAGACTAGGCCACCGGCCGAGGTCATGGGCAGCATGCGGTCCTGGGTAGTCCCTTCGACCCTCCGGGTCGTTATTTTCCTGGATCTCCGTGGCTGAGCCCCGGGTCGCCTCGAATCCCTCCTCGATGTTCAAGACCGGCTACATCCTCAGTCCGAAAGCAGACCTGGTCTGGTTTCTCGGCCTGCCGTTCTTCGCGGTTGCGCTCGCGCTTGGTTTTCAGGCATGGCTACCCTACGTCGCCGTCGCGTCCATCAATTTGTGGATCACCATTCCGCATCACTACGCGGGCTGGGTGCGGTCCTACGGTATGCCGGACGTTTGGGAGCGTTTCAAGGACCGGCTGATCATCGGGCCGATCGCGATCATCGGCTTCACGATCATGGGCCTGCAATTCGCACCCATCACGCTGCTTCTGCTGGTGACTGCTTGGGACCACCAGCACAGCATCATGCAGCAGCACGGCCTGGCACGGATATACGATTTCAAAGCAGGGGCGGGGCTGAAACACACGCGGCGCGTGGACCTCGGACTTCACTGCGTTCTCTATGCATTCATGTTCCTGAATGCCCCGATGTTCAGGTTCCTGTGGATCCGCGAACTGCATCGGATGCGGGTTCCGCTGTCGGTCGACTTCGTGAGTGGTTTGTTGGTGTTCAGTCAGGTCGTCGTGGTCGGCTACCTGATTTTCTACGCGTACCACCTGTACCGGACAGTTCAGGATGGGGCGATCATCAACCCCGTGAAGTACGCATTCATCGGAGCGAGCTATTTCCTTTGGTACTTCGTCGCGTGGAACACGAACTCCATCCTGCTATACGCGGTCGCCCACCGTTTGATGCACGGCGTTCAGTACATCGTGATGGTCTATTCGTTCATGAGGAAGAGTCAGGACAAGGGTACGTTCCGCACTGGCTTCTGGAGCAGGCTGGTCGGTCCGGGTCACCTGCGCTGGTTCCTTGTCGGAGGAATCGCGTACGCGGTAGTGTTCCAGCTTCTCATCAATCGACCGCTGGATGAGTTCGGATTCGGGGTCGTGAATTTCGCGCCGTACCCGGCGATCGCTGCGTTCGGAATCCCGGCACTGGACTATTCGAGCAGTTACGCGCTGTTCTCGCAGATGATGATCTACGTGTACGGGTTGATGCACTACTACATGGACTCGTTCATCTGGAAGGTTTCGGACAAGCAGACGCAGAAGGGGCTCTGATGGCACTGGCTCCGGACGCCGCATCGTGGCATCGCCGCTTCCGGATGCTGATCGTCATCTATGTGCTCGCGCTCGCGCTCGGCGCGCGTGAGTTTTTGGTCGCGAGGTCGAGCGCGGTGATCGACCAAGGGTCTGCTGAGTGGACCCAGATGGCTGAGGTGGTCGCCGCGCTCAATCCGGCCGAAGCCGACACGGAGTACCTGCTCGCGATGGAAGCGCTTCAAGCCGGGGACGCCGACGCATACACGGAGCACATGGAGATCGCTCTGGGAAAAGGCGTGAAGCACAACAATGCACTTCTGGCTGAGTATGCCCAGCAGCTTCTGCGTCTGCAGGCATCCTTTGAAGACATCGATCGTGCGCTGAGCCGCTGGAGGGACAATCACGCCCTCTCGTTCGAAATCCTCGAACTACCTATGGGCGTTGGGCCGCGCGACCAGCTCGATCATACGACACTGACTCGGGAGATGGACGCGCTCGATTGGATCTACAAGTACGAGTTCCGAGCACCGAACGAGGTGATCCCCTTTTGGGTGGCGCTCGTTCAGTTCGAGCCAGCGGAAGAGATCTCTGTGCGAGAACTGATCGAAGCTTTGTCGATCCTCGGGATCCCGCCCGAGGACCGACGCAGCTTCGCGATGCGCTGTATCAGCTTCGCAGAATGTCGGGTGACTGCCCGCTGAGGGCTTAGCGGGCTTCGACCATCGACGCCTTCAGATTCGCCGGCAGCATCAGCTTGAAGATCGGGGACAAGGGTGGCCCGGCGTTCGCGTTGCCGCGACCTCTACCCGCCTGCGGCGCACCAGGCCTGGGCACCCAAGCATCCATGGTGTTCCAGTATACGACGTTGTCCTCGGTCTCGACTTCGAGCATGTGGGTCACGAGGCGACCAAGGTTCTGGGCGGTCGGCACGACGTAGGTACCTGTTGGGAAATCACGAGTCTGGGTGACGACTTCTCCGACCTGAATGCGGGTCACTGCCGAGTGGTTGTACTGCCGCTCGTGGGTGACGTCTTCGACCGTGTAGGCCTGAACCTCTAGTGACACGGGTTCGATGAGCCGTTCGACCGTGATTCCGTGGCGAAGCAGCAGAGCAACCGCGTCTTCAGCGTCTCGCGGCAGCAGGTAGGCCCAAGGTCGGTCGCGCAGCTGGATCGCGACTGGCTTCTTCATGAGCCGTGCCCCAGTCACCTCGATCGTGTCGACGGTCTCGCCGGGTTCTGCGTTGAAGCCTCCTCCCCGCACGATGGTGTAATCGACCGGGTAGCCCTCTGCGGCGTACTCCATTGCGACTGCAATTTTTCCGCTCGGCGCGGCCCCCATCGCGATCGTCTCAGCTCGGGCAGTGTTGACTGTATTCACGAGCTGCTCTCCGTTCTGAGCCACCCATTCCAACGTCGCGTAATAGCCGAGGTATCCCGCGCGCGCTCCGACCTCGAGCTCCTGCTGGGGAGCCTCGAAGAGGATTGCGACTCCGTTAATCATGCCACCGTAGTTCCGGCCGATCCTGACCTGAGAGCCGCCGGTATTCCACTCTTCTTCATCCCCGCCCGAGTAGTACCACGCCCTGAGGCCTTCCGATTCCAGCTTCGCGTCGATCGCCGGGAAGATGTGGTCGTCACAGGCGAGTGTCAGTTCGATGGCTGAATCGTAATGACTCGTGCACTGGTAATTGAGGTTGTAGGGCCGGGCACCTCCGTTGTGTCCATCAATTAACAGATGCGGACGCCAAGCGCCGATCAGATTCTGGACGTAGTTCTGGATGGTCGGATGCTCAAGCTTCACGTAGTCGCGATTCAGGTCTATGCCCCATGAGTTTCCGCGCTGACCCCGCACGGTGGCTTCGAAGCCATCTGGATTAATCTGAGGCGCGACAACCACTGTGACCTGATCAAGCATCGCGTTGGCGTCGGTTCCGGGCGTCGCGAGGTCCCGCATCAGGATCATCAGCCCTTCACGGAACGTCCGCTCGCCTCCGTGGACATTGGCGGCGAAGAGAACGATCGGCTTCCCGAGCGCCATCGCCTCCCACGGTTCTACGACCAGCGGACGGCTGAAGACCGCGTAGGCGAGGTCTCGACCTTCCCGGGTCTGCCCGTACGTCCCGAGGCGCATGTCCGAGCTGACCTCGCGAAGCTCCTCAAGGTAGTCCCACATCTCCAGGTGACGAGTATGAGCGCTGAACCCGTTCTCTTCCGCAGCGGTTTGGGGGTACCCGTCAGCTACCGGGTCCCAGTTCACCTGTGAGGCGGCGCTGGTCGGTTTCGCCAGGGCTACTGCGGTGAAGAGCGCTCCGATTGCTAAGAGCGAGAGAAGTCGATGTGTTACGCGCATTGGGTTCTCCGTATTCGTGATTTCTGCTCGTGGGCAGGGAGGATAGATTGATCCCCCCTCGTTGTTCAACTAGGAGAGTTCTGTGAGTCGTGCGATTGTCGTTCAGGAAGTGGGTGGTCCAGAAGTCATGGAGTGGGTGGAGCAGGACCCGGGCGCCCCTGATGAGGGCGAAGTCCTTGTCCGCCACACAGCCATAGGTCTGAACTTCATCGACGTCTACCACCGGACGGGACTGTACCCGGTGGCGGCGCCGTTCACTCCAGGGTCTGAGGGTGTTGGGGTCGTCGAAGCGGTGGGTGGTGGCGTCGCGGATGTCTCCATTGGAGATCGTGTGTGCTACACCAGCAACGGGCCCATCGGCTCGTACTGCGAGCGACGCGTGCTGCCGGCTACACGGCTCGTTCCCGTTCCGGATGCCATCAGTGACGAGGTGGCCGCAGCAGTGATGGTGAAGGGCTGTACTGTCGAGTACTTGGTTCGCCGAACCTACGCGGTTCAGCCGGGTGACAATGTGTTGCTTACGGCCGCGGCCGGCGGGGTTGGGCTGATCGCTTGTCAGTGGCTCCGCGCACTGGGCGCCAACGTGATTGGGACGGTAGGCACGGCCGAGAAAGGCGAGATCGCGCGGGCGAATGGGTGTGACCATGTCATTCTCTATCGCGATGAGAATATCCCAGAGAAGGTTCGCGAGATCACAGATGGGGAGATGTGTGCCGTCGCCTACGACTCGGTCGGTGCGAGCACCTTCGAGCCCTCGATTCTCTCACTGGCACCCCGGGGGATGATGGTCACCTTCGGGAATGCCTCAGGGCCAGTCGGGCCGATGTCACCACTCGTGCTCGCGAAGAACGGATCCCTGTTTCTGACTCGGCCCAGGGTGGGCGACTACTACGCCACGCCCGAGGACACGATGGAGGGTATTGGTGCACTCTTCGGCATGATCTTGGACGGGCACATCCGACCACATATCGGTGGCCGCTACGACCTGGCTGACGTGCCAGACGCGCACCGGGCCCTCGAAGCAAGAGAGACGGTCGGCTCGACTATTCTCGTTCCTTGACCCCTAGCATCGTTTCGCCGTAATGGATTCGTGCGTCCCAAGGCGTCGCGCGCCGTGCCGTCACCCCCCAGTTTCTTAAGCTGTTATATCAGCCTTAGCCACGCTGCTGAGAGCCCCGCTCGTCGCCATGACCATGGGGCGCTCTCCTGGCCCCCGATCTATGTGGAAGTCCTCCTCCATGGCTGGTTCACCGGCAACACGGCCGATGAGGATCATCAGCGTCGGGGGTCGATTGGGTGTCGATCTGGAGAGGGAAACCGAGTCGGGCGATTCGGGGTAGATTTCGCACCGGGGCCTGAACCGGCCTGCCGATTAACCGTCGATTTTCTGCACCAGGGGGCAACATGAAGAAGACGTGGTTCGCGACGCTGGGGCTTTCGATACTCCTGACGACTCAGCCTCTCGAGGCTCAGACATTCCCCACGGATGACCCAGTGATCCGTGGCATGTGGCAGGAGGGGATGGAAGATGGTTCGCAGATCTTTGATCTGGCGCAGGCGCTCCTCGACTCGATCGGCCCCCGGCTGCTTGGCTCGACCGGCTTCGACCGTGCCGGAGATTGGGTAATGTCGAAGTACGCCGACTGGGGCATCGATGTTGAGAAAGAGGTGTGGGGGTCTTGGCGTGGCTGGGAGCGAGGCTACTCTCATATCGACCTGATCTCGCCTCGAGTCCGATCTCTTTCCGGCATGATCATGGCCTGGAGCCCCGGCACGGAGGGACCTGTCGACGCGGATGTCGTCATTCTCCCCCGCTTCAACAACGAAGCGGAGTTTGAGGCCTGGCTCCCCCAGGCCCGCGGGAAGATGGTGGCGATCTCGTTTGCTCAGCCGACCTGCCGAGCTCCCGAGTCTTGGGTTGAGCACGCGACGGAATCATCGTGGGCGCGGATGCAGGAAGAGCGTGCTGCGGCTCAGAGTGCATGGGGTCAGTCGATTCGTGCGATCGGTGACGGACTCGAGGCTCGGCTCGAAGAGGCGGGCGCTGTCGCACTGTTCACGTCACGCTGGTCCAATGCCTGGGGTGCGGACAAGATTTTCTCCGCGAACACGACGCGGATACCCACGGCTCACCTCAGCTGTGAGGATTACGGACTACTCGCTCGTATGGCCGAGCGCGGCCAAGCGCCTCGTGTCCGAATGGACGCGCAGTCTGAATTCACTGGGGATCGCCCAGCGTTCAACATCGTCGGCATGATCCGCGGTACAGAACTGCCTGACGAATACGTGATGTTGAGCGCCCATCTTGATTCATGGGACGGCGCGTCCGGCGCCACGGACAACGGCACCGGCACCATCATGATGATGGAGGCGATGCGTATCCTGCAGGCGACGTATCCGAACCCGCGGCGATCGATCATCGTGGGTCACTGGGGCGGGGAGGAGCAGGGACTCCTCGGGTCGACGGCCTTCCGCGAAGACCACCCCGAAGTGGTGGATGGAATGCAGGTTGGGTTCAACCAGGACAACGGTACCTGGAGAGTCGACTTCATTCGGATGCAGGGATTCCTTGGAGCCGGTGCGCACTTCGCACGGTGGTTCTCGTCGATGCCGAACGAGATCACCGACCAGGTCGAGCTCGATGCGCCGAGTGTCCCGGAGGGGATCCCGCTGCCCGGTAGAGCCGGGCGGAGCCCTGGGGGTGGCAGTGATCACATGGCTTTCACGTGCATCCCCATTCCCGTGTTCCGCTTCCAGTCGAACTATCCTGACTACCGCCAGTACACGTGGCACACGAACATCGACACGTTTGACAAGCTGATCTTCGACGATTTGCGTCATAACGCGACACTCGCAGCCATGACCGCGTATATGGCGTCTGAGGATCCTGATCGCGTCCCACGTGACACGCGGCTACTTCCGGTTAATCCCCGAACGGGTCAGCCTGGTACATGGCCACAGTGTCGTCCGTCGCGACGCGCCTACGGGAACTGATCTGGAAGACCACTCGGGTCTGAACGCCGGATGAGGAAACAGTGAAGGGGGGGTGCCGGGCGCGGTGCCCCCCCTTTTCACCGATGACCTCAGCCCTGAAGTATCGACGATTCAAATCGTCCGACCCAGCTCCAGCGGAATCGCGCACCAGTATGAAGTCGATTCGTTCATGCATCTCGATAGGCGCCGCGAGTGCAGGATCGTGGCGTCACGATCCAGGATCGGACCAGAAAGTGGCCCGGTACCACGCTAGGTGATGACGGAGTGACGGTACGTGCCGTGACCGCCAATGGTGGTGTCCGACTCGTTCTCGGCGGAGTGCGATTCGGTAGAGTTGTCGGGGAGGTCTGGCCGACCGGTTTGCCGAGATCCGGAAGGCCACCTATGCTCGCGGCATGACGGACTTCCGAACCCTGTGCCTGCGCTCCTGTCTGATCGCAGGAGCCACAACAATGCTGCTCGTGGCCAGCGCTGTGACGGTGTCTGGCCAACGTGTACGGGGTGTCCGCGAGTCGTTGGTGCGCACCGTCATGCCCGGGGCTGATCGCTTCTCCGAGGTCGCAGGCGATCCACCCGTTCTTACCGGCTATCACAGCACGTCTGAGGCCACCGAGGTCGTGCACGGATACGTCTTCCTGACGTCGGATCTCCCTCCCGAGCAGTTCGGGTACAGTGGGCCTATCGAAGCTCTGGTAGGCATCCTGCCGGACGGGACGCTGACTGGAATGCGGGTCATTGATTATCAGGAATCGTACATGAGCAGCATGGGCGATTTTCTTCGGACTCCCGGCTTCCAGGAGCAGTATGCCGGCAAACACATCGGTGACCCATTCCAGCTCTGGGGCGACATCGAGGGGATTTCCCGTGTATCAATTTCGGTGCGGGCCCTCTCGAGAGGAGTCCGTGATTCTGCACGCCGGGTCGCCGCCGCATATGGAGGCGTTCCCGACCTCTCGACGGAGTCGGGCATCGTCGACCCGGTGGGGTTGTCGTGGTTCGAGCTTCGTCAAAGAGGTTTTGTCGAGCGCTTTGTGGTTACCGAGCCCGGAGAAGGGACCGCCGGGATCTCACTCGCTCATATCTCAAATGATCGTCTCGGTGAGTACTATTTTGGCCCGCAGCTCTATGAGCGCGCTCTGCGTTCGGCTGAGCGTCGCGGTGGAGGAGAAAATCTCCTCCTCTACGCGGTCGATGGATCACGGCTCCGTCTGTTCCGTCAACAGGGGTGGACCGTCGAGCAGGAAGGTGAGGTTACAGAGGTCGACTCACGCAATGTAGTGAGCATGGGACTGCCTTCAGGGGGGATCGTTTCCGGTGAGGCGACCATGGTGGGCATCATGCTGGTCGACGGCGCGGTGGACATGTCGAGGCCTTTTACGCTCATCTATGACCTCGGCGATCTGGGCACTCACAATATCGAGTATGTCAGCCAGGAGGCCCGTCTCCTTGCTGCAGAGGAGGCGTCGCTTGCGGCAGCTGAGGAACGGGCCTCGGCTGACCGCGCTTCTGAGACTCCTGGTCCGGACGAGGTCGAGGTGGCGGAAGAGGCGACTGCAGAGGTGGCGGAAGAGGCGACTGGCGAGGTGGCTGCCGATGCGGAGGTGCTCGACTCGGTCCCGGGAGCTGCGGCGGGTGAGACAGGTGCTGCCGACGGAGAGATCGGGGACGGAGAGGCGGCCGCTGTGATACCGGCCAGGAACCTGAACGACGCTCAGGCCGCCGACCTCGATTTCGTACTGACGGAGGACGAGACGTTGCTGGAGCGAACCCTCGCCGGCACGTCATGGCCTCGGGTCGCGTTGATGCTTCTGGTCCTCGCACTCGGGACGGTCGCGTTCGCGACGAAGATCCCATCCCTCCGCTGGGTTGCCCTCACGGTCACCCTGTTCGGGCTCGGCTTCGGAGACGGTGGCTTCTTGTCGGTGTCACACATTACGAGCGGTATCTGGGCAGGTGTGGGTGTCTACCTGCGTGACATCCCACTGCTGCTCATTGTCGCCTTCACACTGATCACGACGCTTGTCTGGGGTCGCGTTTTTTGCGGATTCCTCTGCCCGTTCGGTGCCCTGCAGGATTTCATTGACAGGTTCGTGCCGAAGTCTCTCAAGCGCCCGCTGACACAAGCGATCCACGACAAGGCGGTCTACGCGAAGTACGTGGTGTTGGCCGTCATCGTGTTACCCGCTCTCGCGGGCAGTCGCGTGAGCCTTTATCAGTATTTTGAGCCTTTCGGCACGGTGTTCTTTCGCAGCAGCGATGTGCTATTGTGGACGATTGCAGCCGTGTTTCTCGCTGCGTCGGTTGTAATTCCGAGATTCTACTGCCGCTATGCTTGCCCCCTCGGAGCGGCGCTCGGTGTGCTCTCGTTGCTCTCACTCAAGAGGATCGAGCGTGTAGAGCAGTGCGGGCACTGCAAGATTTGCGAGCAGAAGTGCCCGACGGGAGCGATTCGTGGACCGGATATCGACTTCCATGAGTGCGTGCGCTGCAACGTGTGTGAGGTCCAGCTCATTCAGAAGGCGGGCGTCTGTCGTCACGACATGAATGTCATTCGACCGCGACTCATTCAGCTGACAGCCGAGTCGGCACCCGAGGCAGTCGATGACTAATCGAACTGTTTCGAGACGAGATGCGCTCAGGATCGTCGCGGTGGCAGGGGTGTCCGTCGCGTTTGGTGGTCGACTGACCATGAGTCTGTTGAAAGAAGCCGGCCTGCACCGTGTCAGTCAGACGCGGACGCAGATGGGCACGCTCGTGACCCTGACGGTCGTGCACCCGGATGAGGCCAGCGCCCGCGCGATGATTGCCTCGGCATTCTCCGAGATGAATCGACTAGAGTCGATCCTAAGTCGACATCGTGACGATACGCCGGTAAGTCTTCTCAACCGTACGGGTCGCCTGGACAGAGTGCCCAACGAGTTGACTCTCGTGGTGGCCGACGCGGAGGCTATGAGCGTTCGGAGTGGAGGCGCCTTTGATGTTACGGTCGCGCCCCTTCTCTCATTGGTGGAGTCCAGCTTCCTGCGGGACGGCTGCCCGCCTTCGGACGATTCGGTCGAGCGGATACTCGAGTTGGTCGATCACAAAGCGTTCCGAATCGAGAACGATGTCATGTCGTTTGAGCGCCCCGGGATGTCCGTAACGCTGGATGGGATCGCGAAGGGCTTCATTGTGGATCGCACCAAAGACGTGCTTCTTCGCGCCGGTGCCGAGCGGGTGATGGTCAATGCGGGCGGAGACATCGCAACTGCCGACGGGTCGGGGATAAATCCGTGGACCGTCGGTGTGCAGGACCCGGACCACGAGCAGGGGATTGTGACTGTCGTGCGACTCGACGGAGTGTCGCTCGCGACCTCGGGTGACTACATGCGGAGTTTCACGAACGACCGGACCTATCACCACATCGTGGATCCGCGGACTGGTCGGTCACCTCAGGAGGTGGCATCCGTGAGTGTGTTGCATCCAAGCGCGATGGGGGCCGATGCCTATGCCACAGCGCTCCTCGTTATGGGGACTGCCGACGGCATGACGATGGTGGAGGCCAGCGAAGATGTGGAAGGGCTGTTCGTGAACAAGCAGGGCGAGCGTACTGTAAGCTCTGGATTCGCCGCGCGGGGTGTCTAAGCTGGCATGGGACGACACGGCATGATTCTGGA
>Ga0308018_10000529_pt1 | contig 19284 bp, 12 predicted proteins | sample Neamet282_FD_203130 | JGI IMG/M metagenome (GOLD analysis project Ga0308018, IMG submission 203130) | Marine microbial communities from water near the shore, Antarctic Ocean - #282 | ecosystem: Environmental > Aquatic > Marine > Unclassified | place: Southern Ocean | collected 2014-10-01
CTCCAGTCATGGTTGCAAGTGCAGATGAAGTGGTAGTCTGTTGTGATTCTGAAACAGTTGATTTACATTTACTAGGTACAGCATCCTCGGGAACATTAACTCCATTCGCCCAGAAATTAGCTGATGTCTCGCAAACAGCAACAATTTCGAATGCCGTTACATCTGAAGAAGAAGTTGGAGTTTGGACTCTCAATTCAGTTTGGACGGGGTCTTATCCTTCAGATATCTGGACCTTATCTATTCCCTATGAAGTTAGTAATGCAGGTGGTGCCCAAATCAATGCCTCAGTTACCATCACTGCGGGCTCTACAATGATCGGTGAAGCATTCACCAATCCTAGTTCTTCATTCCTCGCTCAAGGGACAGGAACTATTGATTTTGATATTGATGTAGATCAAGGAGTATTATCCAATCCGATTAAAGTTGAATTAACAGCAAGAACCGTAGTATTTAGTGTTCCTGCGGGTGATGCTAAATTGGAATTAAAATGGGGTTCATCTGATGATGATGCAATACTAACCGCTACAATTCCTCTGCTCGAATTAAAGTTACTTGACCCTGAGATAGAAGGTTCAGATGTATATTTGCCACTTATTATTGATTCTGCTTGGGGAATGGATACACTATCCCACTCCGATTCAATTACTATGAAAGTAAACGGAATAACACTGACAGGTGACCCTATTGAAACAGCAGTCGGTAATGCAGTTCGAATCACTTGGACCTGGGATGGAGCCAGTGGTGGTACAGAAAATATCAACGTTGAAGTTATTTTCAACTTACAGGCTACAGGGCCGACATTATCAGGTTCCACTACATTCGAAATTGAAACATTTGACACCGGTGGGGGTACTGGAAGTTATTATCCTCCAGATGAGCCACTACGTACAAATGGAGATGGAAGTCCACTTCATATCACTTCAAGTATTGAATTAGAGTCAGTTAATGGGAAATTGAGACTATCTCGTGTAACTCATATTGAAGTCGATGGAGAAATGGCGTTTTGGATGCGCTGGGGTATGGATCATATTGGAGATGAAAACCCACAGTTGTCCACTGTATTAGGTCACTTTAACGCTGGAGCAGTCGGTGATGCTGAAATAGTTAGCAGATTTATTGAGCCAGTAGAAGTTGATGAGTTTGAAAGGCAATTAAACAATCTTGCACCTGTATATCTTGCCTCTGGAATGGCCATTGATGCCGAGGAGTTATTAGGTTCGTTCAGGGATTTTGAGACAATTAGAATTGAATTAGACCTTCATGGCGAGGATGCAGTCATAAATCATCCATTAACACTTAAATTCTCAACCACCGAATATGTCGAGGATGGTGCAGGAATCGATTTAATTCGTAGTTTTATCGTAGTTCAACCAGCCCCAATATGGGCTGACTATAAATTAGAAGTTACTGGTAAGACAACAGCAACTACTTCATTTTCAACAGCAACTTTACGAGAAAGTAAGGATTTAACATTTGCACACTCAAGGCTACCATGGGGTGAATCGCTCTCACTTGAAGGCGATAATATCCCACAGGATGAGGATTTCACTCTTTCAATCAACCCAACCTCATCACCGGTACATTCACCAGCTCCTCTGTTTATTCTCGTAGTGATCACTCTACTAGCAGGCTGGTGGATTGCTTTGCGCATGACTGCTAAGAGGCATCGACGTTGGTTATACGGTGAATCAGTACTAATCCTCATTGTAGTAGCGATACATTTCTTTGCATTCCCGCCAATCTTTGTAGCAGGTTCAGTTGCTACGGTAATTGTCATTTGGTGGTTTACTGCAATAATTAGTCCACGTCGTTTGAATATGGCAGAAATGGATGATCCGGTAATTCCGACCATACAATGTCCTGCTTGTTCTACTTCTAACCCAGTGGATAGCGATGAACGCCCGTTCAGGTTCCCTTGCAATGGCTGTGGTAGAGTAATCAAACTGGTTGCTTGAGGCTTAAGCCTTGAATACCTGCTTTAATGATTTGACAACACTTCTTGCCTGTGCATAATCAGATGGTGAAAAGTATCCAGCAAATTCACCATCATTAACGGCAACTACTGCTTGAGGACTACGCTTTTTTATTTCGGCAAGAACTTCGCTTAGTGGAGTTGCCAATTCTACTTGAAGAAAATCCATCTCCATTATTTGATTACATTTTGTTGAACCAATATCAGAACCCTTCGCTATTGCAGTTAACATTTGTTTTGCTCCAATTACTCCTTTCACTTTGTTATCCTCACTAAGGACAATTAGTACCCCTCCAGGGACACTAAGGAGTCGATTCGCCCCTTCTTGTAAGGAATCATCCAAACCTGCAGTAATGTGTTCATCGTCAAGTTCTAAGTCTGCAACAGTCTTCGTCACTAGTTTCACCGCTCCGAGTTCTGTTGCCATGCTCTATGATTGTTTTGGAGATTCTAATATGGGCGAAATCTCAATTATGTGTAAAAACAATTTTATTTTTAGCGACAATTATTCCGTAACCGATTCGTTCCATTTGTACAGCAGTACCGATTGGGTAGTCATGAGTTTCGATTTTTCCTTGAATCGAAATTAATTTACCATCCTCTACCATTGCTAATTCAGCATCTTCGCAGTTGCTACCAACCCAGTGTACAATTGGCCTTTTGTCAATTCTTTCAGCCGAAGTTATTTGTCCAATACTTCCATTGATTGTGATGTTGCAGAAATCTTTCAATCTTGTATCGGTTTGATTTACATCTTCAGCACTAATGTATACAGAACTGTCATCAAGATCGAACACTCGTTGCCCCATACTTTTGTGATTAGGGTGTGTTGCAATACTAATACTGTCTGGGCAATCACCTTGAAGAGATATTTTTACAGGATTTTTAACGAATGAAATACGAGGTGCTGTGGCATCTATTTCCTTGGTATTATGGCTATACAATGTGGATAATGGAACGCTAATATCCTTTTGAGTCACTCCAAGTTCTACCCAGAAGTTTCGTAATGCAGGTGCAGTAATACCTCTCTCCTTAAGTGCGGATAATGTTGGTAGTCGAGGGTCATTCCACCCTTCAAATAATCCCGCTTCAATATCTCTTCGCATTTGTGAAGTTGAAAATCCGCCCCATTCGTGGACTTTTACTCGACCCCAATACATTGTTTCAGGATATTTCCAGCCAAAGTGTTGGTACAGTAAAGTCTGCTTTCTGGTTGAGTCCATCAGATCTTTTCCTCTGATTATATGAGTTACCCCTTGTAAATAATCTTCTACAGCAGATTGGAAATCAAGCAGAGGCCAAACTTTGTATTTGCTCCCTATTCCTTCACGAGGGTGTGGGTGAGTTACAGTATCCTGCATTCGCAATGCAGGCCAATCTCTTAGTGCAGGATTCTTTAATTCCATGTCGGTTTTGACTCTGACAACAGCATCACCTGGAACGAAAGTACCATCATTCATTTTGTTCCATAACTCCATATTGAGTTCAACAGAATTATTACGGCAAGGGCACTCGGTCTTGGATTCTCTAAATACTTTAAATGCATCACCAGAGCATTGGCAAACATAACCAAAGCCTCGATTTAACATCATAACAGCATGTTCATAATAGTGAGGGATTCTTTCACTTGCGAAGACAATCCGGTGAGGTTTGAAGCCAATTAACCATTCTGCTTCTTGTGGTATTTGCTTGTACGCAGATGGCAGTGGTGGTTTGACAGTAGTATCCGTATCATCAAATCTTAGAATTAGTTCACCATCCCATTGTTTTGCATATGTGGAATTGATAACTAATCCTCTGGCATGTCCGAAAGATAGTGGACCATTTGGATTGGGTGCAAATCGTAATACGACTTTACCCTTAACCGCATTTGCAAGTTCTGGTAATCCAGTTCTTCTTTCCTTCTTTTCACGCTTTAAGAGAAGGTGTGGTGCTTCATTTTGAAGTATTTCAATCAGGGCATCTACTCCTTGTGATGATGCGATCTTATTTGCTTCAATCACAGCTTGAATAATTATCGGACTAACCACGTTTCCGTGTTGGCGTAAATCGGCCATTGAGCCCATTACTCGGCCTATGACTGAGCCTGGAACGGCCTTACCTTCATACTCAATAGCATTCTGTATTGCTAGATGGCGGATGGCCGCCAATGTTTCCTCATCGGGTGTCCAACTCATACGCTTCAACACTGCCAGTGGCCAACCATTCATCAATTAAGTGGCTTAAATAAATGATATAATCATTGTTCAAAGATTTCAAAACAATGTGGTTTGAACATTTGCTGGATCATTCCGAATCGGTGTTGGGGTATCATATTTTTCCATCCACTTGTTTTTGATAGTAGCCCACGCCCACCTTAACTCACTATACGGGAGAGGAGAAGTGACTAATTGATCTAGTATTTTTTTGGTATTAGGGTCACTTGGATATCCCGAGCCAACAGAAAAACCAACTTCCTGTGAGATTTGTTCTACCGCTTGGTCCCTTGTAACCTTGGCAAAGATACTGGCCATGCCAACGACTGGGTCAAGAGTATCTGCTTTGTGAAGGCTCTCCATTTCACTTTCAGGCCATGGCCAATTGTCAATCCTCGCAACAATTCTATCAGTGAATCTTTGTGGAATTACATCACATGCATCGGCCAAGATGGATACTTTTTCTGATACTTGTTGTGATAATAAATTAAGACATTCAGCAAATAAATCGACCTCAAGAATATTGAGGCCATCTCCTGATAAAGCGATATCTATTCTTTGTGGACTACAACTATTGACTTCATATTTCCATCCCCTTGAATCCATTTGCAATTTGAACCAGTCTACTAATTCCATTCTTCTTTTTTTGCTCAAATCTTTTGAGTCCTTGACACCCGCATCAATTAACAATTGAATGTCATCATAAGGAACAGCACATATTCCAACCACTAGAGGTCCAAGGCAAGGTCCTCTTCCAGCCTCGTCTAGACCTACTCGCCACATCAAAATCCCTCAAATATCTAAATCATCTAAATCAGGTATTGATGAAATGGGTTTAGGTAACGGGACACTAGGTACATTTCCTGCAACAGGTAATTCTCCAAGTATCTGCTGTGGGTCATGCCTAGTAGTCATTTCAGTTTCATCAATTTTGACTACCAATGACTCATTAGCTTGATGAGGAATGGCAATTCCCTGTTGCTGAATCGCTCCAAGTAAATCATCTGCGCTCATTTTAGAATTCAATGTGTCATGGGCTTCTAGTACTATGGATGCCGCATCTCTTAGAGATTGATCAACAGGTTGGGCTGCTGGTTGACTTACACCTGCACGGGAAGTAAATGCCTGTTCAAAATGCTCCTTTTGAACATGTGTCGTAGATACGATTTCAGGTTGTTGGCTCCTTTGAGAGAATTTACCCATCCAATCATCAACTTGTTCGGGACCTTTATTTTTCTGAGCGTACAATTCACTTCTTACCGCTTCATCAGTCTTGCGGGTAATGCGATCAGTGTTAGCTTTGAGAAGTATCATACTCGCGACAAATACCGCCATTATTACAAATGACCAAGCCTTGAGAACTTCCCAAGTAGTTGACATTATTTGAGCAAAATCAATTATCGGTTCATCTTCTGCTGCTGCTGGTTGCCAAGGTATTCCTTTATAATCGATTGAGGATGTGTGAATAAATTCAATTTCAGGAGAGAATTTAGAACGTATTGTTGTATTTATCCAAATTGTTCCATTTGCTTGTTGGTCTACCGGTATTTCAACCCAGGCTACCACTGTGAAATTAGAACCGACTGGAATGTCATATATCTCAAAGGACCTTGGATTTTCTACTCCTTCTTCTACAATCGCAATGGCAGGCGGAACAAATGCCATGTCAGTGGAATGTGATGATTGTAACTGAACCACTAATCCATCAAATGCATTGCCTTGATTGCGCAAAGTCATTACGATTGAGAGCCTTCCCTTTGAATCAATTTCTTCGACAACATTTTCAAATGACCAATTTATTACAGGGGCAATTTTTACTGGAATATTAATAATTTGTAACTGTTCACTATTTAGAAAATTTACAGCAATACTAACATTGCCATTTTCAAATGCAATTGAATCACTGCTTGCAGTTATTGTAATCTCCGGGAATTCGTCGCTAAATGCACTAGTGATTTCTATGCCAGTAGTTGGAACACTAACATTGACAAATTCTGGTGCGCTCAATAATTCAAGTGAATAATAATCAATCGCATTACCTGTATTGGTGACTTCAATTGTAGAATTACATGATTGTGATGGTAGTAAATTATTGCATCCAGTAGTACTGAGAGTTGCTTCTCCTGCTCTTTCTCTAACAATTGTGGCACCGATATCAATTGAATAAGTACGCTCATACGCCCCTACTGCAAAAACAAAGAAGCGAACATTAATCGAACCGCTATATTGCACTGGTGACTGGAAACCAATATCTATCGTTCTTGATTCATTAGGTGCCAGAGATTGGTCCTCTACTCCATTAAATAATGCTATAGTCCACCCGTCATTCTCAAAACGATCTGATTTAGCAAAGCCATTCAAAGTGTCACCATTTTCATCTATTGCTTGCATACTGAGATTCATTCTATTGTCTACATTTCCGGTATTGCGCAGTGTAACCTCTAATCTTCCATCTTCACCCGGTGCTAGTTCTAAATTGGGTTCAGCAAAGTCAATACTTGCATTGCGAAAGGAATCATAAATCAAATTAAATGACCATTGGCTTAGTGCTCTATCAAGCCCAGATACTGCTTTAAGGGTAAATTGAGGGCCTTGGCCTTGCAAAGGTGCACCGTCTATTACTTTTGGAATATCGATCCATACAAACACATAGGATAATTGGCCTGGTACTAAGGTTTCAAAGGCATTATTCCCAGCAGTTTCATTCATCGTCCAACCCCAATTAAAAGCAGATGCTGAGTAAATGTCGTAGGTGATATTATCATCCAACATTGCATTATTTGTTATGTTGACTGCAACAGAAGTTCTAGTTCCTGCATCAACAGTAAATGTAGAAACACCACTGACTCCAAAAGTTAGGTTACTTTGTGGTGCGATGGTTACAAGAATTTGTGAAATTATGAAACTAGAGTCCATATCTGTTGTAATATTGAGAGTAATAAAAGCAGAACCATATTCAGAACTGCTACCAGCGGTAACATTAAATTTTAATTGTCGTAAGTGATTCTCTACCAATGTGTAATCCAGTGGTAATCCCGTAATGGATAAATCAGAACTAATATTTTCGATATTAGCAGTAAAAGTTTGGACACTATCGGCTGTATTATGAGTTGTAAAGAACACTTCTGACATTTCACCGCGATGAACTATTACTTCTGAAGGTGTGTGTAAAGACATTATTTCATTACTTTCTCTTGCTTGTGATTGAACTGATGCTATCACCATTGGAAATAGGCACGGAATGATGAAAAGTGCAAGAACAACCCACCTGCTCATAACACACTGCACGCAGTTCTGCTCTTCAATCAGTCGCATATGGTGTGTAATTTTTCAATCAATAATAATTTAAAAAAACCTAGTATGTTTGATGGCAGGTTTCTTCATAGAAGTGGTTTTGGCCGAACCATGGCACCAATTTGGCCTTTCGGCAAAAAGAAGGAACCAGACCAGCTTGAAGAAGAGGCACCAGCTCCAATAATTTACAAGATGGGTGGAAATGCAAGTCAGCGTACATTAGAAGATGAGTCCCATAAGAGTTCAGATGATTACAAATCTGCACTTGCACTATTTGGTGGTGGAGAAACTGAAGTAACTAAGGCTGCAGACCAATCCTCTCAATATGATGGAATTGTTTCTGGAGATGGGCAACAGTCTTCGAATAACCCAGCACCAGCGGTAAACAAACAAACTCTACCTGAGATTAGCGCAAGAACTGAGACGCCTAAGCAAGTCAAATCTTCTCCACCTGCAATTCCTACTAAGCCGGCAGTACCATCTAAAGCAGCGCCACCAGTAGTGCCACAAACTCCAGCATTTACTTGGATTCATCATACTGATGGATATCATTACAAGAAAAAGGCCGATGGAAGTTTTGACGCAACTCCTCACGTCAAGAATAATAACGGAACGTACATTCCATACTCTTGAGATTAAAATGCCTAAATGGCATTAATCAAACGGGGTCTGGGAGTGCGGAATTAAGCAGTGTCACATCAAACTCTGCTCCATTGATTGGTACTTTTAGTTCAAATTCATTTGATACTGAAGGGTCTATTTCGCCAAAGCATCCCACCCATGTATCTCCAATCATTACCTTTGCAGACCTTCCAGTCAACCAAGGACCTTCACCATCAGGTAGCGCTTCAATCGAGTAATCCTTTGCTCCTAAGTCTCTCAGCATTGCTTGGATTCTTCCACGAACAGCAGCAAAACCGCCGCCCTTTTCCGCCATCAAGAATGCAACTCGATCGCAATTCTTGTGATCTCTAACAACAGTTCCCAATTCGTACACTCCTTGAGGTAATTCATGGTGGCGATTACTTGCAAGTAATCTAAATAATCCTGGAAGAATATACTGTCGCAGCAGTGTATGGTCAATTGTAATTGGGTTGGTGATTCTAGTAACCTCTCCACTTTGTTGCCAGCGCATCAATTCAAATTGGTCACGATCATTTGACAAAGTCAGTGATTGAATTTGCATAAATCCAAGACCTTGCAATGAATCTCTAATTCTCCTTCTGATATGATTGTCCGAGCGTGGAATTGCGGTTAGTGGTGCCTTTGCAACATCTTGACCTAGGTCCTCGTATCCATGGCCAATAGCAATTTCTTCAACCAAATCGACTGGGTGCAAGATGTCAAATCTCCATCGAGGCATAATAAAATTAAGCATTTGCTCTCCTGCAGCAGCATCAGCCATGCGCTTTGGAATCTTTGGAGAGTTTTCAGGTGCAGGGCTGAGTCCAGAAAATATACCACCCATTCGGTTTATTGAAGTAGATAGTTCATCAGATGAAAATTCTCTTCCCAATAGACCATTTACCAATCGCTGTGGTACGCTGTGAGTTATTCCATCACCATTAGGAACAATCTCGTTTACTCCATCTATCCCATTGACAATTACTGATTCAACGATTCCTCCATGCTCTGCCAATTGCATTGCGATCAGCATCAAAGATGATTCACAAGCACGGCGGTCCCAACCGGTAACATCAATGAAAAATTCTGTGGTTGAATGTGTTACAGTGGTATGTTCTCCATTGATGATTGGAGGGAATGATAGAACTTTGTTGCTTGAGTCTAGTATAATCGGATAACGTTCCATATCAGACATTAGGTGAGCATAATCAATTCCCTTAGGATGGTTTTCCAATATTTGTGTAATCGTCATATCATCTTCCATAGCGAGTGGAGTGAAAGAATAATCCTTGTCAACGCCTAGTACTCTAAACGGAGGTTGTAATTTTGCTAGGTCATGAACGCCAATGGAGGCACGCTTTCTGCCACGTCCTAAAGCGAAATGTAACTTTTCTTGATGGTCCATCAGTGTTTGAATGAATGCATCTTTTTGATCCGAAGTTGTACCAATATTGACGCCTCTAACAACCGCACCGAGTATAACTGGCCTAATCGTTGCAAGTTCAGAATCAACATTCATCTCAATTGTTCCTTCAATGACATTCATATTCGGTGCTGCCTTAGTTCCGTGCAAAAATGGTCTGAGCGCAAATGCTAATGTTTCTCCAGACAGTAAGTCTGGCCTATCTGGAAATATTTCAATGTCTAGGACTTCATCATCACAATTGTCAATATCGGTTCCCATCAATGGTAATTGGTCTGCGAGAATTGCAATATCATGTTCAAGTCCATGTGACTTCATAATCTCGGCCAATAAACTCTGTTGTACTGAAATAGTCGGAATAAGATCACCTCGCAAACCAATGTGGCAATGGGCGCTCATAGCCGGCTAATCGCAAACCGCTAACCGCAGCAGTTTCATGGTCTAAAGCACGCAGATGTGTTCGCTTTAATTCATCTATTGAGGACAAACCTAGGCGACGCAGTATTGTTGTAATATCAGTGCTTATGCTACTCAACCAGTTAGCTAAATCAGTTGCTTCAACCATTGGTACTTCGCAACAAATAACTGATATCCCACTAGCTTTTAATATCGCCAAATCATGTCCATCTGCTGAAAATCCAAGCAGAATTCCTGCTTGTGTAACTGTTCCTTCAAGATGGCTTTTGCTAGAACGGCCAATCAATGGCAAGGATGCTGATTCTGGCAGGCCGGAACCATCTTCAATGCGGGTTACTGCAAGGTCAGTATTGTGGTGTGAACTGCGAACATGTAGTGCTTGAATCCTTCCTAATCCTTGGATAAATATGACCGGTGCTGAATATCCAACAAGATATGTTGTGGCAACCAGCATGCCATCTATTTCTTCTGAATTCATCGCCGGTAAATCATCAAGGTCAAATGCAATACCCCCAGCATTAGATAGTAATCTCGGCATATCTGGTAAGTTTTCTGAGTTTATCATCACTATATCGATTGGGCGTGGTGAATCTAGAGTGATGAAAGGCTGTTGCGACAGTATGTTTGATGCAATTGCATCTTCATTTTTGTCAATAAACAGATCCTCGCCACTTGGTACAATTGGTAGTAGTGGCAGTGGCAATGCGATTGGTGTATTTTTTCCATTTCTTTCACCGATCAGTGCAATTGTATCTGTTACAGAATAATTTGCTAATTGATGTTCATCGGAAGGAACTAGTCCGATTCCGGTCAAGTCTCCACTTGAAACAACATCTCCTCTGCCTTCAACATTCAATATTGGGCTTGGAGTTAAGCAAACTGCATCTTTAGGAATCTCTAAATCTGTTTCACCGAGGAGTGTATTAATCTCTTTCACTTCCTTCGCAGTTAGTGGTCTGAGAGAAACTCCACTTGGAGGTGTAGGGCATCTTCCATTGATTACAATACGCCCACCGGTCATTCCAGAACCAGGTTCACTACCTACATCGCCATGGACGACTATTAATCCATCAGACATTCCACCGCCGATTCTTGAACCAGTCGAGCCACGGATTACAATTAGTCCACCACTCATCTTAGCACCGGCATCATTTCCAACACCATCTAGAATTGTAATTCTTCCATTTCTCATGGCATATCCTGCATGGTTTCCTGCCATTCTTTCACATAGGATTGTGTTTCCATCATTGCCTGCGCCCAAGAATGATCCTGTATCTCCTTGGATCGTAAATGCTCCACCTTGCCCATATGCGGCAATCCAAGAACCAAATACTCCAAGACCTCTCATTCTGGAACCCTTTGGTAATGCAGGGCATAATCCTAGTTCTCCATTCTTGGGGACTTTATCGCCTGCAGGGTTCCATCCAATTCGGAGGATTGCATTTTGTTCAGCAGCAGCAAGCAACTTTGGTCCGAGCTTGTCATTGATGTTGATAGACCTTTCAACTACTTCAAAACTATCCGCCATAACCTGCGGTGTACATGACCTGCTCAAATATCCTCCCGTAGGGAGGGCGTTAGATACGTACGTTTTAGCGACAATATTTGGAATACGATGGATATTCCATGTCCAAAAGTTAGACATCTTCAAGCGCATTGTTTATTGAGGGGGCGCATAGGCAAAGCAAATAGGGAACACTATGGCAATCAAAGTGGCAATAAATGGGTATGGTACCATCGGTAAGCGTGTTGCAGATGCAGTTGACGCTCAGGAAGACATGGAGATTGTTGGAGTTACGAAGACTCGTCCTGCATTTGGCTGCGATTTAGCCGTAAGGAAAAACTTTCCAATTTATTGTACATATGATGATGCTGATAAAATAGCAGCATTTGCTGATGCTGGATATGAATGCCATGGTGGGTTAGAAGAATTGCTCGCAATTGCAGATGTAGTAGTCGATTGTTCACCCGGCAAGGTTGGTGCTGCAAATAAGGAAAAGTATGAGGCTGCAGGAGTCAAGTGGATATTCCAAGGTGGAGAAAAACATGCAATGACTGAGATGTCTTACACTTCATCAGCAAATCATTTAGCTAATTTGAATTGCAATGGAACTCGTGTAGTTTCATGCAATACGACTGGATTATCACGAACCTTAGTACCTCTTTACAATCACTGTGGCCAACTCAAGGTTGAGTGCACAATGATTAGGCGTGCAGCAGACCCAGGTGACTCTAACAAAGGACCAATCAATGCGATCAAACCGGTGTTACAAGTTCCATCTCATCATGGTCCTGATGTAATGACTGTTAAACCTGAAATTGAAATTAATTCGATGGCTGTTGCAGTACCTACAACTCTAATGCATTGCCATTCAATTGTGGCAACACTTCCAGAAGGGCACGGCCTTACTACTGAGTCAGTAATTGAGATGTGGAAGAACTCTCCAAGAATAATTGTAATGAATGGGGCACAGACTGGAATTTCAACAACTGCTGAAGTGATGGAGTTCGCCAGAGATATCGGTCGTAAATGGGGCGATTTACATGAGATTTTTGTATGGGAAGATGGTGTTAAATTATCTGGTAATACTCTATACTATTTCCAAGCAATTCACCAAGAATCCGATGTTATTCCAGAAAATGTGGATGCGATTAGAGCCCTGATGGGGACCGAGTCTGATTGGAAAGCAAGCGTTGCAAAAACTGACGCAGCAATTTCCCGATATAACAACATTTGATTCCTCCGTAGGAGGAACGATTTAAAACAGTCAAGGAACGCATTCAAAAGCGTTACTAACTTCGCGAGAGATATGATGTCCTCTCGCAATGCCATACTAATGCTAGCATTGTTGTTGATAACATCTCTTTCTCCCGTGCTGGCAAATAATCAGATGCCACAAGATGATTCTGAACTGGTAGTTGATGATAATTTCGAGTTGAATACTCCACAACAGAATTTTCTATCTACATTGAATGAAGAACAGAAATTACAATTGGCAGTTGATCATTGGAGTCAAATGACCACTCCACAATCGATTGAATCAAGTATCAAGCCTGCAACTGGCATACTCAATTTGGCCATTGGTTCATTTGACCCACTCAGTGAGCAATTACCACTCTTAGATTCTAATTTATTACGTCATAATGATAACTTAGTTACAGGTTTAGCCATTATCCAATTATTTTCACATGATGGAACTATTCTTGAATCGTTGTCAACTGATTATGATTTTACAGTTCTTGATTTTATTTCAGATGAAGGTTGGCTAATTCGTCTCCCACAATCTGGGGTTGGGTTAACAGATTTACAGCAGGATTCTAGAATTCGTTGGGCTGGTGTTGAACATCCTGGAATGAGGATATCTCCACTGATTCTTGATAATCCTCAATCCTTTTCAAAGATCGCAATCGTTCCTGCCACTGATTTGGCAGTTGCAGGTTTGAGCACTCTCGCAAGAGATGTCGTCGCGTACGGTGCCGAATCCGCATGGTGCGGGATTGGTATTTGTGAAGTTAATATTGCAAGTGATAATATCGCATTGGTAATCAAACAAATCGCTTTTGACGGTCGAGTAATTTGGCAAGAACCGAGTTATGACTTAGAATTGCATAATGCGGTAGCAGGTGCAGTATCAGGTGTATTAGGTGTTTCGAATAACGCAACATTTACCCTCGATGGTTCTGGTGAGATGATTGCAATCACGGATACAGGGCTCGACAGAGACCATCCCGATATTACCGGAAGAGTGATTGGAGTATACACTCAATTTGGGCTAGACCCATCGCCTTTAGATTCCAATACTGGCCATGGAACTCACATCGCACTAACAGTTGCTGGTGATGGAACTAGTGATTCAGCAGCAAAGGGTATAGCACCAGGTGCAAATATTGTTTTCTATGCTTTAGAGCATGACGCGACTGGAGTTTTCGGCCGCCAAGGCTCAATTTACAACATGCTAAAAGACGCTGAACAGATGACTGCAAGAATTGTAGTCAATGCATGGGGTTCGAATGGAAATTACGGCCAATATACGGCTGATTCACGTTCAGTAGACATATTGGTCGTGGATAAGCCTGCAATGATGCCAGTCTTTTCTGTAGGTGATAGAGGTTCAAGCGGTGCGAGTCAAGTTACAGCACCTGCGACCGCAAAGAATGTTCTCGCAGTAGGTGTATCCACTACTGGGTCAGGTGGAACTGCAGCAATAGGTAGCGTTGACGTGATCTCCTCACATGGACCTAGCCTTGATGGTAGAATCAAACCGGATGTAGTTGCACCAGGCATGGAATTATGTTCAGGTCGTGCAGAAGAAGCAAAATATCCCGCTGGTAATGCTTGTGCCACAGGAACTCATGGCAATGGTAAATCAATGTATATGTCTGTTTCAGGAACAAGTCAAGCTGCCGCTGTTGCAGGAGGGGTTAGCGCCCTTACTCGACAATTTATTCGTGAAGAAATGGGAATTAGTGCACCGTCCGGTTCACTGGTTAAGGCAGCAGTAATCAACGGAGCTGTAGATTTAGGTGCTGCTGACATTCCGAATTATGCTGAAGGCTGGGGGCAAGTAAATCTTGAAAATACTGTATTGCCAATGGATGGAAGCACAGTTCTCGATAATTATTTTGATCATAATAGTGAGATTAACGCTGGTTATGGACTACTTTATGCATTCGATCTAGACCCAAGCCATGGAATTGATATCACTTTGGTATGGACAGATGAAGCAGGTAGTGCAAATGCTCCTCAAAGTGAATCACGTCTTGTAAATGATCTTGATTTAATTCTTGTTGACCCATCTGGCAACGAATGGCTTGGCAATGTATTCAACAATGGTTTTACTCAAAGTGGTGGTCAATCTGATGATGTCAACAATGTTGAGAGGATTAAAATAGCCGCAGGAACACTATCAAATTCTGGACAATGGTTGATTAAAGTAATGCACAGAGGTGGTACTTCACAGGAATTTGGCTTGGTAATGAGTACTAAAGCAACCCCAGCTCCAATGGCAGATTATACAACCTTTGATGGTAGCATTGTAAGTTCTTCAACCAATCCTCTCAAGAATGATCTTGTGAGGCTTGCAATCGCTTGGAATAACCAAGGTACAATCAATGCCGGTGCAATGCATGTTGTTCTCGAGGATTTGACAACTCAAACAGTTCTTTATGAGGCTGATACTTCCCAGTTAGGTCCTGGTGAATTGGCATCGATTTCCATTTATCATTCATTCACAACCACAGGGACCCATCAATTAAAATTGAGTCTAGATACTAATGACCAAGTTAGTGAAATGAATGAAGCCACTGTGGGTATTAATAACAATATTTGGGTTGAAGATATTGTAGTGATGGCATTAGGTGTGCGAGTAATAGCTCACAATCTTGATGGAACAGTTCCTACTACTGCTGAGGACAGAGAAAATTCAGCACTGCGTAATTTTGATGTTGCCAATAGTACTGGAATCGACATTCCTTTAACAATTTTACATGAAGGAACTGGCAATCAAAGTGTCACTATTTATGCCACAAATGTGCAAATGCCCGACCTCCAACGGCCTGAGTTATTATTACAGCCTGCAGACACATGGTCGAGATTATTTTCAGTGAGTGGCCCATATCAGTTGACAGGTCAAGGGACTTCAGGAGATAGCACAACAGTTACTCTTCATCTTGAAGATGAATCTGCTAATTTAGATGATGTGGATGAACCAAGGTATGCTAGATATGGGGTATTCGTTGTTGATGTTACAGTTAGTTATCAAAATCAACCAACAGTGGCTCACACCCAGCGGTTAACAATAACTATTGACAAAATTGATGACGTCAATGTAGTTGCAGCAGGTACTAATGGTTTAATGGCAGAACCAGGTGAATCAACAGCCTTTTCAATTTCAGTAATGAATACTGGAAATGCACCCTCACAATATCAAGTAGATTGTGTATCCGAAAATAGATGGCAAGTAATGCTCGGGGGATCTAATTCCTCATCTTTACAATTTGAGCCATTGGATATTAGAGAGTATTTACCGATGCCAATAAGGATTTTCGTGCCACCAGTTGTACAAGGTCTACCTTTGGCAGGCTCTACAGACACAGTCACATGCTGGGTGACTTCTTTGACTGACACATCGATGAACCATACAGAACTTGTCATAATTGAAGTACTACCTCAGCGTAGTTTCAAGACAGATTTAAACGACGATTTCGGACCGATTGGACCGAGTTCCATTGCAAAGAATATTGCCGTCGATGGCGGTCAACAAATTCATTTGAATTTATCAATTGAAAATACAGGAAATCTAGATATTGACCTAGATGTGTCAATCCAACCAGCAGACCCAATGTGGGCCATAAAAGTCAGCATTGACCAGCAAAATGATTCTAGACAGGTTTCAATTTCTTTGACACCCGGGCAAATTCAAATAGTGCACTTTATTCTTGGAGTTCCAGTCGTGGCAGTTGAAGGTGATTTCAACTCTTACACAATTAGAACCGAAAGAACATCTCAAGATTTCAGATCTAATACAACCTCATTAACCGTAGGGGATGAATTAGGTGTCGAACTAAGAGCACCAGAATCTGGAATGATCGTAACAAGTATTTCTTCTGACTTTTCATTCGGAGAATTTGAAGTTGAAAACACTGGAAACACTGGATTAGCGCTCAATTGGAGTCATGGATTAGCACCTGATGGATGGGTAGTAGGTTATGCAAACCCGACACTTTGGCTTGAAGTAAGAGAGATCAAAACTATCCGATTAGGATTTATTCCACCTGCTAATTCTCCAGTAACAAATTCTGCATTTGACCTTTTAATTTCAGTTTCAGCATCGAACGCTGGAAGAGTTGTAGAGGATTCGGTGAGAGTAGATGTCGCGATATTAGAATCTATATTTGCCAATGTTTCAGTTGAAGATGATTCCAAGCGTCCATTTATCGGAGTTGTGAGAGAACAAACAAGCAGCCAGAATGTCATAATTAGAAATGATGGTAACGTTCCTATTAGTGGAGATTTATCTATTGATTTACTGGATAGTGATGGATTAACTCGTGACGATTGGACAGTTAGTTTCTCACCTCAATCGATTCAAAATTTAGCAATTGGTGAATCAGTAACAGTTGAAGTTTCAGTGACTCCTAACGAGGATGCCACCTCCAAACGTGTAATGGTGACCTTGAATCTAACGGTACAGGGAACTGCGGTAGGACAATTGGTTGTTGAGTCAAGCGTTCAAGCAGGTACTGGAAATGGTGGTTTGCTCAATGTATTACCATTATGGCTTTCAATGCCATTGATTGGAGTTCTTGTTATTGTCGCAGTTATTTATGCAAGAAAAATGAAGAAGAGTGGTGAATTATCAGACTCTGGGGAAGATTTAGTTTCTCCTAATGCCCATGCCAATCCAGATCATCTAGGTGTTCGCCGAGAAGAGGCATTTGATGTCGGTGGTGCAGTGAATGAACTGACAAGTGGCGAAGTTACAGGTGACGAAATCGCCGCAGCACTCGCACAATCAATAGTACTCCCAAAGACGAAAAAAGAAGTTCCAACAGGCCTTCCTCCATCTGCTAATATGTCAATGGGTTCATTGCCAGCTGGATTACCTCCTGCAGGACTGCCACCATTGGGACAATTACCACCACTAGGTCAACTTCCACCATTAGGACAACTTCCTCCTAAGCAATTAGTGGCAATACCAGCATTACCAGCACTACCGGCATTACAACAACCGATACCTGCTCCTGTGACTAGTGTACCACCTGTTCCTGCAGAGGGATTGCCTACAGGGTGGACAATGGAACAATGGACTCATTATGGCCAGCAATGGTTAGAGACAAATGGCAGAGCTTAAAATTGTGAAATAATGAGTATGTTGAAAGAGTAATACCGTTTCGCCACTAATATGAGCAGTATTGTTTTATTCGGTCCTCCTGGTGCAGGAAAAGGAACTCAGGCAGCGCGAATAATGGAAGCAACAGGCCTTCCTCAAGTCTCTACAGGAGATATGCTTAGGGCCGCAGTCAATGCAAATACTGCTACTGGAATTGAAGCGAAAGGGTATATGGATGCAGGTAAATTAGTTCCTGATGAAGTCATTATCAATTTGATCAAAGATAGAATTCTTGAGGATGATGCTGTAAATGGAGTTATGTTTGATGGATTTCCTAGAACAATTCCACAGGCAGAAGCATTGTCGCAAATAACCGCTGTTAGTCATGTTATTGCCATTGAAGTCCCTGATAACAAAATCGTTGACAGGATCTGCGGAAGATACTCTTGTGGCGGTTGTGGACTGGTATATCATGATACATTCAATCCAGTTTCTGCTTCTGGTTGTGATTGTGGTAACTGGCAGGAAAAGCGTCGTGCTGACGACAATGCAACGACAGTTCAGTCTAGATTAGATACATATCATCAACAAACCTCTCCCCTTGCACAATGGTACATGGAGAAAGGAATCCTACATTCTATTGATGGTGACAGAGCAATCGATGAAATTACTGGCGATATTCTTGTCGCTTTAGAGTGAGGGTGGCTATTATGGGCAGAGGGCGCAACCGCTCAAAGTCCAAAATTGACAAAAAAATGAGTGCCAAATTTAGTTTAGACAAGTTAATGCTAATTATTAAGCATCCAAAGCAGTATGATGAGCGATTAATTCGTTCTGCATCTTCACATTATGTCAAAATCTCTAGGCGTAACAGAATGCCTTTGAATGCTGAAGCAAAGTTATTGATTTGTAAAAAATGTGCTGTTCCTCGCCTATATGGCGTAAACACTAGGGTTAGAATTTCTAATGGTCAGAAAATAATTACCTGTTTGGAATGCGCTGATATTAGACGCTTCGGCGGTGGACCAAAGTCACATCGTCGACAAAATTGAACCATTTTTGACGGTCACCTTGATGAATAGGTGATTGCCGCAATGATTTGAGGGAGCCAGATGGACAAGGAAATTCCAAAGTCAATTCATAACCTCGCGACATCCCATGATTTTCAGCCAAGTGTTAGAATTGGCAAATCTGGAATCACTGATTTACTGATAGAAGAAATCAATTCACAACTAACCAAAAAGAGTGTTGTGAAGATAAAAATTAATCGAGGATTATTCGAGAAAAAGGATATCAAAACGGTATGGAATTCTCTTGCTGAAGAAACCAGTTCAACCCTTGTCTTGGCTAGAGGCAATGTGGGCGTTCTTTGGCGCTAATAGTGAGATTTGTAGGCAAATAGTCAAAGGTTGAATTTTACACGGTGATAATATGGTAGCAGGAATCTCACTCAGCGAGCGTCTAAAACGCCATCCAGCACAAAATGTTGCAATGCTGCTCTTGCTAGTTGTTGGTAGCCTAATGTTT
>Ga0308018_10000531_pt1 | contig 19254 bp, 12 predicted proteins | sample Neamet282_FD_203130 | JGI IMG/M metagenome (GOLD analysis project Ga0308018, IMG submission 203130) | Marine microbial communities from water near the shore, Antarctic Ocean - #282 | ecosystem: Environmental > Aquatic > Marine > Unclassified | place: Southern Ocean | collected 2014-10-01
ACAAACCCTTTTTGAGGTGAAAAAAAACTTGGTGTGAACTGAACCATTCCAAATGGATATGTAGCGCCAATAAAAGAATACCCACAAGCAAGTGATTCGCCTTTAGACCCTATTTTTGTATCTACAATTTTAGATAATTGTTGAGAATAAGTGACTGTAAAAAACAAACATAAAATATAAAAAATAACTCTCTTATGATTCATCGCTTAATTTGTTAGTTGGGCGGAAAAGCTCCCATTCCGTCAAAAGACATTTCAATAAACTGACATGCACTACCTTCAACGGTAGAAACAAATCTTATTCTAATATATCTGCTCATTGGACCTGCTGGAATGTCAAACTCGGCAAAGTCAGATCCACTCCCATTTATTGCTTGAGAAGTTATTAATTGCCAACCTGCATTTTCAAATTCAGATGTTAAAACAGCCTCAGAAGTAACACTGTTTCCAGAGCTTTCAAAAACTGGCAATGTTTCTGCATTTTCGATGTTTTCTCTACCCCAGATTTCAATTTGTGTTGGATTATTACCAGCATAACTCGAAGTTGGCCTGTAATGAATCTTTGCTTTAGCTAGCTGAGTAGTTAACCCTAGGTCAATAGTAAAGTGACCTGGAACTGAATTCTCCCCCGAGTGGTATCCATTAGAATCCCCAGACCAAAAACTATTATTATCCCATAAATATAACGCTGGTTCAGCGTTATAAAAATTTCCTGGATTATCACTCGGCATATTTACCAATTGAAATTCTGTTCTATCAAGTTCTATCGCTTCTGTATTTTCACCATAAAAAGTCAACTCTGTTAACTGTGCGCTTTCCCCTCCAACAGAGCCGGTTACTCTATACCTAATATATCGCATAAGACTAGAGGCTGGTGGCAAAATAAAACTATGAGTATCTTCATTTAGTCCGTCAATTTCACCTTCATACAATAATTGCCAACTTGCACTAATAAATTCTGATTCACTACTGGATGAGGTTTCGGCAAAATTTAAATTATCTCTTCCCCATATTTGAACTTGAGTTGGGTTATTTGATGGGTTAATCGTTGGATCAACTAAATTTAATTTCAGTTTTCTTAAATCAGTTTTAACGCCTAAATCGACTGTAAAATGATGAGGAATACTGTTTGGCCCTGAATGGTATGTGCTGGTGTCTGTGCCGTCGGATGATCCATCACCGTCAAATAAATACTCAGTTGGATTCGCTCCATTAAATGTGCCTGGATTATCACTTGGCATATTTACAAGCCTTATAAAATCTTTATTTAGCTCTGCATAAGGTAACTCTGGGAGTGTATATTGAAGAGGGTCTAAAACTATTGAATCTATTCCGTTTAGTCCAGATTGAATCACTGAAGTTGTAAGCATATTACCAAGAGGCTTAAAATTAATAAGCTTTAGTCTGTTGTCTTCATAAAAAACAGTATCATTAACTATCTCATCTTCTTCATTTTCATAATCTATAAGCGTGTAAATTACATACTCTGATTCTGCATTTCCATAAAAATTTACATAATCTCCTTCAGATTCAAATGAGAAATCTAGCACTTCTCTGGCGTCCTGATCCATAACAAATTCATCCCCTACTACACTACCGGCTACAACTTGTGAGACTGATAGATTTCCATTTGGGTCTTGTGTAGAAACCGTAAACTCATAACTTCCTTCCTCTAGGTCTTCTATTATAACAGAAAATATATCTGAAAGATTATCTCCAATCGGAAATAATTGAGTTTCTCCATTAAATTCAATAATAAGTTGATTTGATGTGCCTAAAAATTGAGTATATCCTTCCAATTGAGCTCTGTAAAATCCTGGTCTAATGTTTAAAGTATCTAATTGGCCGGCGTAAATAGTTTCGCCATTTAAATATTCTTCGTGAATTGAATCCATATCAGTACAAGAAAAATAAATTGCTGATGTAGTTAGCACTAAGGTCAAGAATTTCAATTTTTGTAACACGGTTTCTATTGTATTTAACATCTTAAAAAATATTAATTTATTATTGTACCCCAAAATGATAGTTCGCCAATAACAGATACCATTTGATTATTCCAAGTTTCCTCATTAACAAACCTAATGTATCTTATATTGTATTGACGTGCATCAAAATCAAATACAAAATCTTCTCCATTATCTTGATATTCATAATCTTCTGCTGTATTTGAGCCAGGTGGTAATCCAGACGGCTTAAAGGACTCAAAATCTCCTAAGTATATCCATCCGTCTCCTGGATTATCTGGATTATATATTGGTAGGCCATTTAGATTTTCTCTACCATAAATTTTAAAATTCTTTGGATTTCCGTGTTTATAAAGTTCACTTCCACCTCTTTGATAAAGCTTAAATCTGTTTAATTTTGCTGTTTGGCCTAAATCAAGCGTATATTGATGCGGGAGTGGTAAAAAACCAGTATGGCCACAATTCCACTGACTACTCCAGGAGCCATCCCATATCTGATTAGCAGAAAACCCATACTCACTAAAGCTTTCATCTCCAGGCATAGGCTGGGTAGCCCAATACTCTTTTTCTAAAAAAACATCTTGCAAAGGAGTTACTTCAAAAGATCGTCTAATTGTCTGATTTCCCCATCTGTCTTCAACATATATTACAAAAACAGTTGGTTCTGGATCGTAGCCTCTAAAACTATAAGAACTGTTTGCTTGACTAGTGTAAAAAGATTCTTTAAAAACTATTTCACCATCAGAATTTTCAATAGACATGTTAAGAGAAACTTCCGCTCTTGTTGGATTCAGATAAAATATATTAATTCCTCCAAAATCTTGAACCCCTTCAATGGATTCTAAAATTGCATGAATAGGAGCTTCTAACGGAGATATTGTAGCGATTACAGGTTCTGATTCATTATCACCAATATCTACAGCGCGTATCTCAACAGGGTACTCTCCCACTTGACCAAATCCTATTACACTCAAAGTATCAATAAATGAAGAGACTATTACTTGCTTTGGAGTTCCATTTTCGTCACTATATGAGCCCTTTATATACAAAAGATCTGCATCGGTTGGTGGAGTGAATTTAATTACAGCTCCTCCGGAAACATTTTCAATACTATTAACAACTACTTTTCCTGGGGCAATACCGTCAGATCCATTAGCACTATGAAGAGGGTCCTCCGAGCATGTAATTAAAATTAATACAGAAAAAATAATATAAAATGATTTAATGACTTTCATATAATTATTACTAGTTTTATTTCTCATAACTTACTTTATTACCAGCCTGGGTTTTGAACTAAATTGGGGTTTCTTAATAATTCATTTTGGCTAATTGGCCATAAATAATCTTTGATTAGATAATTTCTATAAAAAATATTTTCAACTTCATAAAATCCCTCCACATCAGGTCTAAATATATTCCAACCTCTAATTGGTTTACTAAAATATTCGTCTGCTAATTTCCATCTTCTTAAATCCCAATACCTGTGGCCTTCCAGCGCAAGCTCAATCATTCTTTCTTGTTGAATTATGTCTCTCATTCCTTCTTTAGAATTTGGTTTTCCTGGACTACTGGAATAAGCTTGCCATGTAGAAACTAAATCGCCACCCACATCTAAACCTGCTCTATCTCTAACTTTTTGAATATATTCATAAACTTCTGAATTTGGGGTATCATTAACTTCGTTGGAAGCTTCAGCATGCATTAAATATAAATCCGATAATCGGATGATTGGAAATGAATACCCTTTAATCGTAGAGCCTTCTAAGGAAATAATATTTTCATAATGAACTAGTTTTTTAGCAAAGTACCCTGTTATTGAATAAATCTCATAACCTTGTTTGCCCGACAGAGCTCCAGCTTTTGCATTCAAATAAGGAATATTATTAATATTTGTTGTTTCTAATGAGAACCATTTCCCTCCATCGAACCCAACTGTAGAGTAAAATCGAGGTTCTCTATATGTATGTAGTTTTGCTGTACTATAGTCATTTTCGATATAAAACTCATGGTAATTTTCATTATTGCTATCTAATAAAGGGGTTGACGTTACATCAAATCTATTTCCATAATCCCAACTCGTATCCTCATCTATAGGAACACCATTTTTTGTATAGAAAGTTTCTACCATATTTAAAGTTGGAGCATGAGATTTTTTAGTGAAGCCAAAAAGTGCAGAATGATCAGCAGACCACCTTGGCTGACTCCACATTTGCAAATCACCAGTCCACTCAGGTCCAAAGGCCCAAATTATTTCTGTATTAAAAGGTTCAGTTATTGCAGCTCTTTGGCTTAGTTCTTGGGTAACTTCTTCACTTAAACCTCCGTTAATAGGAAGCTGTTGATTGAATTCATATAATTGATGCCCATTAGACTCTGCACTTTGAATAGCTTCATAAAGAGCGTCTTTTGCAAGTACCCATTTTTGAGAATCATAAGTTTGATTGACAAGGCTGTTTCCCTGAGCATCAACCAAACTACTAAAATCAGTATTGCCGTTGAATATTGGGCTAGCATTAAGTAATAATATTTTTGCTTTTAAAGCCTTTGCCACTGGCATTGTAATTCGTCCTTGCTCTGTGTATATATAATTAATAACTCCTGGTAAATTTTCCCCTTCAATAACTTCATCTAATAACTCTACTAAATAATCAACTACATCATCAACAGGATCTCTAAAAACATTTGTTTCTTCTGCAGAAGCTCCAACATATATGTTGCTTTTAATAATTGGAATGGGGCCATACATTTGCATTAACCAAAAATGGTAAAATGATTTTAATACCTTCGCTTCATCTAGCCATCTCAACCTTTCCTCTTCCTCTAGACCGGGGACAGTTACTAGATTTTCTATAAAAATATTACAATCTCTAAGCGCATTAAATAAACTATGAGGAGCTCCTCTTCCACCTTCCCAATAATTTAAGTAAGGGTTAGAAACATTTTGCATTCCTTTGGCTAGTCTAAAGCTGGTTTCATTACTCATGTAAAAGTCATTTTCAGTATAGTACCAGATCTCATCTCCCGCTAGCATAGAGAAATTCTGAACCACATTAGCATGTTCTGGAATATAAGTATAGCATGTAGCTAAGAAATTTAATGCCGTAGCTCTATTGTTAAATGCTAAATCTATAGTTGGAATATTATCTGGAACAACATCCAAATAATCCTTATCACATGAAGATAAAATCACAACTAATATCAGATAATATTTTTTCATTTTAAGCTATTAAAAATTTAAATTTAATCCTAAATTACCACCCTTTTGTATAGGGTATCCCAATCCATTTCCTCCCATTTCAATATCCCAGAGTTTGAATTTGCTAAAAGTCAACAAGTTTGTTCCGCTTATGTAAAATCTACCTCCAGATAGGCCTAACTTACTTGATAATTTGTCTGGAAAAGTATATCCTATTTCAACACTTTTTAATCTAAGAAATGTGCCATCCCTTAGCCACCAAGTACTATTTCTGTTATTGTTATCTATTACCTGATCAGATAATCTCGGCCAAGAAGCATACAGATTTCTATCATTTTCTGACCAATGATCATTAGCCCAGGCAGATAAAAGCGCATTATTTCCAATAGCACTACCACTAGTATCAATAAATGGGGAGGTATTATAAGCGTCTATAAAAAATGAAGATCTAGCAGATCCTTGAAAGAAAAATGACAGATCGTAGTTTCTATAACTAGAAGATAATCCAAAACCATATATAATTTCTGGAGTTGTTGGGTATCCAATTGGGACTTCATCATTAATATCTATTATACCATCATTATTAATATCTTTATATTTAATATCTCCCGGCATATAATCTCCAAAAGTTTGAATAGGTGAATTAGCAATATCTGCGTCATCAATAAATAATCGTTCTGCTATATATCCAAAAGGTTGAGATAAATTAAGTCCAATTCTTGATCTCCAGGGCAAGTCTGCACTTGTATAGTCCAACTCTTCAAAGACCTCATATTTACTTGTAGCAAAAGAAAAGTTAGCTCTTGCAGCAATAAATAAATCATTCGTGATATTATCTTTATAGTCTAGAGACATTTCAAAACCTTTTGATGACGCTTCACCAACATTAGCTCTAATTGGAGATTGAAGCCCCATCGAAGCAGGTATTTGTGCTCTATCCATTAAAATATTAGAACGATACTCTGTGAAGTAATCTGCCTGTATATCAATTTTTCCAAACAACCCTAATTCAAAGCCTAAATTCAGCATTTTTGCCTTTTCCCATGTTATCTGATCATTCGCATATCGGTCAATGCTAACCCCATTTATATAATTACTAAATTCATTTCCAAATGGTGCACCCATTGATCCGTTGTTCAGATTAACTTGAGAGATATAAAAGAATCGATCATCAGCACTACCAATTTGATCGTTACCTACCAATCCATAAGTACCTTTTAACTTTAGTTTTGTAACAACATCATTTAAGGGTCTCATAAAGTCTTCATTAGACATGTACCACCCAAACCCAAAGGATGGGAAAAACCCAAATCTTTCCGACTTTGCAAACCTTTCTGAACCATTATATCCGAAGTTAAATTCAGAGAAATATTTCCCATCATAAGCATATGTAAATCTGCCCGAAACTCCTAGGTTTCTGTAAGGTAAAGATGTTTGTAGGTTCCCTGCATTTGCATATTTAAGTTCTCTTGAAATACCAATTATCATCCCAGAAATCTCATGTACATCATCGATAGTCCTATTGTAGTTTAGTGATCCCTCAAAGTATGTGGCATTAGTAATAATTTTATTGCCTTCATTGTACTCTAAATACTCTGTTCCTTGGTTAGGGTTTAATGCGATCAAAGTATACTGGTCGCTTTGAAAATCATAATTACCTAAAGTATAATAAAAAGGGTTGTATTTTCTTTCTAAATTATAAAATGAGTACCTAGAAGTATTGGCTAAAACTCTTGCTGTTAAGCCCTCTGTTATAAATGCTAAATCTTGCTTTACTTCGACGGTTGCTAAAAAATTATTATAACTCTCATCTTTATATCCTCGTATCATATCTGCATATGGATTTAGATAATCCCCATATTGTCCATAATTTCCAAATAATATATGTGTAGAGTTTTGAAATTGTGAGTCCGGTTCATAAAATCTGGGGTATAACACTGGATTCGATTGCATTGCTTTTCTGTAGACGGCCGCCCCCCCATCTAATGGTCCTATGTAATCATCAAAATTTCCATTAAACTTTAGCGCAACTTCAGTTGTTGAAGTTAAATTAACATTAACATTTGATCTTAGTGAAATTCGTTTAAAATTGATATTGTTATTAAAATTATTTTGCGGATCAATTTTAAGATTTCCGTTGTCTGTGTTCACAGTTGCAGCTAAATAATATCTTGCAATTTTTCCACCCCCACTAACATTAAAATTAAATCTACTATTTAGAGTATAATCTTCTAATAATTCATCAAACCAGTTTACGGTCGGATACGCCATGATATTCCTGTTTGGGTCTTGAGATATTAGTATTTTTTCTAATGAATAAATTCTTCCACCAAGTGCATTTCTGGTAGCCAAAGCTTCATTATGTAAAATCATATAAGTTACAGGATCCGCAATTTCTAAAGACTTAGTTGGAGCAGAATATGATTTCTCGTATCGAACATTGATTTTAACAACCCCTTCTTTACCTTCTTTTGTTGTAACTAAAATAACTCCATTTGCGCCTCTTGCTCCATAAAGTGCTGTCGCTGTTGCATCTTTCATGATTGAAAAACTTGCAATATCGTCAGGTTGTAATCTAGCCAAATCTGTTGAGGTAGTTTCTATTCCGTCAATTAATATTAATGGAGATCTTGCATATCCAAAAGTGCTGACTCCACGAATGAAAAACTCTGCATTATCACGGCCTGGCTCTCCGCTTCTTTGGTATGCGATTACCCCTGCTACTCTACCTGCAATTGAGGAGGTTAGGTTACTAGTGGGTACACGTAATTCTTCTGGGTTAATTGAGGTTACTGCTGCTATAACACTTGCTTTTTTCTGAGTCCCGTACGCAACTACAGTAACAGCGTCAAGACCTAACAAATCTTCTTCCAAGATCACTTCAAGTGAGGTCTTACCTTTCGTTTCTATTTTTTTTGTTGCAAACCCAATGTAGCTAAATACTAATCTTGAGTCATCATTTATTGATATTGTAAAATTTCCATCAAAATCTGTAACAGCTCCATTATTTTTTTGAGTTTCTTGCACAATATTAACCCCAAGAATTGGACTTCCATTAGTATCGTAAACTACTCCTGAAATAATTTTACTCTGGCCGTAACTAATAAAAGAGAGTAGAAAAAAGAAGTGTAAAATTATAAATTTAAAGCTATTTGATTGGCTTTTTTTATTACAAATCATATTTTTTTTAAAAAATTTAAGGTCGTTTAGAGTGATACATATGTAATACAACGAAAACGATTTCGTAATATCAAATAAACACTTTCAAATATATATAAAATTTGTATATTTAAGAATCTTTGGCTCTTAAAGTTGTCAATTTTACAATTATAAGCGCATTTAGTTTAAGTATCAATAATTAAAATTCAAGCCTATGAAAAAAAATTTCTTTTTATTAATGATTATTTTCACCTCAACCCTTAGTGCTCAAGTAGTTAATATTGCCGATGGAAACTCCATCACTGTTAGCGCTGGAGCAACTTTGGATATATCTGGATTAGAATTAACACCAGATGCTGATTATTCTATTGTTGGAGAAAACTCTGTCACTAAGGAGTCAACTGTTGTTACAATTGACGGAAATGAATCGATGTCTAAAAACTATACTACTGGAGTAAGTCTTGAGGGCTACACGGGTGACGTTGTATTTAACTATTCCGATGAAGAAATGAATGGAGTTACCCACACCGCATCTCTATATGTAATGAACTCGGACTCAGAATGGATTCAGTATGAAGATGAAGATTCTGCAGACTATACTATTAGTTACAGTTTTACAGATCCAACGCAAATGAAGGCTATAACGGCTGGAGTGCAGGCTGGACTATCTACAATTGAAACGCAAATTCCAACAATAAGAATTTATCCAAACCCTTCTACTTCAATAGTAAATATTGATCACACTGAAGATTTAGAAATAATTTTATTTAATATTTTAGGACAACAAATTCTAAAAACTAACTCTAAAATTATTGATATCTCAGCACTAGATAACGGTACATATTTTCTTGTTGCTAAGGATTCAAACAACACAATTACTAACTTTAAATTAATTAAAAAATGAAAAAATTAACTATATTATTTATAGCAACTTTCGCTTTAGTTGCTAACGATGTTATCTCGCAAGTTGCTGACCAGGACAAAAAACCTGGCGTTGTATTTGTTGAAGACGGAGATCAAAATCCTCAAAGTGGAAAAATTTACAGATCTTCTGTAAGTGGAGCTGCTAGAAATGGAAACGGAAACTCTAATGGTGCTTTTGCTAATCAAGGAGACTGGAGTGTAGATTTAGTAATCTCTGAAAAGTCTCCAGAACAAGCTGCTAATGACTTTGGTGGATTTACAGAAAGTGGACATCCTCTTTATAATTTAGGAGATGGAAACTACTCCACTATAAGTGAAGGAATGGGTGCTGCGGCATGGGGTTCTTTTGCTGCTAATGCGTATAACAGAGCTGCCGGACTGGGTGGTGTTGCCTTTGGATTTAATACCTTGTCTGGACCTCAAGTTGGTGCTGCTGGTGGTATCGATGGTGGTAACATAGGACAGTTTTCTGCAGGATGGGCTTCAAGAGCAATTGGAAATATATCTTTTGCAACTGGATTTAGAAATACAGCAAGTGGATCGACATCAGTTTCGATGGGAAATTATAACTATGCAACTGGAGATACTGCAATTGCGCTTGGAAAAGAAAATTGGGCTGAAGGACCAAGTACAGTAACTATTGGATATAAAAATCATGCTGCTGGAGCAGGTTCTGTTTCTTTAGGACAAGAAAATATTGCTTGGGGAACTACAAACTTTACTTCAGGGTATCAAAATGTCGCTGGTGATACCAGTGCAGATGTTGGAACCGCTGGAAGTGCTACGGCTTTAGGAACACTAACTACAGCGTCAGGAAGAAGCTCCTTTACTTCAAATAAAAATACTACAGCTAGCAATCAAGCCTCTGCTGCGTTAGGTATATCAACCACTGCAGATAATTTTGGAATGCTTGCTATTGGGGTAAATAATAGTGCTGGACTTGGAGACACCTCAATTGATGCTAATGATTATGGAGGTTATTATTTTGCTGATGGAGAATATACAGGCTCGAATCCGGGGGTAGCTTTTGTTATTGGAAATGGAGATATTGACTCCTCAAGTGGTCTTGCTGGTGCAAATTCGTCTAACGCATTCATAGTTAACTACGACGGGTCCGCTACTCTCTCTGGAGATTTAACAATTAATTCTGATGCAAGATTAAAGTCGAACATAATTACTCTAGGAAGCACATTATCTAAACTTCTTTTAATTGATGGAAAAAGCTACACAATGAAGACGAATGAATCCATTGTTAAAATTGGACTATTGGCTCAGGAAGTTCAAAAGGTCTTTCCTGAACTAGTCAAACGAGCTAATGACACTAAAGGAACATTGTCTGTAAATTATCAAGGGATGGTTCCTGTTTTACTTAATGCAATAAAAGAACAGCAAGCTCAAATTGACATTCTTAAAAAGTTAATTAAAAAAAGTAAATGAGATCTTTAATATCCCTGGTTTGCTTTATTTGTTTCAACTTTACTATTAGCTCTCAAGACCTAATAAATGTTAATAATTCTAAACACTTTAATTTAGCCTTAGATTTTGAAACTCGGGCAACAGCTTTGGTTAATCAAATGTCTCTGGAAGAAAAAATCTCTCAATTAGGTAATAATGCTCCTGCTATTCCAAGACTAGGAGTGTTAGAATATAACTGGTGGAATGAATGTTTACACGGGGTTGCTAGAGCTGGAACTGCAACTGTTTTTCCTCAAGCAATTGGGATGGCTGCAACATTTAATCCTAGTCTTATAAATGACGTTGCGGTAGTTATTAGTGACGAAGCTCGAGCAAAACATCATAAGGCTATTAGAAATAAAGATTACAGCCAGTACAAAGGTCTTACGTTTTGGTCTCCAAATATTAATATTTTTAGAGATCCTAGATGGGGACGAGGACATGAAACTTATGGTGAAGACCCCTACTTAACTGGGCAAATTGGAACTCAATTTGTTAAAGGACTTCAGGGAAATGATTCTAAATACATGAAATTAATAGCTACTGCTAAACATTTTGCAGTACATAGTGGGCCAGAATCCGAAAGACATTTTTTTAATGTTAATGTAAATGATAGAGATCTTTGGGAGACCTACTTACCTGCATTTAAAGACTTAATCGTAGACGCCAAGGCATATTCTGTTATGGGGGCTTATAACAGGGTAAATGGGGAGTCGGCTAGTGCTAGTAAATACTTATTACAAGATATTCTTCGTGATAAATGGGGTTTTAAAGGATATGTTGTTTCGGATTGTGGGGCAATCAATGATATTCATGCAAATCATAAAATAGTAAAAACCCCTGCCGAATCTGCAGCACTAGGAGTAATAAATGGTTGTGATTTAAATTGTGGTGGTATCTACCAAAACAACCTAAGTAATTCAGTAAAACTAGGTTTAATTAATGAAAATGAAATTGATACTGCGGTATATAGATTGTTTCTTGCAAGAATGAAGTTAGGAATGTTTGATCCTGCTAAAATTGTTTCTTATGCGCAAATTCCTTTTGACATTAATAACAGTAAAAAACATGATCAACTATCTTTAAAAACTGCTCTAAATTCAATGACCCTTTTAAAAAATGAAGGAGCTCTGCCAATTAATATAAATGTTATCAAGAAAATAGCAGTTGTTGGGCCTAACGCGGATAATATTAACGCTTTGCTAGGGAATTATCATGGTACTCCTTCAAATCCAATTACATTAATAAATGGCTTAAATAGTTATGTTGGAAAAAGACCTGAAATAACTTACTCTAAAGGGGTAGATTTAGTAAAGAATGGAGTTGAAAGTTTAAACATGTTAGATGATTCAGTTCTAGATGATGTTAAAAAAGCTGACTTGGCAATTTTTGTGGGTGGATTGGATGCTACTTGGGAAGGCGAAGAAATGCCTGGAGGAATTAATGTTAATGGGTTTTATAATGGAGACAGAACAAAAATAGAATTGCCAGAAATTCAACAAGAAGCAATTAGAAGTATGATAAAAACTGGCACTCCTGTAGTTCTGGTTTTAATGGCTGGTAGCTCAATTGCGTTAAATGGATTAGAAAAAGAATTAGAAGCAATTTTAATGGCCTGGTATCCTGGGCAAAGAGGTGGTGATGCTATAGCTAGTGTATTATTTGGGGATTATAATCCTGGCGGGAAATTACCTGTGACTTTTTATAGTTCAACTTCTGAACTCCCTGATTTTAAAGATTACAATATGCGGGCAGGCAAAGGATTCACTTACAGGTATTACAATGGAGTGGCGCTTTACCCATTTGGTCACGGATTAAGTTATTCAGATTTTGAGTATTCTAAGCTAAAAATTAATAAGCGTTCAATTGACGAAACAGAGACCTTTAAAATTTCATTTATGGTTAAAAACATCGGAGAATTTGATGGTGACGAAGTTGTTCAAGTCTATATAAAAGATCTTGAGTCAGACATACATATGCCGATTAAACAATTGAGAGAGTTTAAGCGTGTGGCAATAAATAAAAGCAATAAAATGTTGGTAGAATTTGAGTTCAGTGCGATTGAAGATTTACGCTATTACAATCCTTTGGAACAAAAATACATGGTAGAACAAGGAGCGTTTGAAATTCAAATAGGCTCATCTAGTCAAGATATTCGTTTAAAAGGAATAATTAATGTTAAGCCTACTCTAAATAAATGATAGTCAATTATATGATATCGATCTCAAAAAAGAGCTTAATAAAAATACTTATTTTAAGTGTTTTTATTTTGTGTATTACAAGCTTAAAAGCGCAAAGCTTAAATGAAATAGATAAAGCAATTACTATTAAAATAGATAGTATTATAACCCTTTTAACTGTTGAAGAAAAAATAGCAATGTGCCACGCACAGTCCAAATTTAGTTCTACTGGAGTCCCAAGATTGGGGGTTCCAGAATTATGGATGTCTGATGGGCCACATGGGATTCGTGCAGAAATGAATTGGGATAATTGGAACTATGCTAATTGGACAAACGATTATATCACTGCCTTTCCAGCCTTAACTTGTTTAGCAGCCACATTTAATCCGGCTTTATCCAAAGATTATGGGGTAAGTTTAGGGGAGGAGGCTAGATACAGAAAAAAAGATGTCTTACTTGGTCCAGGAGTTAACATATACCGAACTCCTTTAAATGGTAGAAACTTTGAATACATGGGTGAAGATCCGTTTTTAGCATCAACTATGGTTGTGCCTTACATTCATGGAGTTCAACAAAGCGGGGTTGCAACATGCGTGAAGCATTATGCGCTTAATAATCAAGAACATTCACGGGGTCATATAAATGTTGAGGTTAGTGATAGAGCTTTACATGAGATTTATTTACCAGCCTTCAAGGCTGCAATAATAGATGGAGAGTCTTGGTCTATAATGGGTGCGTACAACAAGTTTAGGGGGGAACATTGTTGTCATAATCAAATTTTACTAAATGATATTTTAAAGGGTAATTGGCGATTTGATGGCGTAGTGATTTCAGATTGGGGAGGAACTCATGATACAGATCAATCTATTTATAATGGATTAGATATTGAGATGGGGACTTCATCAAATAATAATATCTCAAAAAGATTTCCTTATAATAATAATTTTTTAGGACAGGCTTTTTTAGATAAAATAATTTCTGGACAGGTTAAAGAGTCTATTCTAGATGATAAAGTAAAGAGGATACTAAGACTAATGTATAGGACGTCTTTAAATAAAGACCGTCCTTTTGGGAGTATCAATAATAAGGCACATTCAAACACAGCTTACAGGGTTGCCACTGAGGGAATTGTCCTATTGCAAAACACAAATAGTTTTCTACCAATTGATAGTTCGTCAAATTTAACAATAGCAGTTATTGGAGAAAATGCAACAAAATCAATGACCACTGGGGGTGGTTCTTCAGAATTAAAAGCGGCTAATGAAGTATCTCCTCTTAAGGGCTTACGCAAAAGGTTTAAAAATGCAAACATTATATATTCTTTAGGATACAGCTCAGAAAATAAGACTAAAAAAGATAAACTAAACTTAAAAAAAGAAGCAATATCAATAGCAAAAACAGCCGACGTAGTTTTCTTTATTGGTGGCTTAAATAAAAACAATTCTCAAGATTCTGAAGGAGCAGACAGACAGCATTATAATCTTCCTTACAATCAGGACGAGTTAATAGAGTCCATCGCTAAGGTTAACAAAAATACAGTAGTCGTTTTAATTAGCGGAAATGCAGTTAGCATGCCTTGGAGAAATAAAGTAATGTCGATAGTTCAGTCTTGGTATCTTGGCAGCGAAGCTGGAAATGCAATAGCATCAGTTTTAAATGGAGAGGTTAATCCTTCTGGAAAACTACCTTTTTCATTCCCTAAAAAACTCTCTGATAATGCTGCCCATTTTTACGGAAAATTATCTTACCCTGGCAATGGTGAAACTCAATACTATAAAGAAGATATTTTAGTAGGGTATCGATGGCACGATACAAAAAGCATAAAACCAGAATTTGCATTTGGATATGGCATGACGTACACCTCTTTTAAATTATCAAATATAATTTCTGACAAAAAGACTTACAATTCAGTAGGTACTATTAAAATAAGTTGCAAAGTAAAAAATACTGGTGATGTTGCAGGCAAGGAAGTTATTCAAGTCTACGTGGGGAAAAAGAATTCAAAAGTAAAAAGAGCACTCAAGGAGTTAAAGGGATTTAAAAAGATTTCAATATTAAAAGGAGGCCTTGAAAAAATTGAAATTAAAATTGCTGTAGATAAACTTGCTTTTTATGATGAGAAAATTTCTGACTGGAATGTTGAAAAAGGAGATTATATCATTTATGTAGGCAATTCATCAGATAATATTTCAAAACAGATTCCAATAACAATTATATAAACTGATTTTTGATCTAAAATCAATTTATAATAACTCCATCTGCTAAGAAAGATATTTGGTATTCTGGTTGGGTGATTTTTTCAATTTCTTGAAGTGGTTTACCAGCATCCTCTGCATAATGCCTCAAAAGCTCAACACTAATAGTATCATGTTTTGCCTGCCCCTGCATGATAACTCTTTTATTTTCAGCTCCAGATTTAGGAACAAAAAATCCATAGTCTTTAAACCTGACTAGAATAGTATCTTGGTCTACTTTAACATTCATCCAGCATCCTTTTTTAGGGCATGTTGACAAAATAGTACCCTCTATTTTAGTTTCAACATTAACTTGATTTTCAACTAAATTTTTAACTTTGTTAAAGTCAATAATATTGTTAATTGATATTTTATCTCCGTAAAAATTTAATTCCCTAGGTTGATTTTCATTGCAAGAAAAAAAAGAAAGTATGGTTATATAGATTATTAATTTGTTCATTTGAAATATATTTATTTGATGTTCAAAGATAATTAAACTAAATTTATACTGTAATTCAATAAAAATAAAAAGATGAAACTTAAGTCACCCCTAAATCCATTAACAATAATTTGTAGCATTCTATTAATAACTATTTTTTCCTGTAGTACAAATCCTATGCTAGAAAAGTGGTCCAACAGTGATGCCAGTTATGGGGGAGTTCCTGCCTTTGATAAAATGAACCCAAATGATGTAAAAGAGGCTATGTTAAAAGGAATGGAATTAAGCCTTAGAGATTATAACACAATTGCTAATAATTTAGAGGATCCTACATTTGAAAATACCATTGAAGAAATGGAGAGATCTGGAAAGCTTTTAGATGATGTTTATTCTTATTATGGAATTTTATCGAGCAATATGTCAAGCCCTGAGTTTAGAACAATTCAAGGAGATTTAGCTCCAAAACTTTCTGAATACTCGTCTAAAATTAGCCAAAACGAAAAATTATTTAAAAGAATAAAAACTGTTTATGACAATTCATTGTTACAACCACTAAAGAGCGATCAACAAAGGGTTTTGGATCTAACTTATAAAAGTTTTGCAATGAGTGGAGCAGCACTAGATGCAGATAAAAAACAACGATATGCAGAAATTAATCTAGAGCTTTCTAGTTTATATAATGACTTTTCTAACAATGTTTTACACGATGAAGAAAACTATGTTACCTATTTAGATGAAACACAACTTGGTGGTTTGTCCGATGGATTTATAAAGTCTGCAAGTAATATAGCTAAAGACAAAGGTTTTGAAGATAAATATGCAATTACAAATACTCGATCTTCTATGGACCCATTGTTAACTTATTCAACAAATAGAAAAATAAGAGAAGTTGTATGGAAAAACTATTATTCAAGAGGGGATAACGGAGATGACTTTGATAATAATAAAATTATTGCTCAAATATTACGATTAAGAAAAGAACGAGTTAGTTTATTAGGGCATGATAATTATGCTCAGTGGAGACTTCAAGACAGAATGGCTAAAACTCCAGAAAATGCAATGGAACTGATGGAAGCGGTATGGCCTGCAGCGATTGCTAGAGTTGATGAAGAAGTTGCTGATATGCAAAAAGTTGCTGATGATACCAGTAGCGAGAAAATAACGATAGAACCTTGGGATTATAGGTTTTACTCTGAAAAAGTTAGAAAAATAAAATATGATTTAGATTCTGATGAAGTGAAACAATATTTACAACTAGATAAATTAACAGATGCTATGTTTTATGTAGCAGGAGAATTATTTAACTTTAAGTTTACTGCTTTAGAGAAAGGTAAAGTCCCTGTGTTTCATGAAGATGTAAATGTTTGGGAAGTTGAGGACATAACAAGTGGAGAGCATATCGGTTTATGGTATTTAGACCCTTACGCTAGACAAGGTAAAAGATCTGGAGCCTGGGCTACAACTTATAGAAGTCACACAACAATGGATGGTAAAACAAATGTATTAGCCTCTAATAATTCTAATTTTGTAAAACCAGCTCCAGGAGAAGCATTATTAGTTTCTTGGGATGACGCTACAACTTTCTTCCATGAATTTGGCCACGCATTACACTTTTTCTCTTCAAATGTAAAATACCCAACTTTAAATGGTGGAGTAAGAGATTATACTGAGTTTCAGTCTCAACTACTAGAAAGATGGCTTTCAACTGATAGAGTTATAAATCAATTTTTAGTGCATAATAATACTGGCGAACCAATGCCTAAAGAATTAGTAGCTAAAATTAAAAAAGCTTCCACTTTTAACCAAGGTTTTGGTACGACTGAATATTTAGCTTCAGCTATTATGGACATGAAATTTCATTTAGCGGATCCTGAAAATATTGATGTTGACAAATTTGAAAGAGAAACTTTAGCTGATCTTAAAATGCCTTCAGAGCTTCCAATGAGACATAGAACACCACATTTTGGGCATGTTTTCTCTGGTGAAGGATATGCAACTGCTTATTACGGTTATATGTGGGCAGATGTATTAACTGCAGATGCATCAGAAGCATTTGCTGAAGCTCCAGGAGGATTTTATGACAAGGATGTTGCTAAAAAATTAGTAGATTATCTTTTTGCTCCAAGAAATTCAATAGACCCTGCGGAAGCGTACCGACTATTTAGAGGAAGAGATGCTAAAATAGAAGCATTAATGAGAGATCGTGGATTTCCTGTAATGAGTAACTAAAAATGGTAAACATAGAAATTATTGGTCTTATCGCTGCTGCTTTTACGACTTCCTCATTTTTACCTCAAGTAATTAAAATTTGGAAAACCAAACAGACTAAAGACATTTCGACTACAATGTATATTGCAATGCTAATTGGAACTGGGTTTTGGCTCTATTATGGGCTGATTATTGGCAGCTTAGCAATTATAGCGGCAAATGTTGTCTCTGGTTTTCTGGTTTTGTTTGTACTTCTTTTTAAGTTTATCTATAAAACCGACTGATATTTAAAGTATTTTTTTTAATAATACAAGTCAAAAGACTGTAAGTCATAGCCTTAGACAAATGTTATTCTTAAATTTGTTTGTAACTTAAATCTAAAAAAATGATTAAACATTATTTAAACGTTATACAAAATAATTACGCAAACTTTTCTGGTAGAGCAAGAAGATCAGAATATTGGTACTTTACACTATTTTACACTATCATGCTTTTTCTAGCAATGTTTCTTGATAGTTTATTAGGGACTACTTTTAATATGGAAATGATGGGGCAAAGTGTAGATCTGGGGTATGGCTGGATATATGTTGCGGTTGGAATATTGCATTTTGTACCTAGTCTTGCTGTTTGTGTTAGAAGACTGCATGATGTAGGAAAATCCGGATGGTTTTATTTAATAATTCTAATTCCAATAATTGGATTCTTTTGGATTCTTTTTCTTTTTTGCAAAAATGGTAATGAAGGAGATAACAACTACGGGGCAGACCCAAAAGCTTAGTTTTTACCAAATTTATTGTATAAAAAAACCATCTAATAGATGGTTTTTTTTATTCATATGAATCTAAAATAATTTAAGGGGTTGATGCTTTTATCAAATTTTAAATTATTCTGTCAAAAATCACAAATAATCTATTTATTTCCCTTTCCATTTTATATAATACATAGATTTAATAACTTAAATTTATGTAATCTGTAATTTTTATAAGTTTAAGCTAATTTCAAATTACTTATCTTTATTGTGCTAAATATTCATAACATCCTGTCATGCCTAGATATCATAAATTAGGAATAATTCCACCAAAAAGACATACCGTCTTTAAAGACAATAAGGGTAACTTTTATTATGAAGAGCTCTTTGGAACCATTGGTTTTGAGGGAATGTCTTCACTAATGTACCACACCCAAAGACCAACTCAGGTTAAAGAAATTAGAAAATCATACGATGTTTCACCAAAAATTGCTGTTTCTAAAAACATGAAGGCCTTAAAGCTTAATGGGTTTAAAGCTCCTCCAGCTAATGACTATCTGGAAAGTAGAAAATGTATTTTAACCAATTCTGATTGTCAAATTATAGTGGCTGCACCAAAAAAATCTTTAACAGAGTATTTTTATAAAAATACAGATTCTGATGAGGTGATATTCATTCACAAGGGCTCTGGAAAACTCAGGACAATGCTTGGGAATATTGAATTTAAGTATGGTGATTATTTGGTTAT
>Ga0308018_10000535_pt1 | contig 19170 bp, 23 predicted proteins | sample Neamet282_FD_203130 | JGI IMG/M metagenome (GOLD analysis project Ga0308018, IMG submission 203130) | Marine microbial communities from water near the shore, Antarctic Ocean - #282 | ecosystem: Environmental > Aquatic > Marine > Unclassified | place: Southern Ocean | collected 2014-10-01
GAATGGACTGTGTCTCACCCAACGGACTGACCGCACTCGGCTCGAGTTCTCTGCACAGCTCTGTCGACGACATGGCTCGTTGGTTGATCAACTACGACACCCACGTCGTTGGTGGGAGCGCCGTCATCGAACGGATGCAGACCCCCGGGGTCCTGACCTCGGGCGACACCAACGTCTACGCCTACGGGCTCAATGGTGTGGAGTGGCACGGCGCTCGGACCTATACGCACACCGGCTCCTGGGCCGGGAACCGAACCGTCATCATGCACTTCCCGGACATCCAGTCGGGGGTCATAGTCCTCGCGAATTCGGGCGCCTACAATCCAACCCCTCCCGGTCGGGGCCTCGCGGAGATCTTCCTGGACGACCTGCTCGGACCCTCAGACCCCGAGGAAGCCGGGGCCCAAGGTCAGTCGACGCAGCCGCCCCCCTCCCCTGCGCCCGAACTGTCATCCGATGAGTTGGAGGAGTACGCCGGCGACTGGGTGAGCGAGGAACTGGATACGCACTACGTCCTCTCAGTAGTCGACGGCACGCTGGTCGCACAGCACTACCGCCACGGGACCATTCGCCTGACGGCGCAGAAGCCGGACATCTTCGTCGGGAACCTCTTCTTCTTCCGGCCGGTCCGGTTCGAACGAGACACCTCTGGTGCGCTCGGTGACATGTTCGTCGGAGAGGGTCGCGCACGTAATCTGAGATTCGTGAGGGCCGCACGATGAGCGCACACGCGATGGAGTTGATCTGGACCGCGAGCTGACTCCGGTCGTCAGGTTTCTGGAGGCGCCAATAAACATACGCAGCACCACTCTCGATATTCGGTCCATCGTTCCACGAGTCAGCTCAAGAGGTGACCCCGGCTGGGCCTCTAGCGTCCGCGGATACGTTCCCGCTGTTGAGCAGCAATCTCCACCAAGCGCCGTAGCTCCCGGATCGGCTCATCAGAGTCGTCGACCTGCAGCCGCAACACTACATCGTTGTTGAGCCAAACGCCGCCGTCCTTCTTCACGATGACCATCGCGGCCGACTGCATGCCACGCTTGTCACCGCCTGCCGCCTGTCCGGCCTCCAGGGCCGCCATCAGTCGTAGCGACAGATGTCCCTCCGTCTCTTCGAACGCGGCCACCATATCATCGACGACCGCTTGCCCGGCAAGAATATTTCCCTGAGCCGACACGTGTGTCCCCACCCTGTGCCCAGCCCAGTCAGAAGCGCTTGGTCCCGTATGAGTCGCCACGCTCCCGGCGGCGTCCATTACCGAAAACTGTCGCCCCTCGATCATCCAGCGCTCTGGGCGCGGATTGGGATCATTTTCTAGAATGGTCTCAACGACCTTCTGAGGCGCCATACCCCCTCGCAGGAGTTCAATGCCCTGCGGCCCGTAGCTCACATCGACGACAGCCTGCGTCGCGACGACTCCGACGTTGGCCTCGGCCCAGAGCACTCCATTTCCGACTGAAAACACCCGAGACTGCACCGCACCACCGACCTCACCTGTCTCGGCGTCATACCCGAGCACGGAGAAGGTGGCCACCGGTGGCCAGCGCTCGACTTCCTCCAGTGGTGAGACGGCCGATTCGACCTGGGTTTCAACGTTTAGCTGGCTCCACCCGGCAACGGCAACGAGAGTGATCCCACAGGACACGAGAAGTCCTAGTCGAAATCTCATCGATACTCTTCGCGCACCGGCGAGAAGACATCAAGAATGCGGCAGTCCCTATGGGCCTGGCCGCTATGTGCCGCATCGCCAGGGATTACGAGAACCTCACCGGCATGAACCACGAACGTCTCACCGGCCACGACAAGCTCATACGTACCCTCGAGCACATTCACGATCTGTTCATGAGGATGACTGTGCTCGGGCAGGACCGCGCCCGCCTCGATCGTCCAGTATACGTGGGTTGTGTGCTCAGAATGGATGAACCGGCCGTGATGCCCGGGGACGAGTTCGCGTGCGTCCAGTGAGGTCAGTTCGTAACGCTCTGCCATCAGAAATCCTCCATCACCGGCCTCGTGGCCGCAAATCGTTCAAGGATTCGAAGTGTCATCGCGACGCCCCGCCGAATGTTCTGCTCAGTAACACGTTCATCGTTTCCGTGCACCCCTCCTGAGTCTTCCGCTGGCGTCGCCGTAGCGGAGTAGCCGTAGCTCGTGATGCCGAGGTCACGGAAGAAGTGACTGTCAGTGAACCCGCCTGAGACCTGTGGAACGAACCCAGCGTCAGGGAATTCCTCGAGAGTCACATCACGAACGGTGCGATACAGGTCGGTGTCGGTTGACGAGACCGCTGGCGTAAAGCCCATCAGTACCTCGACTTCGATCTCGTCACCGAGCACGGAACGGACCTCCGCAAGCCAGCTGTCCGGGTCCTGGTCCGGGAGCAATCGGCAGTCGATCTCCGCCGCGACCTCCGGCGAAACAACATTGATCTTAGTGCTCCCTTCGAAGCGTGTGATCGAGCAGGTGTTGCGAGTCAGGGCATGGAGACCGGGGTTGTACAACTGCAGTTCTCTGAGAACGCCCGGCTTATCCACATACGCGCCCATGTCGGCAAAGCGGCGCTTCCACGGCTCAGTATGACCATCCGCAATCCCCTTCAGGTGCGTATCGACCGCGGGAATCACCCTCGGGGCAAACTGGTGGAGCCGGAAGCGCTCCAACGCCTCGATCATCTTTACAGAGGCGTAGGTCACAAGCGGCCTCGAGCCGTGGCCGGGCTCTCCCGTCGCCGTGAGACGGAGCCAGTAGGGCACTTTCTGTGTCACTTCCAGCCCGAAGTTCACGGTGCCGTCAACATCAGACCCGCCGCCACCCTCATTTAGAAGGAAGCCGATTCCTTCGAAGATCTCCGCGCGATTCTCAACGAGCCATCCCGCGCCGAAGAAGCCACCGGCTTCTTCGTCTGCGGTCGCCATGAACAGAACGTCCCGGTTCAGTGGGGTCTCGGTACGGTGCAACGCCAGGAAGGTGGCCAGGTGGAGAATGCCACTCGTCTTCGTATCGAGCGCCCCTCGACCGTACACGTACCCGTCCCGCAATTCTCCGGAAAGTGGGTCCGAGGTCCAGAAACGCTCATCGGCGGGAACCACGTCCATGTGATGGATCAGGAGAATGCCCGGCTCATCCCCACCCTCGAGGCGGGCCCAGATATTTCCTCGTCCAGGAGCCGACTCCACCATTTCGTACTCGATGCCCTCCGCCTCGAAGATCTGAGCGAAGAACTCCGCACCCCGGGTCTCATTGCCCGGCGGGTTCACGGTGTTGATCTGGATGTAGTCCTGAACCCATTGGACGGCCTCGTCCTGAAGGGCCTCAAGGTCGATCTGAGCCTCTGTCGCAGCGGGCGCGAGCAGGGCTAGCAACACGCCCACCGTGACGCAGGTGAGCCTCATGGCGAAATGGGACGTCGATCGTCGGATCATGGAGAGCCTCGCACCAGCGTTTCGGAGAAAGTACCCGGGTGTAGAACGGTTTTCCGGGGGGCGCCAAGATGCATCGCACCTCGACCGCCTGCAACGCGTAACGCCGGGTCTCGCGGGCCTACTGTCCGCCAACTACAGGCCCGGGCATCCCGGTCAAGATAGTCGCAGCTTCTCGTCAACGTCCCTGACGGCCGAAGTCAGCCTCGAACAACGTCCACGAATTCGGGTCGAGCCTCACGTCTGTCGGCTCCGCGTCCACCGGAATGACAAAACGATGGAACCCGCCGTCCAGGTCCACGCGCTCGATCGTCGTCGGCAAGACCTGACCGTCCTGGTAGATGCCGATCTCCAGTGGTATCTCGAACATCGGACCCACGGTCTGGGTCTGATTCAGCTCGATCCGTACGGCCCGGGCACTGGCATCGTAGTCCCACCACCCCTGGAGCTTTGGATTCCCGCCGTCCCGAAGCCATTGATCGAAGAAAGTCTGGAGATCGAGGCCCGATGCCTGTTCCATTGCTGCCTGGAAGTCGGATGTGGTCGCATTTTGGTTCATGTAGCGGGCGTAGTAGGCCCGGATGCCCGCCCAGAAGGCTTCGTCACCCATCCGCCCGCGGAGCATGTGAAGAACCCACGATCCCTTCTGGTAGGTCGCACCGCTCGACACGCGGCTCATGTCGTCGAGATCGTCATGGACGATCCGGTAACCTGGGTCACTCTCGTACTGAGTAAACACTCTCTCCGCTGAGCTCTCTAGGCCGTCCACGAACTCGTCCCGCCCGTATGCGTGCTCAATGAATAGCAGCGTGAAATAGGTAGCAAAGCCTTCGCTCAGCCAGACATCGTCCCAATCCGACTCCGTCACAGCGTTGCCGAACCACTGATGAGCGATCTCGTGGATAATCACGTTTCGCCACCGAACGGTGCGATCACCCGTGACGGAATTCTCGTGGTACATGATGGCAGTCGCGGCCTCCATACCTCCGCCTGTGACCGGCGAAGTGATGTTCGCGAGCCTCTCATAGGCATACGGCCCGACGTGGTCCGCATAGAACTCCATGACCTGCTTTGTCGGGACCGCGAAATCGTAGAAGCCCGCATCGCGATCCTGCCGATAGACCCACGTCTGAATCGGCAGTCCCCGAAAATCGTCGACGTGCTGAACGGCGAACTCTGCCACCCCGAGCACATAAAGCCACGTCGCGATCGGCACCGACTGCTTCCAATGCGTGACCCGGGTCCCCGCGGCACCGTCGGTCTCCTCTACCAACAAGCCATTCGACACGACCTGATAGTGCGCCGGAGCCGTGACGACCATCTCGCTCATCGCCTTGTCGTAAGGATGATCGATCGTCGGTAACCAGTTCCGGGCCCTGTTCGGCCAGTTGTCACTGAAGAAGGTGCGATCCCCGTGCTTGTTCGGCCCCGCATGGAGACCGGACGCCGGCACCCCGTTGTAAGACACGGTCACATCGAGCGTCGCCCCTGCAGGTCCCGCCTCCGACAACGAAATCCGCAAGAGATCCGACTCGTGTGTGAAGTCGAGCGGGCGCCCCGCCACTTCTACCGATGTCACAGTCATGCCCTGGCCCTCGCCGTTCGCCCCAATGAGGTCGAGCGAAAGCTCGGTTACGCCGACGTTCGTGAAGCGGACCGAAACCGTCGCGCGCCCTTCGATCACATCGCTGTCATCCCGCAGGGTGAGCTCGAACCGATAGTTCTCAATGTCGATGCCAATCCGCCGGGGATACTCGTCGATCGCGGCGACGACATCGTGAACGGGACCAACCCACGGGAGTGAGCCAGTAACACCGAGCGTGACCGCCACGAGACCTGCGATGAAAAGGGTGTGCATGTATTCTCCCGGCGAGCAGGCATTGGGGGACGACTGGCACCTTGGGGTGCCTTGAACAGAAATAATGCGGAGTGGACGGCCTTTGGGCTACATTTGCCTCCGGATGTAGAGAGCGACACGCCTGCCCGGAGGGGCGGAGTCAACACGGCCCCCGGGTTCTTAAGTACCGGAACCCGTGGCCAGCCGTCTGAAGACAAAGACACTCTAACTGCTTTTATATGAGCGACGAAAAGATCGAGCCGCCTGCAGAGCCTAGGCGCAGTTTTCTGACAAGTATGAGCGCGATTGTCCTCGGAGCGGTCGCTTCGATCGTTCCCGTGGCGGCGGGCGTGACTGTCCTGCTCGATCCACTGCGCAAAAAGGAGACTGCTTCGGCCCAGGTGTTCGTCACGCGCCTTTCCGCCGTGCCCGAGGATGGGTCGCCCAAAAAGTTCACCGTCGAGATGGATCGGGTCGACGCCTGGGCGACTTATAGCAACACGCCCGTCGGCGCCGTCTACCTGAGACGGACCGAATCCGGAGATGTGGCAGCTCTAAACGTCGTCTGTCCCCACGCCGGCTGCTTCGTCGGACTCGCCGAGGACAAAGCACGATTTGGTTGCCCTTGTCACAATAGCAGCTTCGACCTCGACGGAGTGGTGAACGATCCGTCGAGCCCAAGTCCACGCGACATGGACTCACTGGCAGTCGACGTTAGGAACGGGGATGAAATCTGGGTGGCTTTCCAGAATTTCCTCCCTGGCCGGCACGATAAGACTCCGGTCTGAGGCCAACTACCAATGGAGAACCTGCTCAACTGGCTTGATGACCGCACGGGATACAGATCTCTCGTGAAGAACGCTCTTTACGAGCGTATTCCTGGCGGCGCCCGTTGGCGATACGTCTGGGGTAGTACCCTCATGTTCGCGATGTTCGTTCAGTTCGTGACCGGACTCGTCCTCTGGGCTGCTTATAGCGCGAACGCGCAGGGCGCATGGGAGAGCGTTCACTACATCCAGAACGTGATGTACGGAGGATGGATGCTGCGGGGCATTCATCACTACATGGCGCAGGTCACGATCGTCCTGCTCGTGTTGCACCTGATGCAGGTTTTGATCGACGGTGCGTACCGTGCACCTCGCGAGGTCAACTTCTGGTTTGGCCTTGGGCTTCTGGGCCTCGTGCTCGGGCTCTCACTGACCGGATATCTGCTTCCCTGGGACCAGAAAGGCTACTGGGCGACAAAGGTGGCGACGAGTATCGCCTCCATGACCCCGGTCGTCGGGCCCGCGATGCAGCAGTTGATGGTCGGAGGAGCCGAGTACGGCCATCATACGCTCACGCGCTTCTTCGCACTCCACGCCGGCGCCCTGCCTGCGGGGATCGTCCTGCTGATCGTTGGGCACGTTTACCTGTTCCGACGGCACGGCATCACCGTGCCCAAGAAGGCCGCAGAGAAGCCGGACGGATGGTTTTGGCCGGAGCAGGTCCTCAAAGACTCTGTCGCATCGCTGATCGTAATGGCGACGGTTCTGGCTCTGGTGCTCTGGAACGGCGGCGCTCATCTCGGGGCTCCCGCTGACCCGACGGAGCCCTACGCTGCCGCTCGGCCCGAGTGGTACTTCATGTTCCTCTTCCAGTGGCTGAAGTACTTCCCCGCAGGCTGGGAGGTGGTCGGGGCGCAGATCATTCCGGGAATCGCAGTCGGTATGATTGCCGCGATGCCTATCATTGGGAAGTGGCGGCTCGGGCACCGCTTCAATCTCGGTGTCGCCGCATCCTTGTTGCTTGGTATCACAATGCTGACATGGACGGCATATGCTGCGGACCAAGCTGATCCTGCCTTCGTCCAGGCTCGCGCTCAAGCAGAATCGATTGCGGAGCGGGTCAGTGAACTAGCCGGGTCTCCAGATGGAATACCCGCAGCCGGGGGCCTCGCGATGCTTCGAGGGGACCCTGCGACCCAAGGGCCGATCATCTTCGAGGCCAATTGTTCGATCTGCCATCAGTACAACGGACACGACGGACTGGGCGGGACCCCGGACGACGAGCCGTCGGCGTCTGACCTTGGTGGCTATGGCAGCCGCGAATGGTTGACCGGCCTTCTCGACCCGGACCGAATCAATACGCCCGAGTACTTCGGGAATACGGAGCACACCAACGGCAGGATGGCTCGCTTCGTCCAGAGGGGCATCGCAGGGTTCGATGACGATCAACGCGCGGCGCTTCGCAATGTGATCCTTGCCGTTTCGGCGGAGGCAGAGTTGCCGTCACAAGCTACCGCGGACGAGGCCGACCAGGACGCAATCCGAGAGGGACGCATCGCCATCAGCAGCGAGGCAATCGACTGCACCCGATGCCATACCTATGCCGACGTAGCCGAGGGTGACGTGGCACCAGTCCTTACCGGATGGGCCTCCCGCCAGTGGATCATGGGCATGCTCCGAAACCCGTCTCACCCGCTCTACTACGGAGACAACAACGATCGCATGCCCGCGTTCGGTGACGAGGGCATCCTCTCAGAGGCGGAAATTGGCCTGGTCGCTGACTGGCTCCGCGGCGATTGGTTCGTGCCTGACGGGAACTAGGTCTGTCGGGCGAAGTGACAGAGCGCCCCCACATGCGATGACCCGTTGGTCTGGCGCGGGAAGAAGGACGCTAGTTGTTCTTCGCACCCTCGTTGATCCAGTTCATGATGACCTCGAGATCCGTAGGCGGAACCGGATCTCCGTCTTCCGGCATGTCCCCAGACTGGATCATATCGACGAGGAGGCTGCCGTCAGCGTCACCGGGGTCAATGATGGTTCCGTAGTCCGAACCGGCCATCACGCCTTCGTACGTATTGAGCTTGAGACCGAGTTCCGCATTGTCCTCGCTGTGGCACTCCCAGCAATGCTTCTCCAACAGCGGCAGAACCTCCGCAGAAAAACTGACCTCTTGATGACTCTCGGCGACCGACGCAGCGGCCCTCGGGTTGTCGGTATCCGACTGAATCGCGAGACCGATCGCGGCGGTCACGGCGAGTGCAGTGAGTACGTCAGAACGAAGCAGCATTGGTATCTATCCTCAAGAAACTTTCGGGCGGAACTGAAAATGGTCTGCGGCCGACTCGTCGGTCGACCTGCGCTATTACTGGCAGCAAGGCCACGCGGTTCCCGTGCAAGCGTGAACCCTCACCGCCCTGCCTGCTCCGGATCAGGCATTATCTGATCCGAAAAGATCCGTGGATATGTACCGCTCTGCGAAGCTTGGCAAGACCGCGACAATGGTCTTGCCTACCATCTCATCTCGCTTCGCCACCTGGATAGCCGCCCAGATCGCAGCTCCTCCGCTGATTCCGCACGGCAATCCCTCCGTTTTCGCGGAGTCACGTGCCATCGCAAGGGCATCATCGTTGGCAATCGTCATAACCTCGTCCACGACGTCCATGTTGAGGATATCCGGTACGAAGCCTGCACCAATACCCTGAATCATGTTGCCGGGCCCGGGCTCCCCGCCCGACATCACCGGACTGGTCTCGGGCTCGAGCGCTATGGAGTGAAGCGCAGGATTGCGCTCCTTTAGAACCTCAGAAACGCCGGTGATCGTACCGCCCGTTCCAACGCCGCTAACGAAGACGTCGACATCGCCGCCGGTGTCACGCCAAATCTCCAGCGCGGTCGTACGACGGTGCGCTTCCGGATTGGCAGGATTCGTGAACTGACCGGCCTGGACAGCTCCTTCGATCTCCTCGGTGAGACGATCCGCCGCAGTGAACGCACCACCGATTCCCTCTTCCTTCGGCGTCAGAACGACCTCGGCTCCGAGGTGTTCGAGCATCTTTACCCGCTCCATAGACATCGTCTCGGGCATCGTCAGTACACAACGGTACCCACGCGATGCTGCCATGAAGGCAAGCGCGATACCGGTGTTACCGGAAGTTGGCTCAACTATGGTGGAGTCTGCCGTGAGGACCCCTCGGCGCTCGAGATCTTCGATCATCGCGATGCCGATTCGATCCTTTACGGACGCCATCGGGTTGAAAAACTCGCACTTGAGCAGGATGTCCGCATTCGCCCCGTACCTTTCCCTGAGTCTAGGGATTCTGACGAGCGGCGTGTCGCCCACAGTGGCGGCGAAGTTGTCATAAACGCGGCCTCTGCCTGGGGTGTGGTCAGACATGTGTTGTCCATTGCTGAGAAGAACCGATTGAGGCAACGCACCTCGCTCTCTGACAGAACGGAACTAATGCCGAACAGGATCACACGCCATATCGTGTACGGTCGGTTGAGTCGGTCGGTAGCACACTCTTCTCCCCCAAGGAGCCCTGAACTGGGATCGATGGTTACCTCTCGCGTATGTGTCAGTGATGCCCGAGCACCTTCGTCCCCGTGGGACATCTATGTCGCTCCTCGATCGAGGCCCGACTCCCCACACGAATGTATCGTCACAACCCTATGGTGGCGTAACGCCACGCTCGCACTAATCTTGACGTCCCGTTTCGAAGATCGAGATAAGAAGGAGCCCGTCCATGAGTCCTCAGTCATCCACAAAAGTCGTCCTTTTTGCTTTCGCCCTGGCACTGGGCCTGACCGCGTGCGCGTCGGGCGGCGGCGGCGCTAGTAGTCGGCCAGCAGGCGCGACAAGTAGCCGTATCGTCCGGGCAGAAATCGAGGCGCTACCGCCAATGGATGCACTCACGGGGATCCAGCGCCTCCGGCCGCGCTGGTTGCAGTCCCGTGCCGGATCCGGCGCCGGGGATCCTCCAGTTCTTTATGTGGACGGGGCCCGACGCGGCGCCACGACCGACTTGGCTACGATGCGGGTAGCCGAGGTTGAGCAGATGAATTACATGAGTGCGAGCGATGCAACCACTCGTTATGGCACAGGTCACGGCGGCGGGGCGATCCAGGTCACGACCAGGCGCTGACGAAAGTGTCAACGGAACAGCGTCGGGTCACCGCAGGGTGGCCCGGCGCTTTTTCTTACCTACCCGTCAGGGTCAGCCCGCCCATCGCTAGAAACTAGATCCCGAGCGAACTGCTCCAGTACGTCGGCACAGGTGCGGATCTCGTCGACCGCGACCCATTCGTCCTTCGTGTGAGCCTGCTCGATACTCCCAGGGCCATAGCAGACCGCCGGGACCCCAGCCTCGTTCAGGAACGCTGCGTCGACCCAGGCGGTCATACCCTCTACCACAGGAGGTACGCCTAGCGACGATCCCGCCGACAGCAGGCCCTGCACCAGGCCGCTGCTGGTCGGTACTTCTGTTCCAGGCCTCACCAGTGTCATCTCGAGAGCAGCGTTCAGGTCGGGCTCCGTGGACCGAAGCTCACCCAATACCTCTTCGAACTCCGCGATGACCTGAGCGGGATTCTCCCTGGGCATGGTCCGCCGCTCGAGCAGCAGAGAACATCGGTCCGGGTACACGGACTCCGCGGAACCACCCGATATAGTGCCGGCGTGGAGCGAGCCGTAGTGCAGTAACGGGTGCGCAACTCGCGAACGAAGTCGGTCAGACAGCCCATCGAGCGCGGCTAGATAAAGCGCCGCATGGCGGATCGCGTCGATACCAACGTCCGGCCGGGAGCCGTGAGCCGCTCGACCGTGAAACGTCGCTTCGATCCAGGCGAACCCCTTATGTGCGGGCATGACCTTCAGACTCGTGGGCTCGCAAATGACGGCCATGTCGGCGGCGTGTGACCCACTTGCGACCAGATCGGCCATTCCGATGCTCGCGTGCTCCTCGTCCGCCGTGAGCGCAATAACAAGATTCGGACGCGGGCCACCGGAAGCGAGGCGACATCCCGCCGCCATTAAGGCCGCGACCCCACCCTTCATATCGCACGATCCTCGGCCCATCAGTCGCCCTTCCTCGATCGTTGCACCAAACGGATCGATCGACATCCCGTCGACGCCGACGGTGTCGAGATGCCCATTCAACAACAGCGTGGGCCCTGAGCCTTCAAGGCGCGCCACCACATTGGGACGACCCGGCCCTACTTCATCGACGTGAACCGTGAACCCCCAAGCCTCCAAAAGCTCCGCTGTTACAGCGGCCATACCCGCCTCACCCGCGCCACCCAGAGCCAGCATCGGGTTCACTGATGGGGTTGAAACAAGGAGCTGAGCTAACCCGACAGGGTCGCCAACTCGAGCTGTCTCAACGTACAGGTTTAGATTTATGTCCATATAAGACCGTCGCCAACTCGAGCGAAACCTTGTGGGCGTCTCGATTGTACAGATATAGGGAGACGGTGACGAGATCATCGTCTTTCATGGGAACACCACTTCAAAGGAACCGTCATGAAGAACTTCGCGATTGGCCTGCTTGGTGCGGCCGCGCTCGCGACGACGATTCTCCTGGTGCGACTGGCGAAAGAAGTGGAGCCGAGCACCGTCCGCCTCGTTCCGGCGGGCGAAACTCAGCCCACCACACTTTCACTAGAACGCATCAGGGAGCTAGGCCTATAGCGCAAATCGTCGTCTGAGTGGTAAAAAAAGAGCGGCGGGGGCATCGGCCCCTCGCCGCTCTTTTTTATAACTCTGGCCGACGGCCAATCCTGAGCTATCCGAAGTGCTCTCGGTTCTTATCGACGTAACTCGTCCATTCAGCGGGAACGTCTGTATCAGGAAAGATGGCCTGCACCGGGCATTCGGGCTCACAGGCGCCGCAATCGATGCATTCATCGGGATGGATATAGAACTGATCCTCGGCCTCGTAGATACAATCTACGGGGCAGACCTCGACGCAGCTGGCGTCTTTGGTCTCAATGCAAGGCTGGGTAATGATGTAGGTCATGGCTGCCTGAAATCCATGGAGTGGTACGGCGCCAAGAAGCTTTAACCAAGCTGTAGCCAAGGTCAAGCATAAGCCGCATCGAGTAGCTGTCATTCTCCGGCACCTGTGCAAATCCCGTCGCGTCGCCGTATGCTAGACTAAGGGCTGATACCGTCGCCTGACTGCGCGTGGAAAGATGACTGAAGCCTTGAGAATCCGCCTGATGATTGTAGCCGCCCTGCTTGTATGGGCGCCTCCGGGGATGAGTGCGCAGTCCGGAATCGTTTTCGGAACAGTGTACGACTCGATCGCGAATGAGCCACTTCCCGATGCCGCCGTCTTCCTCTGGGAAACGCCGTACTCTGCGGAGACTGACAGTCAGGGACGGTTCCGCATCGAGGACGTGCCGGCCGGAGACTACAGTATCCTTTTTTTCCATACGCGGTTGGGTGAGCGCGGCATCTCGACCGGTTCCCGAGCCATCTCTGTCCAAGCGGGCGTTGACCAGCAAATAGACCTCGGCATGCCTTCCCTTGCGACCCTTGTTCGAAGCCAGTGCCTTATGGAGAGTCGGTCCGAGGGCGCTGGGGCGCTCGCCGGAAAAGTGACCGATAGTGAGTCGGCGCTCGCACTCGGGGGTGCCCGCGTCACGCTGTCATGGCACGAAGAGAGCCTCACGGTTCCAAGGAGGCTAGAGGCAGTGACCGATCAGGCTGGTTGGTATCGTAGCTGCGCTGTGCCCGTTGGGATCCCCATTCTGCTCTCGGTCGACTTCTATGGTCGTCAGGGACGCCGCCGGGAAGTCACGGTCGGAGCGAGTGGGTATCTCGAGGCCAACGCAGAGCTTTTCGCGAGTCGCCCGGTTGAGGTCTCAGGAAGGCTGCTCGACAGGGATTCAGGAGCGCCCGTAGAGGGTGCCGATACCTGGCTCCGGGGCACTAGGTTTCGCATGCTCACGTGGCCCAACGGTGAGTTCTCGTTCGACGACGTGCCCACCGGCACATACATGCTGATGACCGACCATCTGGCGTACGGCACCAAGATGGACACTCTCTTCGTTCCGAACGGGACCGACCTCCGCATAGAAATGATTCTGGATAACCGGCCGATCGAGATCGCCCCGCTTACCGTCGTCACGAGCGCACCGCCCGTCGCGATCGCCCAGCGCAGAGGCGGCATCGTGATCACCAGTGACGCGATCGACAAGGTCCGACAGCGCTCGAGAGACGCATCCGACATCATTCGATCCCTGAACATCCCCGGGATCCTGGTTCGACACCTTACCGGCGGAACCATCTGCGTCGGCTATAGCACCGGACAAGTGATGATGAATCGGGCCGGCTGCGTGGGGATGCTGATCTTCATCAATGATGTGCGGGCGACCGACGCGAACATGGCGCTCAGACTGCCCCCGGATGCGATCGAGCGCATGGTGGTGTACAAGCCGGTGGACGCCGGGACTCTCTTTGGCCTCGGCGCCGCCAACGGCGTCTGGATGATCTACACGCGAGGCAACTGACCCGCAGCGTTCCCCCGGTCAGCACCCTGCCGATCTAGATCCGCTTCACGAACGTCCGACTCCAATGCGCGTAGCGGACCGCCAGCTTCCGATGTGTCCGTTGGGCGAACGGTAACCAGGCAGAAGTGACCTCGGCGTGCGTGTCAGCCCAGGTATCAATCAGATCCGGGCGCATGTGCAGATGCCGGAGGTGATCAAGCCGTTCTGCGAGTACCGCCAAGGCGCTGCCTGGGCCGAGTGCAACTAGGCGCTCGACTAGTCGCTCATCACCTGGCCGTGGTATCGCAGTTAACACGCTCACTGACACCTCGCCACCAAGAGCGTCCGCGATCTGCGTGGCAGCAGGCCTCAGTTTCAAGTCTGTGGACTCGTGGAGCAGACCAAGAATAACTACTGATACGTTGACGGATACTACATCTTGAAGCAGGATAAGCGCCGTTCTTCCTGGGTGCAGATAGGCGGGATGATGGTCGTCTGCCAGAAGCCCGACACGGGCCTGCATCGCCAGGTCATGAACTCGACGGACGGCTTCCACATCCATAGCCGAAAGATCCACCGACCGAGCCGCCTTGCCCACCGATGCGACCATCTGACGTGCCCGCTCAGACATGAGGCTACGGCTTTTCCCACTCGACATCACCGCAACCAGCTCGGTGGTTCTCGAGACGCCCAAGCGTAAACAAAAGGTCGGAGAGTCGATTCAGATACGTCAAGACTTCGGCGCGCACGACATCCGATTCTGCGAGCGTGACCGCCCTTCGCTCAGCTCGTCTGCAGACCGTGCGCGCCACGTGGAGAGCCGCCGCCCCCGTGGTACCACCAGGGAGTACGAACGCCCGGAGCTCCGGAAGCTCCGCATCGGCCTCGTCCATCCACGCTTCCATCTCGGCCGCGCGGGCCACCGGAAGTCGCGGGGGTTCGGGTCGAACCCGGCCCTTCCGGGCTGGAGGCGTCGCGAGGTCCGATCCCAGCGTGAATAGATCATGCTGCAGGAGCTGCAGTCGATCTCGAATCACTTCATCGCTGACCTGGCATACGGCCCACCCGATCGCCGCATTCAACTCATCTACGGTCCCGTAGGCCTCAACCCGTGCGTGATCCTTCCGCACCCGTCCACCGCCAAAGAGCGCAGTTTCGCCATCGTCGCCCGTCCGTGTATAGATCTTCACGCGCGGACGTCAGCGCAGCTTCGTGAGTTTGCGAATGCTCTGAGCCTTTTCCAAAAGGGAGATGGTTTTGTCGGTCTTGTCGGCCTCCGCGGGCATCAGGAGATCCCTGATGTCGAGGAGTACTTCGAGCTGTAGCTGGTCCCGCTGATACTCCCTGTCAAGAGTCGCCATTTGCTCGGAGTTGCTCGCCGTATCGGCTGCGGTGAATGCCTCGCGATACACCTTTTCTAGGCTCTGAAGCACCCGCTCTCGATTTCGCATACATACCTACCCCTTGTTACACCGCGACGAGATGTCGTACCCCGGGACCGGATTCATAGTAGCCACAGACAGCCCCCCGAAGCTCGTCGAGTCTGTCGGCGAAATAATGACCGGTACCCGGAATGCGCACCAGCGTAATGTGGCTGCCGAGAGGAGCCATCGCAGCGGCCACTTGCTCACCCGACCCGAACTCATCGTTCTCTCCCTGTACGACAAGCACCGGTTTTCCTGCATGGGCCAGGTAGTCGAAATCGTACCGGACATCGAGGTCGACCGGGAGCCCCATACCCAGCAAAGCCACGACCCGTGGGTCATCGGCTCCAACAGTGAGCCCGACCATTGATCCGAAGGAAAAGCCACCCATAACCAAGGGCAAATGGGGATACTCCTTCTCCAGCCAGTCGAGCGCAGCAACGGAGTCCTCCTGCTCACCGATTCCCTCGTCATGGCTACCCGTGCTGGTCCCGACCCCGCGGAAGTTGAATCGAAGGGTTATCAAACCAGCATCATTGAAACCCTGAGCGGCACGATACACCGCCTTCGTATGCATCGTCCCGCCATGCAAAGGGTGTGGATGACACACTACGGCCGCGCCCCGAGGGGAACCGGGCGGGACCTTCACGATCGCTTCAAGGTGGCCGTGTGCGACGGGGACTCTCACGGGAGGCACCTGCCTGTTAAGTCGGAAAACCCCGTCGGACGCCGACTTACAGCTATGCCCCACGGAGGAGAGGGAGTTATGTTCAACCCGCGGTCGTGACCGGTCAAGCCACAAGGAGCATTACGATGCACGCCTCCGATGTCACACCAGAGGTCATCGAGCGGGTCAGGCAGTTGTACTGGCACTCCGATGAGAGCGTCAACAAAATCGCGGATGCGTTGGACCTCTCTAAGGGCGCCCTCTATGCGGCGATTCCCCACCTTCCCAGCGGTCTAGGTTGCCCGCTTTGCGGCGATCAGGTCAGCTATCCGAATCGCACGGCTAGAGATCAGGAACAGCTGGATTGTCTGACATGTGATTGGGACGGAAATCCCTATGAGACCTTAAGTTACAAGGCAACACCCGATGAAGTCGATGCCGAGCGCGAGCAGGAAAAACACCCGCCTGTGCCAGCCGCGCAACCAGCCACGGCCGTTGAGGGGGGCCATGAGCCCTCCGGCGTCCACGCGCTTTCTGAATTTCCTCCACCGTTTATCGCTCCGCGGATGAGCACGATCGCAACAGGCGCTCTCGTGGGTGGGGCACTCGGCCTTGTGTTGGTGCTTTGGGCACGACGCCGGTGATACGGGCAGTCACAGAATCCGAGGCTACTCACCGATCGTAGGGACCGTGGTCGTCATGGACGGAGCAGAGAAAAGTGAGAACTGGAAGGTGGCACTTTGACTACTGAGGGATATCCCTCGGATCCGGCTGGGACCGGGAATTCGAGCGGGCTGCCATGTGATATCGCGTCTCGGTTTGCGGATCGTCTCGAGATCACCGCTCCGATCAAGCACAATCCGAAGCTGCAGGCCGTGCTCGACATCGTGAATGCCGATGACGATCTCTACGGGCTCTGGATTGCGGCTAATGTGAACGCAGTGGAGCGGCTCAATATGACCGATCACGGGCCGGTTCATGTCAAGCTTGTCATGAACATGGCTCTGCGCCTGCTCAGACTTCTCATGGATTCGGGAGTGGAGTCGGGTGTCAGCCGGAATTACGGCATGTCGACGCAGGACGCTGAGGTAGTGGTGGCACTGGCGGCGCTGCTGCATGATGTGGGCATCTCGATTCATCGTGCGGATCACGAGTCGTTTTCACTTTTCGTCGCCCAGGGCAAGCTTCAAGAAATCTTACCCGCGGTCTATGACGCCCGTGAGAGCACGATCATTCGGGCAGAGATCCTCCACGCGATCATTGCCCATCGTTCTGGTGGAAGTCCGCTTACGCTGGAGGCCGGTGTGGTGCGCATTGCCGACGCCCTCGACATGGCAAAGGGGCGCTCCCGAATCCCCTTTGAAGCCGGGTCGCTCTCGATCCATTCGGTATCCGCCGCAGCGGTTGAATCCGTGAGCATCGAGAAGGGCGAAGAACTCCCCGTCCGGGTGACTGTGGAGTTGTCGAACTCCGCCGGGCTCTTTCAGCTCGATCAGCTTTTGCGCAACAAGATGGAGGGTAGCGGTCTGGAGAGCCGGATCGAGATTCAGGCGAAGCTGGGTGAAGAAGAGAAGAGATTGCTTACAGACTTCCGGCTTTAGGAGCGACTGGTGGACGTCACTATTTCCTTTCCTCTGGCTTTTCTCGCTGGCCTCGTCTCGTTTCTTTCTCCCTGTATTCTTCCGGTTGTCCCGAGTTATCTGGCCTTCGTATCAGGCCTCACGTTCAGCGAACTCAAGGACCAGCCGACGCGGGAAATCCGCCGAACCGCTGTGCTCAATTCCGTGCTGTTCGTAATCGGATTCAGCGTGGTCTTCATGACCATGGGTCTGGCGGTCACCTCGGTCGGAGTAGCGATCTCCTCGGTCCTGCCCTGGGTGAGTCGGATTGGTGGTGCAGTAATGCTTCTTTTTGGACTCCACCTTGCTGGGTTGCTGCGCATCCCTGTCATGATGCGGGAAATGCGACCCGGTTGGATGTCGCGGCCAACAGGTGCAGTCGGTGCGTTCATCGTTGGGATCGCATTTGGAGCGGGGTGGACACCCTGCATTGGCCCCATCCTCGGTTCGATTCTACTCTATGCTAGCCTTGAGGGGACTATGATTCAGGGCACGTTTTTGCTCGGGACCTATGCTTTGGGCTTGGGTATACCGTTCGTCGTGTCGGCCGCAGCGTTGAATTGGTTCCTCGCCGGGAGCAAACGCGCTAGAACGTGGATCCTTCCGCTACAGAAGGTCGCGGGAACCGTGCTTATCTTGATTGGTCTTCTCATGGTAAGTGGCCGTTTTACCACCATGACTGCTTTTTTGGCCGGAATGGGCCAACTCATCAACTTGGATTTATAACATGAGGCTCACTTCTTTCCCGGTTCTGCTCCTCGCTGCTGGACTGGTGATTTCCGGTTGTTCTGAAGAGGCTGGTAAGGACGGCACCAGCGATCTCAGCAGAAGCATGCTGTCGGAGCCGCCCGGTGACGGCCTTTCGACACCCATCGCGAGCGCACCCACCAGCGGGCCGGGCGAAGAGCCCTTGGTCCAGGTGACTTCTCTCGGGATCAATCGAGGATCGCTCGAGGCGCCGGTAAAAGTGGTCGAGATGTCCGACTATGGGTGCGGATATTGCCGGCAGTTTCATCAGGAGACCTTTCCCACCCTCCTTACGGAATTCATCGACAGCGGGATGGTCGAGTGGAAATTCGTACCCTACATAACTGGGATGTTTGGGAACTCACTCCCTGCGACATCGGCGGCCGAGTGCACCTATGTCCAGCAGGAAGCCGCATTTGAGCGGCTAAACTCCCGACTCTGGAACGAGCAGAGTGTCTGGAAGGGCTCCGACGAGCCAGCTGAAGTGATCCGGCCTTGGGTCGAGGAACTTGGTATCGACATGGTGGTTTTCGATGCCTGTATTCAGGGGGACGAGCGGCTTGATCGGATAGCATCAGCTACCACCCTCGCTCGCCAACTCGGGGTTCGGGGCACTCCAACGTTCGTGGTCCTTGGGTATGGGCCACTCCAGGGTGCGCTTCCATTGGAGACCTTCCAAGATCTCTTGGCTGCAGTCCACACCGATCTCACGGGAACCCCAGGTATTCCTGAATAGGGAGGGCTTACTTGATTAGGTCCAAGGGTCGGCCCCCACAGGCTCCTAGTTAAAACCGCCTTGTGGTTCAATTGGCCGGGGTCGGTCCCATTCACTGTATTGTCTTGAACCAGAGGTGCGGTTCTAGTTTACCCACACCGACGGAGCGCCGCCTCGCACGGCTTGGAGACAACCGACAAAAAGCTTAACGCCGGTTATATGAGTTTCAATGGTTGCGCAATCAGGCGACATAGTAAGTCAGGCAAGCCTGGGGTATGTGCCCCAAGGTGAAAACGGAGCCAAATGGTCGAGCGCCTCACGGCGTGCCGGGGGTCGAGAACTCTGAGCAGCAAGCGGATGTCGTTCGCGGCGGCGAAAACCCCGTGCCCCCAATCGTACCTGCGGGCGGGGCTCGGGCATTACTTCGGCCGAGGGTTGATCTGAGTCGGCACTATTTGAGCAGCGGCTGGAGTCGGAGCAGCAC
>Ga0308018_10000538_pt1 | contig 19127 bp, 20 predicted proteins | sample Neamet282_FD_203130 | JGI IMG/M metagenome (GOLD analysis project Ga0308018, IMG submission 203130) | Marine microbial communities from water near the shore, Antarctic Ocean - #282 | ecosystem: Environmental > Aquatic > Marine > Unclassified | place: Southern Ocean | collected 2014-10-01
TAGCGGCTAAGAGCGCACGGTCGGTTTCATCGAGATTCATACGCTTCACCACTCTATGCTTCTGGTTCATAGATTTCAACACTTTGGCTCTTCACAGAAAGATGAACCGGGTTGGAAAGGCGGAGATATTGGGTCCAAGAACCGAGTTCTTCGACTTCAAGACTCAAGGAAATTTGGCAATCCGCATCATGCCGTTCTTTGAACCGAAGAGAAAATCCTAATTCCGAGTGTGGGGCAATTCGTTTGGTCTTGAATCCACCTTTGATCTGCCAAGGAGGTTCAACTCCGCATGACTTCAACGTTACTTCTTGATTCCCTGAGCGGAACGTAAAATGGGCAGTCAGTTGTCCGTCTTCTGCCCATACTGCATTCAATTTTGGCATTCCCTTTTCTCGTTTCATCGCACTACTCACGGCACCTGAAGCAAGAACGCTGGCAAAGATGAGTAAGAAGATTGGAAGTGCGAAATGTCCAGAGCTACTGTTTTCCCAACGCGTGGGCAAAGAAGTGTGGTACAAGGCAAGTAATCGATTGGTGTCATCGCCTTCAACTTCACCAAAAAAAGCCAATGTGATGTGCCAACCATACGGATTTGATTCCAAATCCACACCTGCTGCTAAGAGGTGTTCAGATGGTATTTCCCATACTGTTTGCGTGGCATTCCCTTGCTTGTTGAAAAAGGCAATCTCAGGTTTCATGTCACGAACTAAATCGGTTGCTTGCCGGCCATGGTTATCCGTAGCATCATCCTCGGTTACAAAGAAATACAGTACGGTGTTTTCGCTAAGATTCACAAGTGGCGTCATTTCAACTGGGAAGCGTAGGAACCATTCATTGTATTCATTACTCACAATATCAATCGACCCATCTAAAGTCAGAACTTGCTGTTGTCGCGAGTGTTGCCGGCCCAAAGCAAGGCCCTCTTCGAGTGTGAGGTTATTGCCCTCTGCCTCGTTAAACAAGGTCACGGTTTCATTTTGAAGCCCCAGTTCACCGCGTCGGGAATGGGCATCATCATCGGGCCAATCTGAATTGGTTTCTTCACTCCATTCCCACCACGAAAGATGTATCATTTCGGATGAAGTTTCGGTAGCGTAAGGTCCATTTTGAGAAAGGAAGTCCTCATGGATCACTGTATTGGAACTGCTTTGATCAGGAAGTGGTTTAGAAGCGACGAGATTCAGTGTTTCAGTCTCTTCGGGCGAAGCGAAAGGTATGGCAACAAGGCTCAAGAGAACAAAAATGAGACAGAGTTGTGTTCGCATAAATCTCACTCTTCTTCGTCGTCGGCTTGGAAAGGCATGCCGAGTTTGAGTCGTAAAATATCTCTACCTTTCTCATCGAGCATCAATGTCAAACGTGCTCCTGCCCATGCTGAAACCAAAGCCTCCCCGCTGGGTAACTGGCTTGAAAGCAAGAGAGGGCCATCGATTTCAATAGGCTCAAATTCACTGTTATAATCCTCTATCATCGGAGCCCAACCTTTCAACAATCGAGCTAAAGTCTCAGTTGAAATGCTATGTTTCGCCTCAGTAATGAAGGATTGAAGCGCAGGGACCGCTTCTTGGCGAGAACGCCACGCATCTCGTTTCTTGGTAAAGGCTGGTAAACCGACATGGATTAATTTGAGTGGGTGAAAGGTTCCCTCCGGCCAGAGGTTACCGCGTTTATTCGGACATTTTTGATTGAAAATTCTATCTTCGACCATCTTTGGAGCAATGTTCAATCGCTTGCCACGCGTCCACCACGACAAATCTTTTCCATCTATGCCATACCTTGTTTTGGCTTCATCCACAGTTTCCGAATCCGCTGCATAAATCGTATGGCGATTGGTGTGTGGTTGTTCGAGAACTAAAGGCACCCACTCTGAATTTAGAGAGGATTTGCGATTGCGTATGAATGAGTTGGCAATTCCTTCAGGTGTTGCTTCTGGACGGTGGCGGAACAGTGCAACAAAAAAGCCGCCTGTATCGTTATCATGATGGACAAGTCGACGGCATTTGGCAAGTTCAGATTGGATACGCCCCTCAGTGGCTTCATCCATTTCTTCATCCAATGCTTCCTTCCAATGAAGGCGCGCAGCAGGACTCATGTGGGCGGGTTGAAGGAAAGTGGTTTGGGCAACTTCGACGCCTCTTGGAAGTGGTTCTCCTTTTTCATCGAGTGCGTCCCAATCGGTAAGTCCGGGACGGAGTTTCATTCCTGGAAGTCTTGACTCATCGATTTCAATGAGTTCTAAATATGGCAACTTACGCAGCAACTGGGCAACAACTGCTTCATTTTCACACGGATCGATGCTGCACGTCGAGTAGACTAATTTGCCGCCCGGCCGTAGGAGACTGGCTCCTCTCAGCGTAATCTCAACTTGTAAACGGAACAAGGTACGGCTTTCTTTTGGTGACCATTTCCACCATACATTTCTGTTCTTTCGCGTTGTTGCTGAACCTGTGCAGGGAACATCGGCAACGACACCATCGTAGCCGGGTGGGGGAATACGGCCAATGTGTCGACCATCTTGTTGATTGATGAGCATGTTTGTTGTCGAAAGTCGTCCCCGATTGGAGACGAGCATGTTGACGCGCCCGGAAATTGGTTCATTGGCAACAACAACACCATTTGGCGCGATTGCTTCAGCGATTTGAGTTGCTTTGGAGCCTGGAGCTGCACACAAATCCAATATCAATTCACCCGGTTGTGGGTCAAGGACAACAACTGGAAGCATACTCGCCGCTTCTTGGCGGGTTATTCGCCCAGATTCATGCAGTAAACTGAGAATATACTTACTTCGCTCGTCTGGTGCTTTACCTCTCGCAAAAGGCATTTGCCAAGCAAAACCGTCTTCGGCCCAAGGCAGAGGTTGTCCTCCGAGTTCACGAAGTTGCAATTCTGTCCACTCCTTGTCATGGCGAGAACGCGTGACTCGGAGCGTTTCGGGTAGAGGTGTGGTCGCTGATTGAATCCATGAATCTAAGTCATAACCCAAGTTTTTAGCGAGATTTGACAAAGGCGTGTCGCGCGCTACAACCAACAAGTCTTGCTCTTGCCATTCGTCGCGGGACATGTTTGGGGGTCTTGGCCCCTCTCTATCTTGCTTCCGCCATCCTCAAGGGCTTTGTTCCCTCCCCCTCAACTATGTTGGGGGATACAATGCCGTGGTTTTTGCCGCTGTTCGTGTTCGGACTCCTTGCATGGATCTTCTATGAAACAGTAGAAAAATATGCAAACCGAAAAGACACCCCGTTTTGGTTGAAAGCAATTATCCTCGTACGTTGGTTGCCTCCAATTCAATTAATGTTCATGTTATTTATTCGGCTCATCTCTCTGGTTCAACGGGACCTTGCGCATATTGAGATTGCACAATACCTTGGCCCAGGTGACTTCTCTTCTCCAGATTTGAAATTAATGGTAACTGGAAATGGTGGTGTTGAACTCATCGTTCTGGTCATCTTCCTCTTCGCACTGTTTTCTGAGCGGTTACCGAGTTTGAAGAACGCCCGAAACGATTTACGACACGATTTCCGCAATCGCTTGATGATGTTTTCAGGACTCATTCTCTTATCGTCCTCGACCATTCTTTTCCCTGAATCAGCATATTACGCACCAAGCACATCGCCTGTCAGCCCAATAGGAACGGTCCCCGCTTGGGAGATTCTTGTACCTCTCCTTCTCTTCGCTGGATTGACCATGTTTGGAGGTGAACTTTTTGCAATTTCAACATTGTTTTTTGCAGGAGAGAACTTTCAAACTCTCGCACGAAGAGCCCGATACAAAGTTCTACTTTTGGGCTTAGCCACTCTTGTTTGGGTCACATTGGCCCTTGAAACCGATGGGAATTGGTTACAGAAAATACCCGAACTGGGCCACCTTTTACCACTTCTCCTCATGCTCCACATTGGTTTGTGCTTGGCCCTTGTCATTCAACCAGCAGTTCGAATTGAATCCGAACTCAATCATGGTGAAGGTCGGAGTTGGGGGATGTTGGTCTTAGCTGCAGCAATGGCACTTCTTGTTCTGGTTTTAACACCCCTTCACTTTGATGAAATTAGCGTGTTTGGAACTGGTCTTGGACCCTATGTGTACGGGGTTTGGGTGGCTGCAGTTACCGTTTCAGTAATGATGCTGGTGCAGTTCTTACCCGCACTTGGATTTGATGCTGCACCACGTCCCGAAATATGGTGGATGAAAATGACGCTTGTGTTCTCCCCGGTTCTCCTTTGCATGTTTACACCCTTTGCTATCTTGTTGATTCCAGCCATTTGGCTGGCTTTACCTTGGTCTTCTCTCACGCCTTGGTTCATTGAACGAGATGTTGCTTCACCTTCGACTTCATTCGTATTGTACCCGGTTCTTTTCATCACTGTAATGTGTGCAATACTTCCCTTTTGGTGGGATGAACCATTCCTCGCTTCGCTTTGGGTCGGATGGATTCCAGGTGCGATGGCGAGTATTGGACTCAGCCTCCACATCAAGCATAAAGTGGCAGATTCTTCACAACTTTCGGCAGAAGAATAGAGGCCTCTTGGCCTCCGAATTATTCTTCACTTAATTCCGTTTCAAGCACAGCAGCTTCTAATTCCGCCCAAGCAGAACCGACGCTTACATCTTTCAAGGTGGTTTCAACTTCGCTTCGTACACGCTCTGTCAATGTATCGTCGTCTTCATCAGGGAAGGTGCGGGACAGAGGGCCGGTGCCTGAAACAACAGATCTTGAAAGTATAATGAGCAGGAGGCCGATAAATGGAAACAACCATCCCAAACTCATTGATTCGAGATTCATTCGTCCTTGAATAAGTCCAAATCCAGCAATTAGAAAGCAGCCAATTCCAGTACCGAGCAAAAGCGTCGATGCTGCATCAGATGGTTTGCTCATAGACCTGCGTGGAAGAACAAGGCAATGAACCCAACGGCAAGCCAAGGCTCAGTAGGTTTCTCTCATCAGTTTGTGAATCTTGTAAGGGAGTAATGCCCGATTCACAGGTGTGACTTCAAGGATACGCCCATCGTCACGACGGCGGATGTCTTGCAGCAAAGGATGGCGACTTTTCTTGTGAAGGGTCAACAACGTTGGCTTGTCAACTTCAAGCGCACCGCGGACTGTATTGACGAATGCTTCACTTTCTACGGCGAATTTTCCAATCTCATCGATCACGAGAACTTCACATTCCTCACGAGCGAATTCAATTGCAGGTATTGCAATACGTTCCAAGGCTTCGGTATCAATACCATAGCCTAAGACACGAAGTCGGGAGTCGATATTCTTGTGAGCCATGATGGCATTTTCGCCTGTGACGATATCGAATACGCTGTATCCCAATCGTTCGCTACCGTCTAAAATAGGCTCAGTTCGCATTCCACCGATGATAGGGGCTTCGGTCAAACTACCCCGCATCTTGATTTCACGCGTTCGTTCTTCACGAAGCATTTCGAGTACTTTTTCCATAACAGCAGATTTGCCACTACGGGGTAAACCTGTTATGCCGATCTTTGGATGAATGCCCATAATACTCACCACGAACAATCGCTAACGGTCGTTGCAGTGGCTTATCAGTAATAAATGATGTTGCACTCAAATCCCGCATCGAGGGATTGCAATGGTGAAAGAAGAGGGGCGTAGTTTGCATGATTACTGAACTGAAAGCACCAATTCCGGAATTTCGGACGTTACTTCAACTGGGAGCATTTCTAATTCGTAATTGTTGACGTTGTTATTGGCAGACCAAGCACGAGCCCATTCATCGAGATCTTTGGCATTCAATAATTCGCACATCCAATGGAGCGCTTTTTCGAGAGTTCCATGGCTCCGGATAAGGCGTTCCTGAATGTCAGGGTGGAGTTCAATATGATTCACGCTGTTCCCGAGAACACAACCCGATGGAATAACAGCCCAGCGAAGTCGGCGTTCTTGGTGCGCATTGACGATAGCTTGGCAAGCAAGTCGTGATCCGTATTTCGGTTCTGCATTACCGCACCACATAGCAAGTTGCCGTTCATTGGCTCTTGAAGGGATATCTGTTCGGAAAGCGGGGTGGCGGACAAAGACGTGACCGTCTTCATCTTCAGAGAAATGCACTCCACGAATAAACGGGCGTGAGCCACGTCCTTTGACCCATGTTTCAATTGATTTTGAGTGTGCAGTTTGGTCGATTTCACCGACACGAACACGGATGGTGTGGCCGTTAGTTGCAATGGCATGTTGCTGCTCACCCATCCGAGGAAGGCAGGCGAGACGGTCAAGGATTTCCAGTGTTAATTTTCGGTCGACACGGTCGCGAGGCAGGCGGGGAATAGCCCAGGTGTCTTTCGCCCAAGCAACCCAACGTTCTTTTTCCATTTCGAAGGAAGGCACACGGTTTGAAAGGCCCTTTTGGTCACGGCGTAAATCAGCACGGCTAATTGGGCCATGGATCACAAGTTTCTCTGTTTCTTGCTTTGCTGTGATACCAAGAACGGCAACTCCTTGCGTCATTCCTGGGAAGAGGTGATTTGCTTCTTCAATAGCCCAAATATCACTCCAGCCATGTTCTTCGACAAGTAATTGACGAAGTGGGTGAGAGGATTGTTCTCGGAGAATACTGTCTGGTGCAATCAAGCGAAGACGGCCGCCTTGCTCCAAAATTTGTAAGCCTCGTTCAATGAATAAGCGATAGAGATTGACATTGCCTCGCATTGTCGAGAAGCGTGGTAATCCATTATCGGTAAGGGAGCGCAATTGTTCACCAAGTTCTCGGCGAAGTTTGCTTCCATCTTCCATTCCGCGGAATCGGTCTTTAATCCTCAACCAAGGCGGATTTGTCACAATAAGGCGAGGTGCTTCAGACCAAGGCCAACCGCCTTGCAGTGTGTCGCCTTGTTGAACTGCTTGTTCAAGCAATAGTTCTGCTTCCTTACGAGGAAGGCATCCTGGCTTGTTTGATTTCAAACTTACCAAATCAAAACGGATGCATTCGAGTAACAGGCGTTGGCGTGTTGAAGAAACAACCAAGGCATCATTGTCGAGCAATTGGAATGAAGAAAGAAGAGCTTTGGTGTCGGCTACTTTTCGCTCGATGGTACTATCGCTGTGGTTTTCGGCATGGCGTCGTATCAAGCGTGCGTGGAAAATTCCACCGCCGCAAGAAGTATTTGCGACTGGAAGAGGGATTCCACTGAGTGTTCGAAGTCCGAGTTTAACTCGTTCAAACTCAGATTCATTATCCACTTCGGTTTCTTGGACGTGCTGTGGAAGGTTGAGTTTTTCGAGATGTTGGCGGAACCCCGGCGGGAGGTTGTTCAAGTGCATTGAAGAACTCGGTGTCGGCGTTTTCGGGCGTGTCAAGCTTTCCAATAATTCCGAAGCGATGACTGCATCTGCCAAACGTGGAGGAGTAGGATGTGCACCACGTGGAGAGCGCCCATCGGCCTCAGCATCATGGCGGGCCAAGAGGTGATCAAGAACATGCCCTGGGTCTGTTAACAGGTTCGCAGGCAGTGTTGGCCAATCTTCTGGAAGAAGGGCAGCGATTGGTTGGTGGACGAGAAGTGATTGTTCCCACGCAGCAAGCCATATGCGTATTTGCTCGGTACGGTCTTCAAGGCAACGATCAAGTCGCGCATACCATCCGCTTACTCCGCTTTGCATAGACCCCACTCAAACCAGCGGGCTGGCTTTTCCGGTTTGAATGTGACCCTTGATTTGAGGGTTCGAAAAAAAGCCTAAAAGCAGGTTTATCAAATGAGCCCGAGATGTTGGAAACTCTCATTATGCCATCCCCAACCCGTTTTAACCCATTCAAATAATGCCGAAAGTTCTTTCTTTCGGACTCCAGCTGCTTTGGCTAAGGTTTTGATAACTTTTAATTCCGATTTGTCATATTCTCCGTCCACTGCTGCAACAAGAATTGCATCTCGTAAAGCAATCTTCAATACAATCGGGTTTAATTTCGAAATGACCAATTCAAGCGCTGGGGGTTTCTCAAGTAAGTTACGAACGTCGACCCTCATTTCTGGATGCATCATACATCGGCCCATGAGCGCTTCAATGATAGCGAGTTCTTCTTTGACGAGTGTACCGTCAGCCGAAGCGACAATGACCATGATTTCAGCGTAACCCTTGACATCTTCTTGAGCGAAGTCAATCGCTAAATCGAGATACACGGGGTTCACTCCGAGATCTCATTGAGGATATCGTATCCTTCTTGCATCCAGCGGTAGCCTTTTGCTGTCCATTTGAGTAAGCGTTCAACCGAATCTGAAGCAAGGCCGAAATGCTCAACTATTAATTCCAATACTTCGCGTTCATCATCATCAACAGAGCCATCAGCAGCAGCCATCAATGTTGCATCGCGCAAAGCGAGACGTCCAGTTTCTTCACCCATCTCAGCAAGACATTCTTCCAAGGATGGAGGGCTTTTCAAAGCCACACGAATCTTTTTTCGTTGCGGGGGTGAAAGGAGAGCAGTTCCAAGTCGTTGTTCAAACATTGCCATTTCATCAACGGTCAATTCATTGTCAACTCTTGCCATAAACGCGAGTAAGCGAGCATAAGCAAAGCGTTCCTCGCGAGGGAGTTTGTGTACGGTATCCGGTAGCATTACTCCTGCGTACTCGACATAGACTTAGAACCCAACGCTGATTCTCCTTCTCGTAAGTGAGTTTTCCAGAGCAGAGGGTCGGACCAAAAGACTTCGATTTGACAATTCTAAAAGCAAGACTTGATGGCTGATGGGTGCCTGCTTGCTGCATGGAAGAAAGTCTCAATGTACTTGGAGAGCCGCTCGACTCATGTTCCTGTGAGCCAATGACTGGATGGTATCGTGATGGGAAATGTAACACCGATACCAGTGACCGAGGCTCACATACCGTCTGTTGCGTACTTACTGAAGAGTTTCTGAATTATGCTCTCTCAAAAGGAAATGATCTGATTACCCCAATGCCTGCCCACGGATTCCCCGGACTCAAGCCTGGAGATTCATGGTGCGTTTGTGCACAAACGTGGTTAGATGCAGTCAATGCTGGAACTGCATGCCCTATCGATATGGAATCGACGCATCAAAAAGCATTGGAAATCATTCCATTCGACCTCATTGAGACGCACGCTGTATGATTCATTCTTCTTCGGAGGTATATCCGAACACGAACCATCGCATTGTAGCCCAAGTAAACAAACCCCAGCAGAGCATATTGATGAGGAAAATCAAACGAATTGGCGCATCTGATAGTGCGATGAATGCATCATACGAGAGAGTTGAGCCTGCCATTCCAAAAGCATAGACTGAAAGCGCTCCGAGTATCGTGTTCTTGACGTTTTTTCGCCCGTCAAACGTGAACGTCCGATGGACAAAGTGAGCGAATATACTTGACATAGCCCATGAAATAGACCACATTGCGGTTTCGTTCAAAAGGTCAAGAAGAAAAGTAGAACGAAGAATTTCCCAAAGGACCCAGAACAGGAAAGTGTTGAATCCTCCAGCAATTCCAAATCGCTGCAAGGTTCCCCGCGGGAGGACTTCTGCTACTTTTGGACGATTCATTTGGCATTCCCTCAGTCGTCATTGGTGATGACATCACTGGGTTTTCCAGTGAGAATTCCACGCAGTTTGGCATTATCTAATTGAAGAGCGTCCATGAACTCATATTTGCAATCCATTGATTCGGCCAATACGCCAAGAGCCATCGAGTCTTTTGGAAGGCACTTCCCTCCAAAACCACGGTTGAGTCCAAAGATTGGATCCAAATGTGAAGGGCCGATGGGTTGGGCTTGCTCTGCTGTAATCATCTCTCGAACCGTGTACCAATCTTCACCCATGCCTTGGCAGATATCGTACATTTGATTTGCAAAAATAACCTTCATTGCATAGAATGTATTTTTGGTATATTTGACCAATTCTGCTTGTGTTGGCGTGACATGGAAGAGGTTTTCTTGGCGGAGAACACCGGCTTCTTTGTGTTGTGCAAATACGCGTTCAGCGACATCAGCATGATGTGTACCGCATACAAGTAAATCCTGATTGGCAAAGTCTTCGAGGCGTTGACGCTCGACCAAAAACTCTGGAGAATATGCAATCTTGAGATGTGGATACTTTTCATGGTACGATTGTGTCGTTCCTGGGACAACTGAACTTTTGATTACAGCTGTGAAACCATCTGGTAACTCATCCAATATGCCTTCCACAATTCGAGTATCGCATGCCCCGGTTTCGGGGTGCGGAGGCGTTGGTACAGCGATATATGCAAAATCAACATGGTCGGTGACATCCGATAACTGAGTGCCACGAGCAGGATCGTGAACAAATAATTCATGCGCATTTTTGAAACAGTGTTCAAGAGCACCGCCAACCATGCCAGCACCGATTATACCGACCTTCATGTCCCGAGGGTGGCGCTCCTAAGTATTGGTTTTACTGCAAGTACTATCGGTGCGGCTCAGGATTTAACTTCCCATCTTTGACCATTTGGGATGCAAGGAAGAGCGTTTCTGGAGTTCCACAATCGACCCATGTTTCTTCTCCAACCGAGAGTAACTTTGCATTGCCGAGTTGTATATATTGACGGATGACGTCCGAAATTGAAAAGTTGTCACCTTGTTGAGACATGGCTGTATCTAAATACGCCCAAAAATGCTCATCGAAAAGATAAATCCCCCCAATCGCAAGGTTTGAAGGAGGGTTTTCTGGTTTCTCGATGATATCGGATACATTTCCATTTTTATCGAGGATGGCGACTCCAAATGCTTCTGGGTGTTGCTCTTCACGCGCAAGTAAAACACACCCAGGGCTTTCTTCTGTGGTATTGAAACGATTGACTTCATGTGTTAATTCAAGCGTCGTGATGTTATCGGAGAAATACACTAAGAGGCGGCAGTCTTGATTGTAAGGGCGAGCAAGATTGAGGGCGTATCCAACGCCGAGTGGTTCTTCTTCGAGAACATAGTGAATTTTTTCGCCTTCAAGGCCGCTACCAACGTGTTGCGCTATTTGACCAATGAACTCGTTTGAAATTATTGTAATATTTTTGACCCCTGCTCGACGGATTGTCGCAAGAGCAAAATCAATGACTGGACGGTTATACAATGGTAGGAGCGTTTTCTGCGTGTATCTCGTAAAAGGATACAACCGGCTCCCATCTCCGCCAGCAACCAAGATGGCGTTGGTCATCATACCTCATCCGAGATGGTCGTAGTTATTGGGGTTGCCTCAGTATTCTTCGTCGGTGTTTTTAGAATTCATTAATTCTTCAACAGCGCCTTCTTTTGCATTCTTTTCAAACCAATCGGTTTTGACCAAATCACCTAACCGTTCAACCCCTGCTTCGATGAGATCGGTATCTTTGGATTCAGCCTCTTGCCATCGTTGCTGTGCCTTTTCCTCGTATCGAACATTTGCCTCATTTACCAAGAGTTCAGAAGGGCGTAAGTCATCTTCTAGCCCCTGGTATACTGGTTCAGAAAGAGAAGAATCTCTTCGCGTTTGAGAGCGGTCCAGTTGTGAATCATTTCGGCCTGAAGTAAATCCTTTCTCATCGGAACCGCGGCTGCGGCGTTGTGTTTTCGATACTTGGATTGATTGTAAATTACCAGATTCAACTGCTTGAAATGCAAGTTCCATTCGGTTCGATTGTTCGAGTATGGCAGGGTCGACTTCAAGCAACATGAAGAGGGCTTCTTGACGCTCGATTGCTTTTCTTTTTGCTGAAACCATCATCAGGATTACGCTTCCGAATACGATACTCTCGGAGATGAGGAAGGTGGATGATGAGATCGTGTTGGTGAACCATCCTGTGACTCCGGTGATGAGACTTGCGATAATGAGGATTTGTAGACGGAGACGCTGTTGTTCTTTTCTCGTGCTTTCAAGCTGATATTGCTGAAGAAAATAAGCGCTAGGGTCTTGCATTGTAGACCATCATCCATTGAGTATCTTCAAGAGGCGAGTTCTACACTCTTCGTCTGAAAGTGAAGTGTCTTTCCAACCGAGGTCAGATATTGCCTGAAGTCGACTTGCCCCTATACTGTTTTTCATTCTTTCAAACGAGAATTGTATCAAGAGGCCAAACAAAAGCAGGGAAGCAATACCAAATTGCCATTGCTCGGTGAAGTAACCAATGAGGAGGCTCAAAAGTAAACTTTGACCAACCGCAAACCCGAGTCTTTTTTGCAACTTCCCCGCGGAATCCAAAGTATCGAGAAGCCGCTTTGCGCCTTCTTTTTTGGTGGCCATGGAACGTCCAAGAAGTGCTTTCGTGTCAATATGCCGGAATCAGTTCATCGGAACGAAACAATCGTCATCGATTTCAATCAAGGTCCCATTCATGAGTAAGTGGTCTAACGCCTCATCGATTTCCTCCGGGCTAATTCCACCCGAATTTAAGTGTTTGAAAATCGTTTCAAGGGTTGCGTAGGGTTGCCCTTGTGAGATCTCTGTTTCAACGTGTATGAGCAGTATCTGGCACACAACTGCCAGAAGTGGGTCATCGCTTTCCTCATCGGGTAGTAACTCGATAAAGGTGCTCGCTGGGTGCATTGCGGCTTCAACATTTTTCGTAAGGTCGATGCGGTCTTCACTGTCTGCAGTTCGCTTTCCGAGTCCATTCAAACCCGGGTCGGATTTAAGCTCGAAACAATCGAATATATTCCGCTGGAAGGGGTCAGTATCTTGATTATCAAGTACATTGAGACGGCGGCCAATCGCTTCAAGCCTGTGCAATCTTTGTTCGATGGCCATTCTTTCTCGAGTGAGATCGATGGTGATTAATTCCAGAGCCATGTTCGCTTGGTCTGACAGCCACTTTTCAAGATCCCACTCAGGGTTAATGCCGCTCATAACTTCAACCAAGCGTTGAACTTCCTCCGGCATTTGGTCGACAGCGATTTGTCCCTCCGAAACCTTGTGCTGTTTGTCGCTCATGTTAGATACTCTCCTCAATGACGGCCTATGAAACCTCTCGTTTGAAAGGGACCCTGAGTTCCATTGCAGAAACGAAATACACCTCTCATACTTCCCGCCAAGTACTGTTCCAATGGTCACAAACCTCATGGTATTGCCAACGGCTTTAATTCAGAAGGGGATGAAACGAAGTGGCCTTTTGTAAAAGGGGGCGCGTTCATGTAGGGGTTGCTCATGCGAAAAAACATGGCAGACTATCGAATTGGAATATTACCTGGCGATGGAACTGGTCGTGAAGTGGCTCTTGAAGCCCAACGGATGCTCGATACGATAGAGCAGCATACAAATCAAGGGTTTGAACAAACCGTCATTCCATGCGGAGGTCAGCTCTATGCTGAAACTGGTGAGGAGTGGGCTGAAGGTTCGTTTGATTTCTGCCGTGACGAAGCCGACGCTTTGTATCTTGGGGCAATTGGATACCCCGGCGCACATCTTCCAAACGGCGACCTCGCAGGTGGCTCGGTTATTCTTGGACTTCGCAGCGGACTGGATCTGTATGCTAATCTTCGACCGATAAAGCTCTATGAAGGGGTCCCACACAAGGTTCACGGAAAATTCACTCAAATTTGGGAACCAGGAATGGTCGACATGACTATTTTGCGTGAGAACACTGAAGGCTTGTATCATTCACTTCTCCGCCGCAGTGCAGACCGAGCCATGGGCCGTGAGCCCTACGAACCTCCGGAAATGACGTTCCCTGGTCTCAAAGGCGAAGTTGCGTATGACCCTCGTCCAATCTCTGAACACGGTAGCGACCGACTCATCAGAATGGGCTTTGAAATCGCAGAAACTCGAAACGGCGCTCCAATTGATGGAGTTAAGCGCGTTTCATGTATTGACAAATCCAATGTAACCCGTGGATGCCAGTTGTTCCGGCGCACGTTCGACAAAGTGGCTCTTGATTACCCGGGGACCGATCTCGATTACGGATACATCGACGCCTTCACACAATGGCTCACTCGAAGTCCTGAAAGTTACGACGTCGTCGTGACATCAAACATGTTTGGCGATATTGCAACTGATTTAGGCGCTGTTCTTCAAGGAGGAATGGGTATGGCCGCATCTGGTAATATCGGCGACCATAATGCATTCTTTGAACCGGTCCACGGCTCAGCCCCAAAATACGCAGGAATGAACAAAGTCAATCCAATTGCCAGCATCAATTCAATACAATTGATGATGAATTGGTTAGGTCGGAGAAACAATAACGACGAGTTGACTCAAATCGGTAGCCTCATCGACGAAAGTGTTGCCGACCATTTGCGAGACGGAAAGGGACTCACCTATGATCTGGGTGGCACTGCTTCGTGTTCAAGTGTTGGAGAAAGCATTGCTGCTCGACTTGCTACAAAGTTGCAAGACACGTTCTAAGCCTCTTGACGACGATGAAGTTCCGCTTCAAACTCGCCCCATAATTCTTGTTCGATTTGCTTTCGTAATTTAGGTTCTAATACGGTTTGCACCTGAACCACGACATCCTCCCATATTTCGTTCGCCATAGCGCTTCGCGTCTCAATTTCGGTGGCTTGAAGCATTTCTTGAACTTCGGAAATCGAAAAGTTTGCCTCTACCTCGTCGTTTGAAACTCGGAGCGTTTCTGCTTGGACGATACGCTCAATTTCTTCTACTAAGTGAGCGACTACGCTCAATTCCCATACATCTCTTTGATGCGGCATGTTCATATTTGTCACTGTATTTCTTAATGTTTGTACAATTCGTGCTCGAACTGGATCACCCACTTCAAAATCTCGAACACCTGAAACAAAACCTACCAATGCATCAAGCCATTCTTCTTCAGAAATCTCTTGACCACACCCCGGACAATCAACAACCTCTCCCCGGTTTGAAGGCTCATGCAAGGGGTGTTCAGTTCCTTCTTGGTCCAAATCTCTCTTCCCTCGACGCTTCGGTTCAGGAGGCTTTTCAAGATCAAATGAAACAGAAGACCCAAATGTGTGTTTTTGGGGAGGGGGGTTCGGAATATCGCTCATTTCGATGGATAATCATCTCTCTTGAATAAAAAGGATTTCCCGGGAAAATGCTACAAAGACCGAAAAAAGGCCTGAATCACACTTTCGAAGATAGAAAAGTTGCAATATGGCCAAGCGTCTCTTGAAGGGTTTGAGAATTTTGATAATTTTTGACCTGTTGAACCGGTTCATTGGAGAGTAGCATGCGGTTCATGTTTGTAATCACTCTCGACAATTCATCGACAATCGTAACTGAAGCCATTCGTGCAGTGCGCGAAAGGGGATTCAAATCAATGACAAGAACGGTCTTCCCCATAGCCACTAAAGCTTCACAACGGTCGCCATCTTCAAGCGGTACAAGAATCACGTCAGAATCGAAAATACCTTGCTTAGAGCAATTGGCACGCGGCCCTTCAAGACCTGGGATTCGCGCATCGGGTTCTGCTCCAAGAATTTCGACATCGAATTCTTCTTGTTGTTTAATTTCATTCAGATGGTCAAGCAATGCCTTCATCCGTTCTGGAGTTCGGTAAAAGATATTGATTTCAACTGGACATTGAAGCAGATGTGCAAGGTGGAGGACCTCTTTGCCGGCAAGGGCTACAACATTACCATTGAGGCTGATGACTGGATGTTGTGCTGCTGACAAGATTGCCAGGGAATGTTGTGTCGCAATCAATGCACTTGGAATAGTTTGTTCTCCAAGTAAATAATCGAAAGCCTCACCTCGACCATGTGCAATTAATGCGCTACCAGCAAGCATTCCTTTTTTCTCAGCTTGTTCGAGTCGGTGCCGCATCAATAGCGATTGGTACCTCGGGTGGCTCGGGTCTGCAGCGATTTCGACCATGATATTCCCTCAAGCGCCATCGACAATCATCGAAATATCAAGTGGTTGAACACCTCGATTGACTGCACTTGTAGAAAGTACGTCAATTCCGCTTTCGTGCCATTCGTCAAGTTGGTCGTAGACAATTCCACCACTCGCTTCAAGACAAATATGGTCTCTCAAATTCATCTCAACCAATTGAGCAGCAAGTTCACGGCTTCGTTCAGGACCAAAATTATCCAACATGATCACAAGTTTAGGGAGTGAATCGCCTTCGCGTTGAGCCCAAGCAGCAGCAGCCATAATGGCTTCTTTGTCTTCTCGAACTTCGATTTCAAGGAAAGCACCGCAATCATCTGCGGATACTTCTTGTAAATAGGCGACAATGCGGCTTACATGCGTGTCCAAGTCTTGGTGCATTGATGCGAGGTCATTTTCTTTCAACATCTTGGCATCGTCACGGTTTAAGCGATGAGTCAAACCACCACCGAGATGGACTGCCCACTTGTCCAGCAGGCCCCATACAGTTTTCCGCGTGCATGCGATTTGTCCTGGAGCACGGCCGGACCAACGTTTCGTTTCTGTGGCGATTCCCGAGAGTTGTCCTAACAAATTCAGGATGCTGCGCTCCATAGCAAGAAGCGTTTCACGATCGCCAGAAAGTGTAGCGATTTCATCATCGATCGACACTTTTTTGCCATCGCTCGCCATCCAAGATATTTTCAAAGAAGGAGCCCAAATTTGCAACATGTGGTCGACTGCAGCAGTACCGACAATAATCCCATCGCCACGCGCACAAATCGTGGCATCGATCTTCTGCGAACCGCCCATGAAAGGCATGTTTATGCCATCATCTGCAAGTAGAGCACTCACCCATCGGTCAATGCTTCCTAAAAGCAAGCGTGAAGGGCCTTCTTCCGCCGTCCATAACTCATGACCTCGGTCATGTGGGGGGCGGGTGGAGGCTGCCATGGCTCGGGCTGGGGGTTTCGTGTCTTGAAACATGCAGATGGGTTACAAGTGATGGAACCGCCTGTACAAGTTTTCATAAGTAGAATGAAAATTTTAATGATATGGATTCACGCGACGAAGCCGGCATTGTCCGGCTCAAATCGATTTTGTCCTCTGCTGGTGTGATTCACATTTATGGGGCTGGGCTCAAGACTCAACGCCCTGCACATTCTGCTGTATCGGAATTGAAAGAGCGCGGCTGGGCTATTGCACCGATTCATCCAAACGATGGAGGCGCTACAATTGAAGGGTTTCCAATTCGACCCAAACTCGATGAGGGCGTACTTCCAAAAGTCGTAGTTTTGTTCCTTGCCCCAGAACGCTCACGTGCTGTTGTTCGTAATCTCATCATTCGATATTCAAAAGAAGAATTTCCACTCGTGTGGTTTCAACTGGGGGCAGAAGATGAACAATCCCGTCAAGCATTGCAAGAAATGGATGTCCCATTCATAGAACATGATTGCCTTGTTCGATTTGCAGAAAGGCATTCACTAAAGTGCAGTTCATCCCCATTGCCTCAACAATGGTGTTTACAAACTGCGTCTGAAGATGGCGATGGCTGTTCGGTGTGGAGCGTTCATTCTTCTGATTCTGCTTCCTTGTCACGCCCGACGCAATCACTTGAATGGGTAGGGTCTCTTGATGACCTCACTCAATCGAATCATACCATTCCACGGTATATTCGGTCCTTGAAAAACAACGATGAAACCCTCCAAGCACTTGCCCTTCGTTTATCTGGTCAGTTGCTAACAGAAGACAGGTAGTGCTAATATGGACCAAGCACGGCAAGAAAGTATGCGCACTTGTGCCATACTGATTGTACTGGTATGTTCTTTGCTCTCTCCAATGGCAAGCGCATTTGCCACTCCATCTTCTGAACCGCTCGAAACTGGAATGGCGGAAGCAAGGAGCGAATATATCGTCGATTCATATTCTCCAATCATCCAAGCGGCTCTTGCACACAAGAGCGACCTTTCAATCTATTCAGAAACGCAATTGCAATCTGCTCAACAATGGGTCGTTATTGCACCTCAGTATACCGGCGAGCCTGCAAAGGATCTGCCCGGTGCATGGATTGTGGATGTTGATCCGTCTGAAGCACCAAACCTATTTTCACAACAAATAGAAAACGGTGTCATCGAAGCGGCGTATCCTTTAGTCGAAAACGACATGCAACCCCGTTGGGTCCCAAATGACCCTAAATTCTCCGACCAGTGGCATCTTCAGAACACCGGGCAAACCGGAGGAACAAGCGGAGAAGATGTCAACATAACTGGTGCATGGAACTCCTACAAAGGCTCCGGCATAGTAATCGGAATCGTGGACGATGGGCTCGACTGGACCCACCCTGATTTAGACAATTATTACGAACCGACACTTGACTACGATTACTGTGGAAATGATGGCGACCCTTCTCCGAGCTCCAGCAATGCTCACGGTACGGCCTCTGCGGGCGTTGCAGCAGGCGTTGGTGACAACAACATCGGCGTCAGTGGCTCAGCCCCCAGGGCAGGTCTTGCTGGACTGCAATTGATTTCCTGCAGCACAACTGATGTCCGAGAAGCAGGTGCTCTAGGGCATGAACGTCAAAACATTGACATTTACTCAAACTCTTGGGGCCCCAGCGACAATGGGGAAACTCTTGAAGCGCCAGGCCCACTGATGTTGTCAGCCATGGAAAACGATGCCTTACTTGGAAGGAATGGGCTTGGAAACATCATCACATGGGCCGCAGGGAATGGATTAGAAGATGATGATAATGCAAATTATGACGGATATGCAAACCTTCGTTATACCATTGCGGTGACCGCCGTCGATCACAAAGGCCAACAATCCTACTACGCTGAACCTGGCGCAAACATCCTTGTTGCCGCACCCTCAAATGGTGATGGTGAAAGCATCACTACCACAGATATCGAGGGCTCTGGTGGCTACACGACCAACGATTATACGGATTCCTTTGGCGGAACTTCTTCAGCAACACCTCTTGTTTCTGGCGTCATTGCGTTGATGCTTGAGGCAAATGCGAACTTAACATGGCGCGATGTCCAACACATCATCGTCCTCACCTCTCGCAAAAACGATGCTTCAGATTCCTCATGGGGAGTCAACGGTGCCGGACATGAGGTGAGTCACAAGTACGGGTTTGGTGTAATCGACGCTGGTGCGGCAGTTTCAATGGCAGAAAGTTGGACTTCCGTCGAAGAAGAAATCTCCTTCTCTTCGGGTACAAAGACCGTCGGCACAAATATCCCCGATAACAGTCCGAACTATATCTCAAGCAACACCACAGTCTCCGATGCAATCTTAGTCGAAAATGTCGATATCATCGTAGATATCCCTCATGACTTCCGCGGAGACTTGGAGATTATCTTAACAAGCCCGTCCGGAACTGAA
>Ga0308018_10000539_pt1 | contig 19113 bp, 16 predicted proteins | sample Neamet282_FD_203130 | JGI IMG/M metagenome (GOLD analysis project Ga0308018, IMG submission 203130) | Marine microbial communities from water near the shore, Antarctic Ocean - #282 | ecosystem: Environmental > Aquatic > Marine > Unclassified | place: Southern Ocean | collected 2014-10-01
GAGTACCAGCAGTATATGTCGGAGTTGCTCCACTGGCCGGAGTATTCTTGGTGAACGTGTACGGAGTGCCAGGGTAATCAATCGTTGATGGTGCTTCGTCCCGAACATAGATGTCAACAGTTGTTGATGTTGATCCTGCTGCGTTGGATGCCTCAATAGTCAAAGTGACTGTAGCAGTCACTGTAGTTGGAGTACCAATTATTTCTCCTGTTGACGGGTCAACAGACAGACCGCTTGGTATTGATCCAGCAGTAATTTGCCATAACGTTGGAGTACCAGCAGTATATGTCGGAGTTGCTCCACTGGCCGGAGTATTCTTGGTGAACGTGTACGGAGTGCCAGGGTAATCAATCGTTGATGGTGCTTCGTCCCGAACATAGATGTCAACAGTTGTTGAAATATTACCACCTGAGTTGTTCGCCCAAACTGTGAATGTAACTGTAGCAGTCACTGCAGTTGGTATGCCAGTGAACGCACCAGTTTCATTATCAAAGTCGATGCCTGATGGCAAATCATCATACGAATCAATCCACCAGTTCGTGGACGCATCGCCAGTGTTGAGTGGGGAAACTGTACCGATGCCTGTATTCTTGGTGAACGTGAACGGTGTATCTTCATACACAATGTTAGGAGCTTGAAGACTTACATTGACGATGAGGCTGACACTAAAACCGTCGCCTGCTGCATTCGCGGGAGTAATTGTGAGCGTCGTGCGGGCAGAGTCCGTCGGTGTACCAGAAAGCACGCATGTGGTGGGGCTTATTGAGAGGCCAGGTGGTAGCCCTGTGCTGTTGCATGAAGTCAATGCAACGTAGCCAGCGTTGAACGTTGGAGAAAGCGAACTCATAGCCACATTATGTACGAGTTGCAGGGTGCTGTTAGTCAAGTTTGTCGTGGCATCCCATGTGTGGCTGCCCGAGACCGAAACGGGTGAGGGTTGGTTGACGACGGTTCCACCGTCGCCCAACTGCCCCTCAAGATCACGACCCCAGCAATTCATGGTATCGTCATCAAGGATGATGCAGGTGTGCTGAGCCCCAGGACCACCAGGACTTATTGAGGCGGGAGTTCGTCCGGTGGGAAGGGTGACGCTAACAGGCGAGGATTGATCGCCGGTTGTTGCTGCTCCGTTGCCCAACTCCCCAGCGCCATCCGATCCCCAGCACATCAAAGAATCTGTATCAAGAACGGCACAAGTGTGAGTTTTACCAGCAGAAATCATGATGGCGGTTCGGCCGGTGGGAAGGTCGACTGAGACTGGTGAGGGTTCGTTAGTGGTGCCACCATTTCCCAACTGCCCCTTATTATTAAGACCCCAGCACATCAAAGAACCTGTATCAAGAATAGCGCAACTGTGTTCCTTACCAGCAACGATTGAAGCGGCGGTTCGGCCGGTGGGAAGTTCGACGTAAACGGGGGATGTTTCATCGCTTTCGGGTGCTCCGTTGCCCAAGTACCCCGTGTGATCTCTCCCCCAGCACATCAAAGAACCGTTGTCAAGGATGGCACAGGTGTGTTTTTCCCCAGCATCAACCGCAACGGCGGTCCGGCCGGTGGGAAGGTCGACTGAGACTGGTGAGTCTTCGTCAGTGGTGCCACCATTTCCCAACTGCCCATTAGTATTAAGACCCCAGCACATCAAAGAACCTGTATCAAGAATAGCGCAGGCGTGGAACCAGCCCCCGGTAAGCCCAACTGCAGTCCGTCCGGAAGGAAGGTTGACGTAAACGGGCTCATCTTGCTCGGTGGTTGTTGTTGCACCGTTGCCCATTTGCCCGTACTGATCACTCCCCCAGCACATCAAAGAACCGTTGTCCAAAAGAGCGCAGGCGTGCCTTCCTCCAACAGAAACCGCAACGGCCTTTGGACCGGTGGGCAGGTTGACGGAAATGGGTTCGACTTGATCGGTTGTTGTTGTTGCACCGTTGCCCATTTGCCCGTACTGATCACTCCCCCAGCACATCAGGGAATCGTCTTTCATAATGGCGCAGGTATTGAAAGCTCCGGCAGAAACTTGGCTCGTTGACATATTCAGATGAGAGGACTTGGTGCTTCCTGGACCCCAATCGTAGGACATCAAAGGTGGTTCTGTAACCGTAATTGTCAGTGTTGTGGTATCCGAACCATATGAATTCCTTGCGGTAATGGTGTAGACCGCGGAGGAACAACATTCTCTCGTTGTTCCAGAAATTTTTCCGCTGCTCCAATCGAGATTCAAACCCTTGGGAAGGTCTGGACTTATGGAATATGGAGCGGTATCTGCGCTGAGATAGTGGACTGCTTGATTGGCCGCACTAGTATGGATGATATGTAGGCTATCGTCGCTCTGATCGACAGCAATCGATGTACCAAATGTGTAAGCCGGTTGATTTTCCATGTTCCAATGAGACCAAGAGCTCGAGTCGGTTTGACACGATGAAGTGCAAGTGGCGTATTCAAGGATATACTGAGGAGTGAGTTGATAAGATATGTGTGGATTATTATTTGAATCAAGCGCAATTGAGACGCGTCCGCCGACATCGCCACTGGTATCAGCGCTAATGCTTGACCATGAGGAGGTATCTGGGAAGGAGGTAGATGTGCATGAAGAGGCACATACGAGGTAAATGAGGTCGCCATCGTTTTGCTCAAAGGCAGCAATATGTAATACGTCGTTCGAATCAATTGCCATTGACACAGACAGAGAATGCATGGAGGAAATATTATCTATTGTGGCTACCCATGAGGTATCCAATTCACACGATGCAGTACAGTTGGCATATCTTAGTTTATTATCGTCACCTGTATCCTGCCAATGGTAGGCAATGTGTACTGAATCGCTTGAATTGATTGCGATTGCAGTACCGCCATCAGCGGAACCGTTCAGGATTTCAGCAACATCAACAGTCGACCATGAAGATACTGAACCACAAGTTAAGGCGCATGTGGCATACTTCACTGATCCATCGTTTTCGACACCATCGGAAGTGTAGTCACTAAAATTCACATATGAAATATGCAATTCATCATTTGAATCGATGGCAATGGAGGTGTAGTGGCCCATTGTCCCAGAGTCGTCAATGGTGATTTTTGCCCATGAAGATGATGATGAGCACGTAGATGAGCACGAAGCGTACCTGAGATCCTGCGTATCAGTTCCTGAACCATCCTCCCGCGAAAAGTAGGCAATGTGTATGCTGCCTGTGGAATCAACAGCGATTGAGTTGTGCATTCCGACTTTGCCTGAGGATTCAACTATTGTTTCGACCCAAGCCCCACTGGTGTCGGTTGAATATACGAGATCAAAAGTTTGTCCTTCATAAGCGGTAACATGGCTGTATCCATTAGAATCAACAGCTAAATCGAGAAAATCATAGTCTTGGCCGGTCAGATCTATTGCCACCGGAAACTCAGTCGTACCACCCGAATTCGTGACGCTCAGTGGCGTCATAGCGGTGTTGTTGGAAAGAGTGAGCGTGCTTGAGGAATAGGAAACCGAAGGTGCGGTTGTGTGCATCGGGGTGTTGGCCTCTCCAAGTTCGCGTTCACCGTCTTCAACAAGCCAAGGGGCTTTGTTCAGTTCCACAAGACCAACGGAAAGTGACATTGAAATCATTAACACGACAAGAAGGATTGATTTCATGGATTTCAGTCCAAAAACATGTCCGGAATGTACATCATCTACGGGATTCATATCCTCGGATTCACTTATGGGTTATACTGTTTGACCCTATAATTTCGTAAAAACACCCATCAACTTCTCTTGACTTCACCATCAAAACCGTTGTACATCTCGCCTTCGAAGAGAACATGGACAGACCGGCATATCCACTTCTAAGGATGCATAATGACTATACCTCCCGATATAAGGCCGTAATCATGCCATGGGATTCTTTAGCGTTCTTACTGGGATTGCTTCTCGCGGGTTTAATCACACCTGGCCCAAACAACATCACCTGCACCGTCCATGCGGTTGTGCACGGTAAGAAGAGTAATTTTCCCCTGATTGCGGGAATGGCGGTAGGCTTCATCTCCATTCACTTCATCTGTGGTTTGGCCGTTGATCACTTCGATGAAGACGGACAAATTCGTGTGGCAATGGATGTCATTGGGAGTTTATTCATGTTTTTAATCGCCTTTGGAATCTTATACTTAGGGCGATCTGAAAAAATACAAAACTTTCCCGAAGTTATCCCACTGTTAGGCTTCAAAACCGGGGTTCTAATGCAATATGTGAATGGCAAGGAATGGGCCATGGTCTTCATGCTGATGACTTTATTCTTGCAGGATTTCGGTGGAGGAATTACTGGAATCGTAGCGATATCTACCATCACCACAAGTGGCGGGATCCTCGCCATGATTGTTTGGTCGAACCTCGGCGAGAAAATAAAATCGAGAACCGACGAGCCGAAGTTTGTCAAAAGGGCGTTCACCATTTTGGGATGTTTACTTCTCGTGCTGGCAACCATAATTTCAGTCCGTCTCGTGGTGGCAAACATAATCTCAGTCTGAGGACTCTGAACGAGACGTATGTTGAGTCCAAGAATTGATAATCAAACTTTCAGCATGTTGTAAATGTTCAGCAACAGTTCCTTGCTTAATCCCTAACAAATCAGCGATGTCATTTTGATTGCATGTTCGAGGAACGCTGTAATAGCCCATTTCTACTGCAGTTTCAATCACTAATTTACGCCTCACAGGTAGATTCGGAGCAATCATCCAATCACCGATGAGCAGTTTTGAAATCCTCATCTCCATCTTTTTCGGGATCAATACTTCTAATTTATCTTTGATTCTTTTCAATCCATCAGGGGTGCCATGTATCGTCATAAAAAACCCATTCTCTTTGGAAAGATATGTTGGCGGCATAATCCATGCTTCTCCTTCAGCACCAATAACAAGTTGAATGGGCCCAGGGGTTTTTACTTTCAAATATGCGAAACCATCACCTTCGAGAAGGATTTTATCGATGATCAAACTCTGTTTCAATTCATCTTTCATCTTCAAAATATCTATGCCATCATGTTCCACTCGAACAATACAAGTCGGGATCGAATTCACAACCCCTGTCCCAGTAACCATTTCCAGTTTATTGAAGTACTCAGTAATCAAATTACCAGGTAAATGCTTGGCTTGTTCGTGCAATATACGGATCTGTAAATACCCCATCCCTTGGTTTGATTCTCTTCTACTCAACAAAACACATCCATTTGTAGAATTCACCAGTTTACCAATGGCCGTGATTTTGGGCACAAACTCGACCCTTTTAAACTAGATGAAGGGGCCAATCTCTGGCCACAACCCCCCTGTTTTGGGATTGAAGTCATCATGTAGCGCCTATTCGGAAGCTAATTTGATTTGATCTATTTGTTCAGACGTGATTACTCCTGACCCTCTCAAGAGAATGGCTTTCGTAGTATGATTGACCAAGAACCAATACACTGTGTCCTCATTGGGTATGCTTAGGCTACTTCTGAACACTTGCTTGTCTAGGTAAGCCGTTATTGTGCGTTGACGAATGTCATAGTCCCTAATTCCTGCTCGCATCACTCCATCCAAGCGCATCCGTCGAAGCCTTGAGAATTGTTTTATGACTGGTACTTCGATGATGTGGTGGTTGTCGTTCATGTTCTCTTTCTCAAGAGTTTCTATGGATTCATCGACAAGATCCTGGTGCCATCGTTGGAAGGCAACGATGACAATGAGATTCTTCTCCGAAAAATCATCGGGGATGGCTACTTTCTCTTTGTTCAAGTTTTTTGCACTGATAGTAGGGAAAATTTCTGCCATACTTCCAGTAAAATGCATCTTCACTTAATCATTTGTTATTCGCTTAACTCTTTAGCGCCTTGGACATGAGATTCGGATGTTTTGGAAGAGGGGCTGCAAAGAGAAACTACTAGATCTCATATTGCTCAAGACAAATTGTTGATCAATATACTGTGTTTAATATTCGTCATTATTGAGGAAATCCATGAGTGTTGCCGCTAGTCCTTGATCGATTTTATATGCAAATTCAGCAACTAATTTTCTGGTGATAACGACGAGACCAAGTGGAGTCAAAACTCCCCATACCGGTATCCATCCATACCAAGGTAATGCGTAATATGTTAACCAAACCGGCAATACGAAAATAAGAGCAATCGGTGCAAATATTGCTGAGATTAGAAGCAAAATAATCCGAGCGATGTTGGCTTTTTGTATCCAATTATATTTTGCAATTGAATTGTGTTGTTCAACCATTTGATTGACTTCATTCAACCACTCTAAATCAATTCTATCATCGAATGTGGCATTATTCCCTTCAGTTGCTTGACATGCCGTAAAAAACGTATCAATTTGCTCATATGTACAACTGAATGATAGTAGTTTTTGTGCTAATGCTTCGACGGTTGGATGATCATAGATACGAACTCCCCAGGCACCTTTGGCATAGGTGAATGTAATATTCTCATTTGATTGCGGAAGCATTCCCTTTTCTAGACCAGTTGATGTTTGGTGCGCACCAGAAGTCTTGAAGAGGCTTTTTACGCCACCGATAATGAATAGTATAGAGAGCAGTGAAGATGCTATGAGCACTATAAGAGGTGCAATAAATGGAGTATAATGTTCGGGATTTACATCGAAATGTTCAGGGTTTTCGGGATTGTATGCGATTTCACGAGTCGAATTTACTGGGTAATCAACCTCCCAGACACGGGAATCAAAATGAGATACCTCCTCTGATTCCTCGACATTAAAGATGGTTCCATTAATCATGTATCGCAGATGGTAGTTAACGAGATATTCTCGGCATGTGTCAGAACTTTGAGAGTCGCCACACTGGTATTCATAGATGTAAACATCTAGAGCTACAACAGTAGCATCGGTCGTTGGCCAAGATGATGCTTCCAACTCATTTTGGAAGTCGTCCACCATAAATACAGGCCAAATACAGCCAAGCAAGAACACAATAAATCCGAATACAAAAAAAGCAAGTGGTGGAGGATTTATTTCGCCATTCAGTGTAATTTCCATGAACTGTTTCCAATGCCCCTACTACTTGATATTGGCCCAGAATATGAGTTAAACATTGTAATAATTATCCTTTGCTTAGAAAGTTAGAACCTTTTCACTATCTCTAACCCATGCTGAACATTCAGCCATAGTCGAGTAATTGGCTCCATCATAATATGGCTGTCCAACGGCAACACCGCATCTTTGCTGACAAGTTCCACATACTTTGACAACTACGCCACTAGCAATCAAATTCCTGGTCATTTGCACCATATCTTCAACACCTGCTGGAGGCTCTATTCCATCGCGTGCTAAATCGACACTATCATTCATCAAAAAAATCCTAACCTCTTCACCATCATCAACCAATTGTTTCGCTAATCTCAGCGCATTCCAAGTAACATCGGTTCCGTCATATGGTTGTTGATTGAGAATTATCATTATTGCCATGTTATTGGCTATACAACATATGATTTTAATTGACTGGTATGATTAATTCTGTGAAAACATGGTTTCAAAACTAAAGGCGGTTGCCCATAAGTCATGGGCATCACCTTTGAAGCGGTTTCTCAGTGGTTAATTCCACGCCGTCGCAAGGTTCACGTCGCTGTATTCCTGCTGACGCTATTGATGATCCCTGGGGCAATGACTGCACTACAACCAATAGATATGGAATCGTATGAAATGGACTCCCCTGAATTAACTGCACAGGAGATTATCAATGAAGAATTCAGCAATGCTGAAGTAATTCTTGGATTCTTAGTTTCTGCAAGACAACCTCAGCATATCCCGCCAATTGATGAATGGCAACCTGTTCCTTTACTGCCTGATGGAACACCTGATTATTCGGCTCTACCACCAGTACCTCAAATGGTTCCTGCTGGTGAAGAATGGCAAGGAATTAATCAGCCAACTGCTGGTATTCTAAATCTTGAATTATTGAGAGAAATTGATGCAAAAAAGCAAGTGATTGTGAATCATCCTCTAGCACCTGCACTAAAGCCATTAATCAGTGACGTAACCGGACAGCAAACCAATGGCAGTATGTCATTACCAGACCATTTTAGAAGTTTTATGGATGGCACTTCGATTCTTACTCAAGATGCGCTTTCACCTTTTGGAACTGCAATTCCCGCAGTCACTAATTGGAGTGATTGTGGTGAGCTTGAATGTCTCTTATTTGATGACCTAAACCTAACTCAGGAGCACATAGATTTAGCCGCAGCAAGAATGGCAGAAGTAAGTCAAAATTACTTCTTGAGATGGTTGTCATTGGATAGGGGATTTGTTGCTGATGCAACATCCAATATCACCGGTCCTATCGGCGGTCAATTATCCGAAACCGGTGAATGGGAATCACATCAAATGGGCAAGGGAAGATGGTCTGCAAGCGCCACATGGTTATTGGTTCAATTTGATAGAGGCCTTCTAGAAGATATGGGTTGGGAATTAAAATGGAAAGATTCGCATCAAGAAACTGATATCAAATTCACCGATGATGGAATTTTAATCGGTGGCTATAGGATTGCAGATGGAAATCTCGTTCTTAACCCTCCGCAATATAATACTGATATTTGTAAAGCACTGGCTGAAGACGGTGCTGGCTGTTCAACTGAATGGTCTTATATGGATTTAGAAGGGCAATTAAGAAGTCATGATAGAACTACTATTACATTATTATTAGGCCAAGGAGTAAATGTTGAGGTTAACCGAGAATTGCAAGCGAGTGGGGGATTGATTCTCTTGATGGGTTTGGCTATTACGGGATTGTTATTCATAAGTTTACGGAGATGGACTGATGTGCTAATCGTATTGTTTTCCTTAGGTGCTGCGCTATTGTGGATGCAAGGTTTAATTGGACACTTTGCTGCATTTACGCAGATGTTTGGTTGGACAATAATCGCTCGTTCTCAATTCTCTAATCTATTGCCGATATTGGTTCTTGCCTTGGGTATTGATGATTCATTACACGCCTTACACCGTTACAAAGAAGAGAGAAATGCTGGTGAATCTTCTGAATCTGCTGCAACGACCACTCTGTCAAGAGTTGGTCGCGCAATCTTACTAACATCGTTGACAACAATGTCTGCTTTTGCGGCTAATCTTTTCAGTGATATTGCTGCATTGCGATCTTTTGGAATTGAAGCTGCATTAGGGATATTTGCCGCATTCCTTTTGACTGGAATATGGGCTCCACTGATTCGACTTTCCTTAGATGAATGGTTGGAGAAGCGTGGAGTCAACACAAGTACTGCTAATTCTCGAAAGAACCGCTCTACGGAGAAGGTTTTGAAAATAGTTTCATCGGGCAGTGGTACTAGAAAAAATTCATTTGTTATTGCGTTTTTAGCACTATTAGTAACGATTCCTGCCGCTATTGGAATGGCTAATTTAGAAGGTGATTTTGCTGTTGAAGATTTCCTTGATGAGCGTTCCGATTTTGCCATGGGAGTCAATGAAATTACACTAAGATTCGCAGATGAAGGCGAACCTGCTGTATTGTTGATCGAAGGTGATGTAGCAGACCCAACTGTGTTCGCTGCAATCGATGAATTTAGAGGTGAAATGAATGTTCATGCAGAAGACGTTCCGGACAAAATAACAAGACAACCAGATGGTAATATTGACATTCTTGCGCTAGATGAATTACTATATTTTGCACAAGCGAGTATGCGATACAATACGACTCCGTTTGAAAAAGCGGGATGGCTGGTTGAAGAAGAAGGTCATGGAATGAATTGTAATTCAAGTGGAAGTAGCAATATTGCAGACTTTGAAGATAGAGATTGTTTGATATTTTTCTATGGTTATACCTACCTATACGGCATCCCAGGTGCTGGACCTATTCCTTCAATCCCAGCATCAATCGTACGCCTATATATCGCTCCTGCTGTTGAATTAAACCAAACTCAACCTTGGCTTGACATCAATGGTGAACCTGCAGAATACGAAAGAATGCTAATTCGCTTTGGTATTACATCGCCAGAAGATTTCCCTAGTATGAAAAAGGGGATGGAAGAGTTGTGGAGAGATCTAAGTGTGTTCACTAATCTCTCTTCTGGAACTTATCTCAATGCTGGTCAAAAGGTCGATGACAAACCACTGACTTGGGTCATGCCATCGGAAAGACCTGTGACAAGGTATGTGGCTTCAACTGCAATGCAAAATGAAATGCAATCTTCTCTCCTACTCGGTTCATTATTTGTATTTATCACCCTGACAATTGGTTTCAAATCGCCTAAGCAAGCGACTGTAACATTGGTTCCAATTCTTCTTGTGGTGGTATGGCTATACGGGCTAATGTATGCTGCTGGAGCATCCCTCAATATCGTGACCGTAACTATTGCAACGATTTCTTTAGGTGTTGGTATTGATTATTGTATACACGTTACTGAGAGATATCGAGAGGGAAGGAGAAATGGAGAGGACCACCATGCTGCGTTAATTGGAGTCGGTGGTGCTTGTGGTTTGGCATTGGTAGGAAGTGCTGCTTCTGATATTGCTGGATTCCTCGTTATCTCGCTATCCCCAATGGGATTGTTCAGTAACTTTGGAATATATTCTGCCGCAATGATCGCCCTCTCATTAATCGCAAGCCTAGTTCTAACTACTGCTGCTCTTGGCTTAATCGCTGGCCGCCAACCCAATTTAAGTGAATCAGAATAAGCAACTCTTAGTTTTCACTGAGCCACACATTTGATGAAGGGTTGGCTTCCGGCTTAACTTGCTGTCTTTGGGGTTGACCCCGTGAAAGTGGTGATTGAAATGTCTGATAAAGAACAAGAGGGCCCTGATGAAGAGGATTGGATGAAATACGCCAATGCTGGTTTCGGGCAAACCGATTATACCCTATGGGATGATGCTGAAGCAACTACTGAGAATACTGCTAAGCCTATTGATGATGGCGACATGGATGACGGTGACATGGAGGATGCTGCTCAGCTTACCACCCATGTCGAAGAGATTCCACGCGCACCATCACCTGCAGGTCACAAGCACTTGGTTCGCATTGGAACATGCGACCACTGCCTAGGACGAATTGGTGGAAAGAAAATGTTTGACCAAACAATCCAGCAGGCAGGAGAAAACATTCGCACCTCAATAATACGAGGCGACACACACTTAGAAAAAATTAGAGAAGATAATCCGTTATGCCCATTCTGTGAAAATTTATACCAAGAATCAGGACTGCTAGCAGATATAATTTATGATGCTCTCAAACCATATGAATTGAAAAGAGTGCAATTAGGTGCTCGCTTTCCAAAAGACCAAATCGAAAATGAAGAAGAGATTCGTAAGCGTTTCGGCGCTGGTGGTAGTGACGCTTTGAAAACAGGATTGGTAGCAGAGATTTCCAAGAATTTAAGCAACAGACTTGAGGGTGTAAAAATAGTTAGTGACAAACCACAAATTGTTGCACTCATTGACGTATTGACTCTAACCGTAGAATTAGATATCCGTTCGGTTTACATCTATGGGAGATACCAAAAACTGGAGAGAGGAATTCCTCAAACCCGTTGGCCTTGCCGTGCTTGTAAAGGAAGAGGTTGCAAGCGTTGTAATGAAACTGGATTACAATATTTGAAGAGTGTTCAAGATTTAATTGGCAATCCTTTAGTCGAAAGATTTGGTGCTACTGAACACTCATTCCATGGCATGGGAAGAGAGGATATTGATGTGCGTTGCATGGGTACTGGGCGCCCATTTGTTATTGAATTCAAGGCACCAAAAACTCGTACAATTGATTTAATTCAGGCAATGGCTGATCTTAATGAAGCTGCTAAAGGTTCTGTAATAATTACTAGCATGCGGGAAAGTAACCGCAGCGAAGTTGTTCGAATCAAAGAAACTCCTGCTGAAAAATCATATTCAATTCGCTTCAAGTTAGTACCGTTGAGTGAAGATGAATTTGCAGTTCTAACCGGTCCGGTTGACCTTACACATATTGATGTTCAAGAACGAGGCAAAGGTAAGAAAAACAAACGTAGAAAGAATCGTCGTGGCGATAAAGATGATGACCACACCAAACCATTACCATCGGTCATTGAAACTGAAACGGTTGCGCCAAGCGAAGAGGAATTACTTGCTATGAAAAAGGGTGAACTCGTTGAATTGGCAACTTCATTGAGCCTCTCAAAAACGGGTACTAAAGCAGTCCTAGTTGAACGTATTATGCAAGCGGGACCACCTGCACCTGTATACTTTGAACTTCCAACGGATGAATTTATTCGCGATGTTGTTGATAATTTGGCGGGAGTCAAATTAGCACAGAGAACTCCAGAACGTGTTTCTCATCGACGCGCTGATTTAATCCGCAGAAGAGTCGTTTACGAGACCAATAGCCTGGTAATTGAAACTAATAAAAACGGAGAAAGGGAAATTGAATTCACCCTTCGATGTGAATCTGGTACTTATGTCAAAGAAACTATTCATGGCGATAGTGGAAGAACCCAACCGAGTATTTCTTCTCTCATCAAAGCCAAGTGTGACGTCATTTGGTTAGATGTTGCAGATATTCATGCAGATTGAGATTTAATTGCTAAGCAATCACCCTTTGAGAGCCTTATTACCGCGTCGCGGTTCTTATATGGCGAAGGCAGGTCGCCGAAGTGTTCCGAAGATGCGTTATTGCTAGTTCGGATTAATTGGAGGTCACCATCATGAAGCGATCAAAGGGTTCACGTCAAGGAACACGCAGTATGCTACGCCGTAGAAAGAGCGAGAGAAGCAAGCTAAATATTAGCCGCGTAATGCACCAATACGAAGAAGGAGACCGTGTTGCTATCGTCCTAGACGGTGGCCAACAAATGGGTATGCCTCACCGCCGTTTCCACGGCCGCACAGGATTTATTGAACGCCGTCAAGGAGTTGCATGGATTGTTGCTGTTAAAGACGGCAACATGCAGAAGACAGTGATTGCACGACCTGAACACCTACGCCCACTTGAGTGATTTCCAATGACCGAAGAAGAGAAATTTGTTGACTTTGCAACTGTACGAGATATGCTATTGAGCGCTCAAGAGCGCCGCAATGCACTAACATACGAGCAAAAGGCTGCTCTGCAACATGCAGAATGGGCTGCGAGTACTAATCGTAATGGTTACCTAACTATTCCAGAAGTCTTTGAATCACTACGTGCTGCTTTGGTTGAAACTGAGTTTCTAGCACCACATCCAGCACTTGCAGCAAAATTAGCGGAATTAATGCCGTTATACCCTGGTGATGTCAAGGCCGTTCTTGCAAGCAAGCGTATCACAGTAAAGGACGATGATGTTTCCGCTATTTTGGAAATTGTACGCCAGCATATTGGATTTGAAGAATAACTTACCACCCATCCCTGAGGCGTTGAAATGAGCGGTATTAATCGTGACCGTAAAACTAAGGTTCCTGCTCGTAAGAGCAAAAATGATTCTACACCGAGCGGAAATATTTCTCGACCGGCAGAAGGACGAGCCGCAGTCCCTGTAACTCCTAAAGTGAAGCCTGTGCAAGTAAAGAAGGAAACTGCACCGAAAGATAACAGTTCAACCAATAAACAAAGTGGAAGGAATACTGGTCAAGGCGATCGAACTCAAAACCGTTCTAATCCAAGAGGGAATAATAGAGGTGGAAACCGCACTGGTGGTAGAAATCAAGATTCAAGAAACTCTCCACAAAGACCTTCTCCTATCGAGGGAGAAAATTGGGCTCGTGTCATAGAGCACAATACTGCTGAAGGCGTCATCACGGCAATAACAGAAGGAAAATTATTCATGTGCAGGCTTTCTGTAAAGAAGGGTATTGAACCCCTAAACCCTACTGATCGAATCTATATTGGACTTGATCAATCTAAGAAGGTTCATGTTGATTCGTTCATCGGAGGAGCAAAACTTGACCTTATGAGTAACTTTGCTCGACAAGATATGCCACTGGTAATTCAATTATTTATTGAAGATAATTCAAATCATTTCGTCAAATCATTTTTCAATGCTGCTGGTAATCTTTCCCTAAAGCAACATGCGTTTGAACTTCTTCCTAGCATTGGCAATAAGAAGGCTGTTCAAATGGTTCAAGAAAGAGGTTCATCTGGATTCAAAAGTATGGAGGCGCTAAATCAATCTTGTAATATTGATGCTGCTGAATTACTAGCAAAGCGCTTCATCAGTGAGATAGAAGACCTAACCATTGAACCACGCTTAGTTGACCTATTGCTTCCGGTGAAAGCATGAGAGGGGCCCGCTGGCTAGTCGACTCTTTGCGTGCAAAGCAAGATGTTGACAAATCATTAGGCCAACATTACTTAATTTCTAATGAACTAATATCCCGTGCGGTTGAACTCGCTGAAGTTAATTCAAAAGACCATGTTCTTGAGATCGGCCCTGGGCCTGGAGTTCTTACTGAAGTGCTTCTTGAAACTGGATGCAGAATAACTGCAATTGAAATTGATGAAGGCGCTGTTGAGCATCTAAGTGGTATTTTCGCAGCCGAAATTAAATCCGGCCAATTGGATTTAATCTGCGCTGATGCATTGATCTCGGCTTGGCCCAATGATTTGAGTAAAGTTGTAGCCAATATTCCATATCAAATATCATCACCCTTGATTGAATTACTAACCCGCCACCTAAGAAATCCTCATACTGAAGAAATATCTGATGTTGTAGTATTGGTCCAAGAAGAATTCGCTGAAAGATTGGTGATGGAATACGAATCTGATGTCGGTTCTCTTGGAATGACTGCTCTATTAGATTGGAATAGTGAAATTGAAGATAAAGTCGCACCGCATAATTTCAGCCCTAATCCAAGAGTTCACTCTCGCTATATCCACATGACTCCTCAACAAGAGGAATTCCCTTGTGACAAGCGACTTGTACGGTTGCTAATCCATGCAGGGTTTGCAGAGAGAAGGAAAAAACTACGTTCAACTCTAAAGCGCGTGCCGAAAAGACTGAACCGCCTACCAGAATGGCATGCGGTTAGGTGGAAAGCGGCATATTCAGCATTTATTGAAGATGAAAGAATGGATGCTAGACCAGAAGAATTTGAATTTGATGACTGGTTAGAATTGGCAAGTGATTTTGCTTCTTTCGGTGAAGAAGAGTAAGTTTTCTGCCCACGCAACTGTTAGAAGAGAGGCGACGCACCGCAGAATCATGGCCGAGTTGCGTTTACAGACGGCTTCTGGTATCATTGATACTGAAGACTTCTCACTTGAAACGTTAGTTGATGCTATCGAGGGCAAGGGTTTAGCATGGCTAGATATCAAGAAGCCCGATGATGCGGTCAAGAACTTTTTACTAAATGTAATGCAATTTGATGAACTTGCTGTTGAAGATATATTTGGACACGCAGACACTACTGCAATGAAATTCAGTAACCATCGTTTCGTCGTTGTAAATGCACGTGATGCTGATAATCAATTAGACACTGAACCGGTTGCAATTTTCCTAACTGAGGATTTGATAATTACTGTACGCCATACAAGTATTCCTGCTCTGATGAAATTCCGCCGCAGATTCAGTGAAGCTGAAGAGGAAGAACTCGCTCTTGGAATTGATTTTTTGTTGTATGAAATCTTGGATGCTATTGCTGATGACTGGCAACCGATTCTAGGACGCTATTCAAAAACTCTAGATGAATTGGAGTTCTGTGTTTTCGACCCACGCGAACAATATGACAACTTACTGGAAGGATTACACGCTTTGAAGAGACAACTTCGTGAAGCGAGTAAGTCAATTGAATCGCTTCACACCGTAACTTTACGAATGCTAAATCAAAAATTGAAGTTGATTTCTGCTGGAGTAACAATCTACTTCTCCGATCTGAACCAACTTTGTACCGCATTGGTAAAGAGAGCCAACAACTATTCTGCTGGTGCAACTTCAACAAGAGACACATATCTTTCCAACATCTCAATGGAATTGTCACAATCTAATGCACAATTAACTGAAGTGATGACAACACTAACAATAATCGGTGCAATCATGCTTCCATTGACATTAATCGCTGGAATATTTGGCATGAATAACGAAGACCTACCTCTAGACCAAGTTGGAGGCTTTTGGGGAATCATCACTATGATGACCGTCTTTGCAGTATCTATGTTGACAATGTTTTGGCGTCGTGGTTGGTTGAATAACTTCACCAAGAAGTAAATTATTTATCAACCGATAGTTGAAGAACCATTGGCTTATTTTCACTAATATGTCAAGGGGTGCCGAGGTTACTACGGGCCCAATCCCTATTGGTCAATTTGTCACTTTGGTAAAATCAACTTTGAAACGAGACCCTCTATTTCAACATCAAGTATTGAAAGGTGAAGTCAGCGGAATGAAACTTGCACGTTCTGGCCATACCTACTTCGATTTAAGAGATGACCAAGGCCAGATGAATTGTGCTATTTGGAAGAATAGATGCCATATTGATAGTTCGATAAAGGATGGAAGCGAAGTCGTTGTCATCGCTAGTATTGATGTCTATGCACCAAGAGGAAGTATGACTCTTAATGTTGAAAAGATTGAACCGATTAGTACTGTTGGAGCATTGGAAGAAACTCGAAGAAAATTGATTGCTGAACTACGGGCTGATGGCTCCCTCGATAGATTACGCCTACAAATCCCACTGATTCCAAAACACATTGTCATCATCACTGGCGCTGCCTCAGCTGCATTATCCGATATGCAGAGATTGATTGAAAACCGTTGGCCTGGGCTACGCCGAACAATTCTCGGAGTTACAGTTCAAGGCGATAATTCGGCTTCTGAAATTTGCCAAGCATTAGCCACTGCAAGAGAAATGTGCAAACCAGAAATTGCAAAAAAGATGAAAAGACCGATTGTCGATCTGATTATTATCGCCCGTGGAGGAGGGTCGCCCGAAGATTTGTGGACATTCAATCTCGAAGCAGTGGCTCGCGCAATTATCGCCAGCCCAGTCCCAATAATATCTGCAATCGGGCATGAATCGGATATGTTAGTTTCTGATTTGGTTGCTGATTTACGTGCTTCAACTCCTTCGGATGCAATCGAAAGATGTGTACCAGAAAAGAGTGCTCTGTTGATGTGGCTTGATGATATTGAGGGGCGTCTTGAAAACTCTGTATTGCGAAGATTTGGAGAATCTCGCCAACATTTAGTTACTTTAACAGCTAGATTACGTTTGGCGCCATTAGCAGGATTGGCAAAGGCTAAGGACAGATTGAATAACATGGAAATGCGTATCAAGAGTTCTTCCCAAAAAATGCTTTCAGGTGAAAAAGCCCGCTTGGCTCATATTGGAGCAATATTACAATCATCACACCCAAAGCGGGTACTCGAAAGAGGTTATTCAATGGCCCAAACAAAGGACGGAGAGGTCCTAAGTAGTGTAAAGAATATTTCTTCGGGACAAGAAATTACTATGACTTTTGCAGATGGATCAGCCCTTGCTGACATTAAGGAAATTATTGAGAGTGATGAAAAATGAGTGAAAAAATAAGTTATAATGAAGCGGTATCTAGATTGGAAACTATAGTTTCTGAATTAGAGAAAGGAGGAAAAAGCCTTGATGAAACATTGGCGATGTTTGAAGAAGGGGCTGCATTACTGAAAGTTTGTCAGCATGAGTTAGATGCTGCTGAAGGCCGACTCGCCGAACTTAGTTTAGAAGAAATTAGTTCACAAATTAAAGGATAAGTGTATACATGTCTAAACGGAAGCACAATGCCTTAAAACGCCGTGTTGTCCGTTTATTATCCGATTGGAAAGACCCACACCAATCAGTTGGTTTGACACAATCGAATATAATTCAAGCAATAGATATTGCAGAAGATGGTGAAACGAACCTAACAATAAAACCATCAAGGCCACATTGCCCTTGCTGCCTTTTGGATTTAGATTCATTACGCAAGAAGATTTGTGAAGTGAAGGGTGTGACTTTTGTACAATTCACTATTGTGGATGTACCGGCTTCTGAACGCTGGACTCGAGTTCTGAACCGGTAAACGAATTACGCTTACTAAGCACAATAAACGCTGGTACCGACCATCCAATTACTGCAACAAGCCATGCGATGATGGAGCCTATTAGTACTCCAAATTCAGGTAATGACCAGATGCTGACTATAGCATATACTGCAACACTTGCACCCCCTAACATCATCGGTCCTGCAGCACCACGGGGAACGGTTGGTCCTTGCGCCATCCATAATGCCACCATACTGGTTAAGAAAATTGCAGGGAATACTGCCGCTATACCGGCGATTAATGGCTGGCCCTGCCCTGATAGCCAAACTGCAAACCCAATAGCGATTGCAGCGGCTAATCCCCTACAGATCAAGACAAAAGGTGAAACCGGATGTTTTCCTTTTGCTGTTTCTGTAGCTTTCCAATTTATAATTACAGATAGCAATAGCAGTAATAACAAACCAATAAATCCTAAATTAATTGCCGATAGGTTTTGATCCAATGCCATACCAGCAATTTTTAACATAAGAATGGCACTAAAAGTCCATATCAATAATGATGAAACCGTGGTGATTATAAGAGGAGTTTTTCTTTGTGCAAGATATGGTGGGAGAATGATCCATACGGTTAAAAAAATACCATTGACAAGCATTCCAAGAGGAATTATCGCCATACTTTCAATCAATGCAGCCTCTCCTCCGGCCATATACATTCCAGCAGCAGCAGGCACAATTGTTGAGGGCACTGTCCCTAAGATTCCCCCGGTAATCCCTCCCCACTTTTCTATCGCCACAGTGACTAAGGTAGCCACTATTCCTGCGAATAGAGCAGAAATCAAAACAGATTGTCCGAGAATAAAATCACGACCTAATTTGCAGCTGGATGTTTATGTCAAAGATATCGATTCAAACGGTTTGTCAGACGGGATATGTTGCCGCCAGCCCATTCTTTGACTCTTTCACCATCAACATATATCGCATTAAATGGTAAGACATCAACTTCTGAAACCCAAGGGTGGGCGATTTTGAAACGCCCAAGACCAGGAGTATCGAGAATTAGTTTTCCAAATCTAGCTCCATCAGGAGCCTGTCCAGAATCAAACCATTGTTGTAAATCTAAAGCCCACTGTTCGCAAGCGGCACAACCATTTTTTCCAAGTACCAATACTGCTAGAGGAGCGGAAAGAAAATCTTCCCAATCATTTCTGCCGAGAATTTCTA
>Ga0308018_10000540_pt1 | contig 19096 bp, 19 predicted proteins | sample Neamet282_FD_203130 | JGI IMG/M metagenome (GOLD analysis project Ga0308018, IMG submission 203130) | Marine microbial communities from water near the shore, Antarctic Ocean - #282 | ecosystem: Environmental > Aquatic > Marine > Unclassified | place: Southern Ocean | collected 2014-10-01
TGGTGTTATGAGGCCTAACAGGCTTAGCTTTACAAAAACGCCTGTGTGAGGCCTTAATCTAAGGAGAATAAAAATGAGTTTAGCGCTAGTATTGAGAGTATCAGCAGGCTGGATGGGCCTTTGGGTAATTATGATGTTTTTCGCTCCTGAAATGGTTGTAGAAGGCGCAGGCTGGGAGGTCGGCGTCGAAGTTAGAACGCTACTACAGGGAATGGGGATGGCTTTCATTGGCCTTATCGTTACACAACTAGTCACTGCTACTTTAGTGGAAGAAGCAATGAAAAAGGTAGCCTTCTGGATGGCTATTATGTGGGCAGCCAATCATCTTCAACAGGTTTATTTTATGGCCAATGGAACGTTCGCGATGGATGGAAAAGGCATCTTTGGAGTAGTTGTTGGCTTTGCTTTTGCCGGACTGCTCTACATTAAATCTAAGTCTGACGCCTAACTAGTCACTCAAGGAAGAAGGTTACCAGCAAGGACGCTTAACCAACAAGGTGCAGGATATGCCTAGGTTGGCTTAGATGCCAGCTCAACACTTATTAATAATTGACTCCGCTATCAAGGCTATACCGTTTAGTAATAACTTGGTTCAAACAATAATCACGAACTCTCATGAGCCAATAGCTGCAGGCTTTCTCACCTGAGTCATGAGATCGTCATCCCAAACACCATCCACTTTAATGTGGGCCGCAGCACCTTTCATAATGGCTTCAATGAGGTTGTGGTTAACGTAGGCATATAGACCTGGTTGGCGGAAGTTATACACCACCGCGCAAGCACTACCACCGGCGACCAGCCAAGTTTCCAAGTCCTGTTGTGGCACATCAGCAAAAGATCCAGCTGCCCACACATAATCACCGTGCCCGCCAATGATATGCGGTCTAGTATCACGATTGGCTTGGGAGTGGATAAATAACACAGACTCTCCTACGGATGCGGTCATGGCGTTGTTGCCTGTCAGTGCGCCGACCGAGTCATTAAACACGATGTGTGAAGGATTTTGCGCCTTCATGGCAGTTAACACATCACTCATGCTGCCAACGATGGCGTCATAACGTTTGTATTTCCCCTGTGCATCTTGCGGCACATAAAACTCAGCCTCACCAATATAATATGCCCGATCATAAGTGATAGCGTTACCTTGACCATCACTAAGACCTTCCCGCGGCAGTACCACATGATGGCACCCGACATACCCATGACAACATGCCAAGGAATCATTACGCCCCCAGGAGCACAGTGGTATACAAAAGTGCCCGCTTTAGTAGCTTTAAAGCGGAAAGTAACTTCTTGCCCCGGAGCCACAAGCGTCAGTTCACCACCACCTAGCGCACCCGTTGCAGCATGGAAGTCGATATTATGAACCAACATATTGGTGCTCGGATTAATGAGAGTCAGTTCGATATAGTCATACTGGTGACACACGATGAGGGGGCCAGGAACACTGCCGTTGAAGGCGCACGCCCATGCTTGAACACCATTTTCTAAGATTATTTCTTTTTCTTCTATACTGAGTTTAACCACTACCACCTTAGGTTTACCCAGAGCTACCTGATCGTGCTGGGGCACAAAGGGAGGGGCCACCAAAGTCTGAGTGACGCGCTCAAGCTGGTTGGCGGTGTAATTGGCCATACGGTCACTGTTTTTGCTACTATTTGAACCGGAAGCGGAGGCATTGTTAGATAGCAATCCAGTAGCTAATCCTGCGCCGATAATACCCGCACCTACGCTACCGCTGATAAAACTTCTACGGTTTTCGTTTACGGCGACAGTTTTATCTGGTGATTGAGTCATGACTAACTTCCCCTATAAGAATGAACTAGCTTACGTCCATATTACCCTTCATATTCATTGCTCCAATTGACATTGCTCAACTAAGTTTTGATATTTTGTTACTCGGGCTACAATTGAACATCTCATCCATATTTGCCTCGCTACACAGGATAATCCCTCTACTTTCGGCGTGCGCCCATGATACATCGGCTCGGATAAGACTTTATTCAGCCTATCTTTGTCAAAGACCTCTCCCTTTAAGCACTTGGTTTGCAAATGGCCGTATCAGTACAAAAAATGGACTAGCTTTAAATAATGCTGAAGGTATAGTGAGAGCTAGCCTATAACGCATGGAGCTGATTAGGCTTATTAGTATTGGTCGTCCATGAGTGGGCAAACATTTTATTTTTAGGGAGTTTTTATGTCTATAGCAAGAGTATCAACAATAATCTTTAAGTCTCAAGAAGCTGCAGGTGCTGCGGCACAATTCTCAACAAGTGATTTCCCATCAGCACAGCAGTTTATTACTATTCAAAGCGACGGGAATAAATTGATAGGTATAGCACTCTATGAGAATCAAGAGGCCATGGATAACGCCGATGCTGCCAGAGATAAGCTGATGGCGAACCCAGATATTATTTCTATGGAAAGTGCTGTCGGTACCGTGAGGATTAACCACACTAATTAGGATGAGGGCGTAATTAGAGCTTGTTTGGGAATATCCCACCCATAGCCGATACCGTCACGGTACAGGCTTAAGTCCCTCTCAGGGGCCTGGTTGGGCCTTGCAGGACCGGCTGTAGAGTCGGTTATTCCCTGCCTGGTTATCCAGGTAAGTGTGAGTGGACTTTCCAAAACACACATTTATTAGCTTCAAACTTTGCAAAATACATTATGGACAACATAGGGCCGTCGTCTGGAGTCATGCTATGCGTCCCACAAATAGTATTAGCGTCTTCGTGATAAACAACCCAGTCACCGACTGTGAAACTATAATCAGCGGTCATCCCAGTTAAAAGACTAGCTTTATCTTCTGTATGCAGTCAGAATTTTCAAAGATAAAATCATCTAAAAACATGTCTGATAGCGGCCCCATATTGCAAGCAGCGGTAGGGAATTGCTTGTGCCTTCGCTACATACAGACGTTACTTAGACGACCGTTGTAAATCTTTTTCGCGTTTCCACTCGCCCCGTAAATACTTCCATAATGGTGCTAGCTGAATAATAAAGGGATTGTGACCAACGAATCCGTTAGTGACACCGTACTTAACCTTCTCTATCTCTGGCTCGTAGGTGCCAAACATACGATCCCAAATAATCAATGCTCCGGCATAGTTTTTATCAATGTATTGCGCATTCGTTCCGTGATGCACGCGGTGAGCTGCAGGTGTGTTGAGTAATTTCCCTTCGAACCAACCTAAGCGTGGTACCGCCTGTGTATGCAAAAAGAACTGGTAGAATAACCCAAGGGTTAGTGAGGCGGCAACCCACTCTGGCGAAAAGCCGAGAATGATCAAAAGTCCAAAAAACAACGGGCTGACAAAAGTGGCTACCCAACTGAGTCGGAACGCTGTCGTGAGGTTGTACCAAGGGCTGGAGTGATGCGTGTGGTGCATAGTCCAGAGTATGGGTATCTCATGATTTAACCGGTGGTACCAATAATAGGCACAGTCGGCAACCAGAAACGTAATGAGAAAGATCCAGCCGGTCTTTGGCAATGAATAGAATTGAAACGGCTCAAGTAAAGTGAAAATGTAATACTTCCACGCCACTGATGTTGGCCTGAGCACATTAGTGCCAACAGAAATGCCGACATTCGCTAGTACTTCTTTTACGTCATAGACACCGCGTTTCGGCACGACTGACCACAGCATTTCTATGATCAAGCAGGCCACAAATACCGCTAATAAATTAAGTCCAATCCCATCCATCACCAATCCTTAGGTATTACTACGCTTTAGCAGTAGAGAACTGTTTCAGCTTTAGCTAGTGCCATAATTAATATGCCACGTGAGAGCATACTAAGAAGTAGTTTACTTCATAACATATCCTATTGTTTCTTGAGATAGCAATGGCGTTAAAAGCAAGCCAAGTGTCGCCTCAAAGCCTTCAGATCAGTGCCGTTGAACCAGAGCCACAGCGGTCTAGAGCGCCATTCATGTTATGTTAGACCGTTAACGATGCATCAAGGGTGTCCTATATGCTAGTGTATTTAGCCGAAGAATATGCCGCAATATTTAGTGAATTGGCTAAGCCGTTTAGCTAAGCAAACAGATCACCGAGTTCGTGCTGCGGTTGCACTGGAAAGCGCTCTGGTGAGTCAATCCAAATGCGCAGCAAATGGCGACGATCTTGAACCTTGGGCCAGTCCTGATAGTTGGTGCGAGCGTGCAGCACGGTTCGATTGTGGGCGATGACTACCTCACCTTTTTGCAGTGTTGTACGCAAGGCCAATTCGTTAGATTTTGAAAAATGATCGAATAAGTCAAGTGCAGCGATTTGTGTCTCATTCAAGGTTATTTGCTGGGTTCGAGCGCTGAGCTCTATAAAAGGCCGGTAATATACGCAGCTGACTTGACCATTTTGTTGACAAAAAATAGGTCGCTCGATTTCATAGGGTCCGGCCTCGGCAATGCCATGTGTTCCTTCCACGCGCCAATGTGGAAAGGGTTTGTACAATTCTTGGAGGAGGGCTTGATCCTTTCTCGCAATACAATCGTGGATGCTGCGCACATTAACCAAATAGCTTTCACCGCCGGTCATTGCTGGTTGCAGACAATGCAGCGCAATTAACGTTGGTGGATCAGAATGTGGCGTCAGTTCGCCAGCAGATCGGTAACCGCGCTTATCTTCAGCTTCTATGTCAGAAAAATCGCGAACACTTTCCACAAGTTCGCCCCGTGGAGATTGCGGCACAATAGTGCCTAAATGTTGCCCAAGTATAGTTAGCCTTGCAGCGGCTAATGCTTCTTCAGTATCACCGCAAAAGTTGCGCAGCAAGGCAAATCCATAGTGATGTAGGGATTGAGTGGCCATATCGACAATGCTAGACATATCGTCAGAACCGTCGATCCAGAGTGGGTCAACCGTCTTCAGTTGTGAAGCGTCCCAGGCAAAGTGGTCAGTTTTTTCTATCAACGATCCTGCTCATTAGAGTTGTGTTAAGTTTACTGGGCCAAGTTTGTTAATAAGTGATGCTACACCTTGGGATTGTCTTATTCAACAATAGCATCGAGGCGTAGGTAACTTTAGATAGCCTAGCTAATACTGAGATTCCCTAACCTTTATTTGCTCTGGAAACCGGAAGTTATTATCATCTTAAAACAGGTTGGCACAGAAACTGTACTAGTCATTTAATGAATAGGGCTATATTGTTAAAGCAAGTCAGCCAAAGACTGAACCTATAATTTATCCAAGGAGATTATTATGTCGATAGTTAGAATCACTACAGTAACCTTGATTTCTCAAGAAGTAGCAGATGCTGCAGCATCGTCTTATGCGGCTAATGCAGTCAATGATTTCCCATCAGCAGAACAGCTTATTGGAATTAAAAGTGACGGCAATAAGTTGATAGCGGTATCGGTTTATGAGAGCCAAGAGGCAATGGATAAAGCCGATGCAGAAAGAGATAAACGTATGGCGAACCCAGATATAGTTTCCATGGAAAGTGTTGTTGGAACCGTGACACTTAACCACATCAATTAGACTGCTGGCTAACCCATTTAAATGATACGTCTAGTTTAACTAGGCTAAAGCTCTAAACCTAAGGAACTAAAATGTCTTCAATAGAAATTAAAAACTTTGCAACAGACTCAGACGTTAGTACGCCAAATAATGCACGTGTTGAAACTGTCAACATTGGTGGTCAACGGGTGATGAAGCTTGTTGTTCAGCCTGGCTGGGTATGGTCTAAGGACATCCAGCCTGTCGTGGGAACCCAAAGCTGTGAGGCTAAGCATCTTGGCGTCATTGTTGAAGGAACCATTACCTGCCGTCATGATGATGGTACTGAGGCAACTTACTCAGCTGGCGATGCATATGCCATCGAACCAGGCCATGATGCGTGGGTAGTAGGTGACACTCAAGCGGTTGCTTACGAATTCCATGGTGTATGGGGTGACAAGCACTAATTAGAAAGTAGTCCTTGAAAAGCTAGGGAGTGCGAATCTCCCCAGCTTACACGGATGCAGCAGCTTATCATTCTATTCGGATGTAACATTGCCGTGTTAACAAGCATTGCCCAACCAGTATCGTTGAACGTTGCAACACTCACTGGCTGCTCTTAGTCAGCCTACCTTCACACCAGATAATAATCCTATCAGGGAGACCTGTTTAGGTGATCACAAGTCACGTAGTTACATTAATTGACTTACACTATCGCCTAACTATGCGATCCAATAAATCTTTAAATAGATGTGCCTCAATGTTAGTATTTCACTAACGAATGCATTACGGATTGATTTATGGAATTGACAGTAGGCGAAGCTCTGAAGAGGGGTGTTGAAGCGCATAAAGCTGGCCGGCTGCAAGAAGCTGAGGGGTTTTATACTACTATCTTAAATGACCAGCCCAATCATGCTGATGCTAATCATAATATGGGTGTGTTGGCCGTTGGCGTGGGTAAAGTGGAAGAGTCTCTACCGTTCTTTAAAGCTGCCTCGGGTGCTAACCCCAATATAGTTCAATTTTGGCTAAGCTACATTAATGCTTTGATGAATCTAGGTCGGATTACTGACGCGCAAGCTGTGTTTGATCAGGCTAAAAGTAAAGGCGCTAACGGTAAAGCTATTGACCAACTCGAGAAACAGATTGCCAAACAAGGGCAGAAGATCGATGAAACCAATATAGCGAGAACGGAAGGCTCCAATTATTCAAAACCCAATATTCTAGATACAATGAAACTTGATAAGGCTTTAAGGCTAGCGAAGCGAAAATATAAAGATGGACATGTCGAAGAAGCAAACAATATATACCAAGAAATTCTGCAAAAATTCCCGAAAAATAAGAATGCATTAATTGCTGTCAAATCACTATTTGGAGGAGCCAGAGTAGTACTGCAAGACCCTTCCAAGGAACAGTTGCAGTCTATCGTTAACCTCTACACTAGAGGTCAGCTGCGACAAGCGTTGTCTGAGTCCAGTCAAATGCTGGAGAGGTTTCCTAATTCAGTTCTCCTTTACAACATCGCTGGGGCTGCCAATGTAGGTTTGAGGCATTTTGATGCCGCTATAGATAGTTACAAACAGGCTCTAAAGATTAACCCTGAGTATGCTGAGGCCTATTACAATATAGGTATTGCGCTGGGAGAAAAGGGTGATGCAGATGCCGCTATAGATAGCTACAAACAGGCTCTAAAGATTAACCCTGACTATGCAGATGCCTACAACAATATGGGTATTGCATTGAACGAAAAAGGTGATGTGACGGAGGCTATATCTAGCTACAACAAGGCTGTAGTGATCAATCCTAGCTATGCTGAGGCCTTTAATAATATGGGTATTGCCTTGGGCAATCAGGGTGATCTAGTGTCTGCTATAAACAGCTACAAGAAAGCTCTAAAAATTAAGCCAGACTATGCAGAGGCCTATAACAATATAGGGAATACCCTAAATGATATGGATGATCTGGAGGGGGCTGTAGACAACTACAGTTTGGCTCTAAAGATTAATTCTAATTATGGTGAGGCACAAACTAATTTGGTTACTTTACTAACCTCATATACTCCTCAAAAAGAAAGTTCGAACCTAATTGTTAGGGTTAACAGTGGAATTCGAAAAATCGGTTTAAAAAGCGACGCTTCAAACATTATTTCAGATGCTGAAGCTGTTGAACTTTTTTCCACATCCTCAGACTACATGACTAGTCATGGCTTAAAAATTAGAACTGATCTAAGCCAGTCTTATCGTAACAATTCGGTTGATTTAAACTGTAAAAGACATATTTCGATCTTTAATACATATGATGTTATTCCAGAGTTTTGCTTTGGTTGTTACAAGGTTCAAATTGAGCCTAGGTCTATAATTGAGCTAATCAAATTGTTTTTAATTTTTGATGAACTAGAACTACATGCCCGTAACACTCGAAAGTGTATGGTTGAGTTGAGGCCGGAGATTCCTGGCTTTTATAAAGGCCTTATCTACTGCTCTGGGCTAAAACAAGCTAACCAAGTTGCAGAGTCTCTCGATATGCTTGTCAAGCAACGGATTGGACCAGGGTTATCCTCCACGGTAAAGAGAGGGTGTTCGGAATACCCAATTGCTTTTCCTGATTATAAGGAAATAAATAATTCTGGCCCTCAGTTAATGAATTATAATGAAGCTTGGAAAGTTATTGAAGAGGAGCATGATGTAAAACACCCCACGAGCCCCAAGGAAGATATAAGACCAAGTATTTCGGGTTTGAGATTAAGTGACGTTCTTATAATGCGAAAGTGGATTGATTATGCTAACGGTATTGGGGATTCAAGTGCAAAATTAATAAACCAAAGCCCAGTATACTATCAAGGCATTTATGACCTAGCGCAAGCACGGCTAGATACATTTGATTTTAGCCACTAATCACTGTTAATTCTTTACTGCACATAGGGCTTTATGTCAGATCAAAATCCCCTGCAGCACGTATGTAGTCTTCTCCCGTACCGGCACTGCTCCCGATGGCCAGTGTCACCTTAGGTTGCTCCGGTATTGATTCTATTGTGGATACGCTAGACTTGCTAAACGATCGCCCGCATAAAATTGTCATAAATTTGCCTTGCACATCTCAAACATTGATCCATGTGTTTGTTGGCATTTGTTTTAAGATTTAACAGCTCGCCCTTACCAAGTGTATCCTCTAATGCTTCTGCATAAGCGGGAATGGCTCCCCAGTTGTCCACAGTATCAGGCTCTATTTCAACATGGTATTGCATAGACCAAGCATTTGACCCTATTCTCATTGCTTGAATAGGGCATACATCTGACTTAGCTAAAACAATCGCACCTGCTGGCGCTTGCGCTACCCTGACCGAATGCCACTGAAGGCACTTCTGTGTATCAGGTGTGCCTGTGAAGAGTACGTCTGCTTTACCCTCACTAGTCAGTTCAACTTCAAGAACACCAATCTCTGGAATTTTTTGGGGCCCACAGGTTCCGCCAAGGGCATCGGCAAGTAATTGATGTCCAAGACATAGGCCTAAATATGGCTTCTCTAACACGCTAACCCAATGCCTAATAGCGGCTTTTTCAGCAACCAGCCAAGGGTTTTCCTCAATGTCCCAGACATCCATTGGGCCACCCATAACCCAAAGTGCATCATACTTATCAAAGCTAGGGATTATGTCGCCACGGTGTAAATATACGGCATCCCACTCGATGCCATCTTCAGCTAAAAACTGCCTCAGAGAGCCAGGATGTTCACAATCAACATGCTGAAAAACAAGTACACGCATGACTAAACTCCTAACGAATTTTGTTAAAATAATGGGTCAACATAATAATACTAATTTATAACAAAATGAAGTTCATTGTAACGAGCCTTACGCCGACTGTTCTTTATTAACCAAGGCTGCCTATCCGGTAACAGGCTAGGCCAATGACGCCTATAAGCTCTTAGCTTTTTGAATAAGTTCATTCCTATCAGTGTGCTCATCAATCCTTATCCCTCTCCTACCTACAAGAGCCTCACGCAATTCGGCTTCGGACAATGCCTCGATCGCAGCATCTGTCATATTAAGGAAATTCAATTTCCGTTTAACTGCAGTATTTGTGGAGCCAAAAGCTGCTTTGTTTTGAAATCCAAAGTCCGTTGCATATTTTTCCATAAAATGAGAAAGGAACGTGTTGATACTAGTTCTAACACGGGGATCATCGGTCATATAACCAGCGGACTCATCGAGCGTCTCAACCATAAGTTTCATCCAACGCTCAGCCCCTTTTTTATTCATAATCTCGAATGCATTGTGCTGATGGTGAAAGTTCAACCTAAATTCAGCGCCATGATATTTAAAGCCGCCACCCATTACATCTAGCCACATTGAAGACTGCGTGCTCACATGGTGGGATATATCGCCAATGCGTGCAAATACTGAACTAAACCAAGGTTCGTCCTGATAAACTTTTGTATAAAAGTTACGCACTATGCTAACGATGTTTTGTTGTCCTAAAACAGAATATAGTTGCCAAAATTGAATAGGCTTAGAAAGGTTATTAGAAGCGGATAGGGAGATTATCTCTGCCATTCTGTAGGCTTCTGTTGGAAGGGTCTTGTTCTGTATTGCCGTAGTAATATACTTACGCTGGATTTTTTCAGTCATATACCCATGTGTTGGGTCATAAGTTGGATAGGATGTTGTAATCATTGGTCAGTCTTTGAAAGAACGTGTATGTGCCCTAATTTTGATACGTTTCAAGCATTACTGCAATCATTAGTAGCTGCACGCTATGCTGGCTTTAAAATCACCAGGGGACCATTAGCGGCGTTTGCTTCCGCTGGGTCATGAGTAGCTAACAGCATCGGTATAAGACGTAGCTTTGCTTGGGCAAACAAAAACTCACGCATGGTGTGTCTGAGATCTAAATCTAGTTTGGAAAAGGGTTCGTCTAGCAACAGTACTTGTGGCTGTGCTAATAGAGCGCGCATGAGAGCTATTCTGCTTTGTTGGCCGCCAGACAAAGTGGCAGGATTACGGTGGTAAAAGTCCTGAAGTTGAGCTTGCTCTAACGCTTGCTCTATCTGCGCACGTCGATTTTTTGCGCCAATCACATTAGAACTAAGACCAAATGCTAAATTATCACCTACAGTTAAATGAGGGAATAGTAAGGGGTCTTGGAATAGAATTCCGATCTGACGTTCTGCCACCGGCTTATGTGTTACTTTTTGGCCATTTAATAATACATCTCCAGTCACACCGAAGTGAGTACTTAAGTGACCGCCAATGGCGTTGAGTAAGGTTGATTTACCTACTCCAGAAGGGCCCATTACACACGCCACTTCACCTTTAGCAACGGCTAAGTCGACAGGTGAAAACAAATTAATGCCTTCGGTGGTGGCGCTCAGGCTTCGTAATTCTAAACTCAAAACAACATACTCATCATTAACTCTCTTATTTTTTCAATGCTACCAAACGAGGCAGCAGTAAGGCAAAGGAGTATGCCAGCAACGGCACCAAAGCCTGCAATAGCCCATAAACACCGACTAAGCGACGATCTGCTCCTGAGGCCAAACTGACCGCTTCGACGGTAAGGCTTTCAACACGGCCTGCGCCAATCATCAGTGTAGGCAGGTACTGGCTAATTGAAACAGCGATTCCTATAGCCCATGCCAGCAATAAAGGTCTTAGCAGTAAGCTAATTTTGATGTGCCAAAAACAGTGCCACGAAGATCTCCCTAAACTAGCAGCAACTTGTAAATAGCGTTTATCTAAAGCTCGCCAAGAATCTACCAAACTGAGCATGGTGTAGGGAAATACAAACAGTAGGTGGGCCCACATTACTGTCATCATGCTGCCATTTAGGCCAAGGCGTAAAAAGCCCACTTTAAGGCCGTATAAAAAAGCAATTTGGGGTACCAGTAAAGGTAAGTATATAAACCATAGGGTCAATTTATATAGGTGGCCACCAAACCGGTCTTGCACCTCTAACCAAGCTACAGCTAACGTTAAAGCTAAGCCACTACTCATAAGCGCCACAATTAAACTGTGCTGTAAAGCTAAGGGCACATGCGTTATTAGTTGTAACCAATAATGATATGACCAGCTTGTGGGTAAGGCGTTAGGAAAGGACCACCGCCAGGTGATAGACCATAGTGCCAGCACTAGTAATGACAATAAGCCCAATATCACTGTAATGGGCAGGGCGGTGGTTAATACCCCAGTAAAAATTGAGTACTTGCCAGTACGATCACCAGAGCGAATCATCACCTTGCTGGTAAGTATTGCCGTGCGCACAGCGACTTCCCATAGTAAAACGCTAGCTGCTATTAGTATGCCTAAAAGTATCGAGGCGGCAGAGGCGGGTAACAGCAACTGCACGTTAGTATCATTATACCAACGCATGGTGGCTAGAGCTAAGGTGGGAGGGTTATTGGGGCCTAACATCTGAGCCATATCAACGGTTGAAAGTGCATAGACCAACACCACAAATACTGGTAGGCGAATGAGAGGGTATAGCTGAGGCACAATGATTTTGCACCAAGCAACCGTATGGCTATAGCCCATGCTCTGAGCTAGGGTAAGTTGCCTAGATACGTCAATTTGCTTAAGGGCTACAAGGCTTACCAACCACAAAAAAGGTAGTTCTTTAATGATCAGGCCAAGCATAAGGCTTAGCCCCCATAAGTCTTGCACAGTGGTTAAGTTTGGGGGCAGTTCCCAAGCAGTGAGCCATGGGCTAAATAAGCGAGCCAGCCAGCCAGATGGTGCCAACAAAAACGCCAGTCCAATCGCTATGGCGGCATGAGGGGCTGCTAATATGGGTACTAATATGGCTTGTACAAAGGGCTTAACCTTGCTTAAAAAAGACTCTTTTACAGAGGTGTTATACACCCACGCGCTGCCAAATAATGCCAAAATCAAAGACACTAAGGTGGCACCAAAACCGCTCACAAGTGACAGCCTTAAACTGGTGACTAGGCCCGGCAGTTCGAATAATTGTTGCCAAGCACTAAAACTGAAAGTATGCCGTCCAAGGGCCGGTAAAATACCAAAAGCAGCCCATATGGTTTCACCAAGGCCTACCAGCACTGGTACCAAAATACCGATGGCTAAGGCAGTCAGCATTAACCATTTTGGCCAACTGCTAAATGACATTACTGGCTATATCGTTGACTCCAGTGTTGCTTTAATTTTGTCGTCCAACTGGCATGAGGTTCAAGTAATGTGGGGCCCAAATCAACCAGAGTAGGTAATGCCTCAGAGCTAGGTAAAGCGGCAAATACTTGCGCCTGTTGAGCGTCTAGCTTGTTTGGATCCAGTACAGAAAAGCTGCCTAATACGTCAATATTTTGCATGTGCGCTTGGGTTTCTGGTTGTAGTAGAAAGTTAGCCACCACTTTAGATCCTGCGGTATGACTGGCGTTATAAGGAATGGCTACAAAGCTAATGTTACCTAAGGTGCCTTGGCTTGGTACAAACACCCGTGCACTCGTAGGTAATAAGCCGCTAGCTATGCCCGCGGCCGCTGCGGCTGGGTCAAATGCCATGGCAATGTCAACTTCACCGTCACTAAGCATTTGTTGTTGAATGGCTTCATTTTCTGGAAAGCTTTTGCCAGCGCGCCATAGATGAGGCTTGATGGCATCATACCAGCGCCACAAAGGGGCAGTTGCTAGTGCAAATGACTGTTCTGTAGCGGGTTGCTGCAATACGCTTGGATCAGGCGTTAACTCAATCAAAGCTTGCTTCAAAAACGTGGTACCCATGAAGTTACTGATTACTGGATGGGTAAGGCGTCCGGGGTTTTCTTGTGCCCAGATAAGCATTTGAGCCATTGACAAAGGCACTTGTTGTACTCGCTTACTGTCTACTAGAAATACAAAACGAGCCAAGCGCCAAGGTACTTCTAGGCCTGCAACGGCTTCGGTAAAATCCACAGAAGCGGCCGAATTAGTGCTTAGATCCAGATACTTAGAGTTAGGTAATTGGTTTACAAAGGGCCCGTGTAATAACTCTTGCTGCTTCATCGCTAAAAAATTAGGCCCGTTGATCCAGATCATATCCACGGCACCGTTGGTGTTTTCGCCAGCGGCCTTTTCAGCGATTACTTGAGTCACAGCTTCGGCGGTGGACGATAATTTAACGTGCTTCACTTTTACATCATATAAAGCTTCGGTTTGATCACCCACCCAGGTTATAAAATCGTTAGTTCGACCGTCGCCGCCCCAAGCGTGCCAATACACGGTTTCACCTGCGGCTTGCTCAAGGGTTTGTTGCCATTGGCCGGCACTGCTAACATCGGTGGTAGTGACAGCCGTGGATGCTGTTGCTGAATAGCCCAAAGAGCTTAAAAGGCCCGCAGCTAATAAAGATAATATCACGCCCAGTCGCTTGGGCAAGGTGGAGTTAACATGTAAGGTCATTGTTATAGTCTCTATGTGGTAATAGGTGGTAATCAGTTAGTCAGCAAGCATGCGCCAACCTTGTAGCCAACGGCTCAAGATAGTTAAAGCACAAGCAAAGGCGAAGCAGTAAGCTAAGAGGGTGAATAAGTGTGGCCACACGCAAAAGGCCACAAATAAGGCGATGGTTTCAGCGCCTTCAGTGAGGCCGCCTAAGTAATAGATGCCTTTACTAGGGAAGTTTTTAGCATGTAATCCGCGTTTTTCTGCCATTAATGAAAACGCCAAAAAAGATGATCCCGTGCCTACGAAAGCGGCTAATAGCACTGCAGCTGCTAGGGCATTCGCAGCGCTGTCGGCGAAGGCAAAACCTAACGGTATTAAGGCATAAAACATAAAATCAAGGGCGATATCTAAAAACGCACCGCGGTCAGTCGTTCTAGTTAATCGTGCCACTTGGCCGTCTATACCGTCAAGTAAACGATTGCTCAGGATTAATGCTAAGGCCCATAGATAGTGCTCCGTAGCTAGTAGTGGCAGGGCGCCAACGCCCAATACAAACCCAACTATCGTCACTTGGTCAGCCCGTACACCTAAGCCTACTAACAGTCTGGCAATAGGGCAGAGTAGTTTGTGCTGCAAGGGCAATATACGAGCATCAATCATGACCGGCGCCATGTATGGTAGCGTTGTAGCCAAAGCATCAGTTTAGGATTAACATGATTGCGCTTCCATTCGCCAGCTACATATTTATTGGCTTCTGCCATGGTGGGATAGATATGGATGGTACCAAGCACTTTATTTAACCCCAAGTTATATTTCATTGCGATTACAAACTCAGCAATAAGCTCGGCCGCTTGAGTGCCCACAATAGTAACGCCTAAAATGCGGTCTTTACCTGGTGCTGTAAGTACTTTAACAAAGCCAGAAGCTGCGCCATCGGCAATGGCTCTATCTAAATCATCAATACCGTAACGAGTGACCTCGTAAGCGATTCCTTGTTGGGTGGCTTCTTGTTCGTTTAGGCCAACTCTTGCCACTTCAGGGTCAACAAAAGTAGCCCAAGGAATAACGCGATAATCCACTTTGAAACGCTTGAATTGACCAAATAGAGCGTTTACGGACGCGTACCATGCTTGGTGGGCGGCTGCATGAGTAAACTGGTAGGGGCCTGCCACATCGCCTGCGGCATAAATGTTAGGAAATAAAGTTTCTAAGTAATCGTTGGTTTGAACCACTTTATTCGTGGGAATACCCAATGCCTCCAAGCCAAAGCCTTTTAATCTTGGTGCTCGGCCTACGGCCACTATCATTTGATCAAATTCAATACGATGAGTTTGGCCTTGGCTCTCTACCTCAAGCCATTTAACGCCACCTCTCAAACCTTCGCCTTCGCTTAGGCCACACCTCACTGCCTTGTGGTCTGTGAGTACGGTAACACCGTCTTGCTGCAAAGTTTCTTCTACAAATTGAGAGACTTCTGCATCTTCTCGCACCATGAGGCGATCGAGCATTTCTACTTGAGTCACTTGTGAACCGAGGCGAGCAAAAGACTGAGCCAGTTCACAGCCTATAGGGCCGCCTCCAAGCACCACCAAGCGTGCGGGTGGTTTGTCATCATGGCGCAACTGCTCCCACAATGTGTCTGAGGTGAGGTAACCTGTTGTTTCTAAGCCGGGTAAAGGCGGTACAAAAGGCGCGGCACCGGTGGCAATGATAATGCTACGACTGGTTAGTTGGGTGCTACTGCCGTCTGCATGGGTCACTTCTAGGCACCACGGGGTTACTAGTTTAGCGTGCCCTTGTAATACTTCAACGCCCAGTGATTGGTAACGTTCAATACTGTCGTGAGGAGCAATGGTAGCTATCACCTGGTGTATGCGCTCCATTACTTTACTAAAGCTGAAGGTAGGGTTAGATGCCTGTAGGCCGTAATGATCCGCGTGTTTAATTTGGTGGGCCACCTTAGCGCTTTTAATCAGGGCCTTAGAGGGTACGCAGCCGTAGTTAAGGCAGTCACCGCCCATATTCCGGGCCTCTACTAAGGTTACCTTAGCACGGACCACTGCGCTGATATAGGCTGAAACTAAGCCTGCAGCACCGGCACCTATAATGATAACGTTACGATCAAAATGCTTGGGTTTTACCCACTTGGCGTAGGCTTTTCGGCGCTGGTAAAAAGCCAAAACACGGCGTGTTAACCAAGGAAGAAGTGCCAAAGCTACAAACGAAATGACCAACTCTGGAGAGGTGATGTCAGATAAACTGTTGAGTTGTGATAATTGAGTGCCGGCATTAACGTACACGATGGTGCCAGCCAACATACCTAACTGACTCACCCAATAAAACCGCCAGCTCTTCATGGTTGTTAAGCCCATCAACAGGTTAACAACAAAAAATGGCAATATGGGGATCAAACGTAAGCTAAATAGATAAAAATCCCCATCTTTCGCTAATCCTGCATCAATTGCTTGGGCACGGCTGCCAAGTTTGGATGTGACCCAGTCACGTAAAAAATAGCGTGACGATAAAAATGCCACTGTGGCACCTATGCTAGAGGCAAAAGAAACCAGTAGCGTACCCCACCAGAGCCCAAATAAAGCGCCAGCAGCTAAAGTCATCCACACCGCAATAGGTAATGAAGTGGCGGTAATGATCACATAGGTAGCAAAAAATAGGCCTACAAAAAGCTCTGCATTGTGCAGACGCCATTGTTTAATTTCGGCTATAGCGGTTTGTATGCGTGCTAGGTCAATCGACTGTTCGCTCAAAAGTAGCAACATTGCGCCAATCGCTACGATAAAAAGAATTAATAAGATTTTTTTGGTGGTGCTGTTTGTAGATGACATCAGTTGTCTCTTTGGGAATTACTTGTCATATAAAGGTCTTTGTCGTTCGGCGGCCAATTATCTTACACTGAATCTAACAAATAGTTTAAATTGATCGACGGGAGGGGGTTGTTAGGTCACTGTGATGGTTGTATTGCTGTGTACTTGGCGCAAGGCCATACGAGTCTGTGTGCCAACAACGCCTGGCAAGCGTAACAATTTTTTGTAGTAAAGTTCTTCGTAATCCTTGGCGTCGGTATAAACTACTTTGAGCATGTAGTCATTATCTCCAGCCATTAAGTAACACTCCATAACTTGCTCAAGTTGGGCAACGGCAACTTCAAACTCTGCAAACACAGCTTCGCTTTGTCTATCCAAACTAATGAAAATGAAGGCTGTACCTTGCACGTGGAACAACTCTCTATTTAATAAACCAACGAAACGATCAAACACGCCACTGTCCAGTAGAAACTTGGTACGCCTCAAGCACGCAGATGGTGAAAGGTTTATTTGCTCTGCAAGTTCTACATTGCTTAAACGAGCATTGTTTTGTAGTGAATTAATAATTTTTTTATCAATCTGATCAAGTTCTATGTTTTCAATTGAATTAAGTTTCATCATTATCCATTATTATAAAATTAAATTGTCTTAATCGTAATTATTAATGACAATATAACAAGATAATGCCTTAAAAACAGCACTACAATGACATTATATTCAATGGCCACATTTGTGGCGCTAAGTAAACAATCGTAAAATAAAAGGGCTGTGTAATGTTGATTGGTGTACCTAAAGAGATTAAAAATCACGAGTACCGTGTAGGCATGACGCCAGCGAGTGTGAGAGAAGTTGTTCACTCTGGCCATAGCGTGGTTGTTGAAACTTTGGCTGGCAGTGGTATTGGGTCTTCTGATGAAGATTATGCTGCAGCAGGTGCAGAAATTGCCCTCAGTGCTGCAGACGTATTTTCCCGTGCTGATATGATAGTTAAGGTAAAGGAGCCTCAGTCAGAAGAGCGCGCCATGTTGCGCCCTGAGCAGTTGCTCTTTACTTATTTGCACTTGGCTCCAGATGCGCAACAAACAGCAGATTTAGTGGCATCCGGTGCAACCTGCATTGCATACGAAACTATTACCTCAGCACAAGGTGGTTTGCCGTTACTGGCACCTATGTCTGAAGTGGCTGGTCGCATGTCTATTCAAGCGGGGGCACATGTGCTGGAAAAAGCTCAAGGTGGCCGTGGCATGCTACTTGGGGGCGTACCGGGTGTAGCGCCAGCTAAGGTGGTTATTATTGGTGGCGGTGTAGTTGGCTCAAACGCAGCTCAGATGGCCTTAGGTGCACGGGCTCAAGTTACTGTTCTAGATCGCTCGATTCACGCTTTGGCGCGATTAGATAAAGAATTTAATGGTGCCGTTAAAACAGTTTATTCCACCCAAGATAGTCTTGAGGAATATGTGTTAGATGCTGACTTAGTGATTGGTGGTGTATTGATCCCGGGTGCGCAGGCACCTAAGTTGGTCACAGAAGCTATGGTAAAAGCAATGAAGCCTGGCTCGGTGTTGGTAGATGTGGCGATTGATCAGGGCGGTTGTTTTGCGACATCTAAGGCCACTACCCATGAAGACCCAACTTATGTTGTGCACGGTGTGGTGCATTATTGTGTGGCTAACATGCCTGGTGGTGTAGCTATGACATCCACCTACGCACTAAACAATGCTACGTTGCCGTATATTTTGAAACTAGCTAATATGGGTTGGAAGCAAGCCTTGAAACAAGATGTACACTTTTTGGCTGGTTTAAATGTTCATGCTGGCAAAGTTACTAATGAGCATGTTGCTATGGCTTTGGGTTACGATTATTTGCCTCCAGAAATGGCAGTAGCCGATGTGGCAGCTCAATTGGTGGCCTAAGCTATAGGGTGTTATTACGCCTATAATAGTACTAAATATAAAGCGTCTCTTACAAAGAGGCGTTTTTTTTGGCAAAAATACGCCTCTTTAGTGCTTATGGCTTGACTATTACATGTTAAATACGGAAAATTCGGTCTTTTAATTTCGCCTATAATTGCCAAAATTTTGGTAATAGCTGTTAAGGCTGTAAGTAGGCAAGACTTTAGTAGAGCGAGCCCGAGTAAGGGCAAGTTCATTTGATAATTAATGAGGCATTTAAATGCAAGTTTCAGTTGAAGCGACTACAAGCATCGAACGACGTTTAACCGTTACAGTACCTGCTGAGCAAGTTGATAGCGCAGTAGATAAAAAGGTTAACGAAACCGCTAAAACTATCCGGATTGACGGTTTTCGTCCGGGTAAAGTACCTACTAAGGTCGTCAAAAAGCGTTACGGTGCTAGCATCCGTCAAGACGTATTGGGTGATGTGATCCAGTCTAGCTACTTTGAAGCACTACAGCAGGAAAATCTTAAGCCTGCTGGCATGCCTAACATTGAGCCTAAAGAAGA
>Ga0308018_10000541_pt1 | contig 19046 bp, 20 predicted proteins | sample Neamet282_FD_203130 | JGI IMG/M metagenome (GOLD analysis project Ga0308018, IMG submission 203130) | Marine microbial communities from water near the shore, Antarctic Ocean - #282 | ecosystem: Environmental > Aquatic > Marine > Unclassified | place: Southern Ocean | collected 2014-10-01
AGACTAAACTGCTATCTATTTAACTTCATAGATATCTGTTCCATCTTTAGCTGCACGAAACTGCGGTGCATCATAGAACCTGAACACGTCAGTTACTGCCTTTCTATGAGCTGCAGTCCCTTCAGAATCCTCTGTAACCTTGAATCGTGTCGGCATGTATAAGAAACCATGATTCAACGATCCATCAGGATCCTGAACTCTCATTGCAACCTCGATTACATCCTTTGCAGGTACCCACTCCTTACCTAATGTCTTCGAAGCAATGATGATTGCCTTTAAGACAGCAAGACGCTGAGTCTGCATCGGAAGGTTAACAGCTACTTCAAGACTCACAAGAGCCTTGAACTGTTTACCGTACGCAGACGTCTTCTTCTGTACCTTAGCCAGCTCTTTATGAGCTGCTAGTGCATCAGCTGTAGACATGGTTACTGCGCTCGATGCTGCATTCAAATGTGTGTTTTTACTCGTCATAATAATACTCCTTATATTACAATGTGTGGGTCCGCCACACGCGGTCAAACTAAATTCAACAATTGTCATTTTCGGGCCCCGGGGGGCCTTTATAGACATTTATTGTTTTTATTTCCCGACCTGGACATTGGGGCGGGGTGAATTATCCAAATATCTAACTTTGAAAATAAAAGAACATTAAGTGTTTACATTGGTCATTTTTCCATGTTATAATCTTATAATGGCAACACTACCTAAGGTTCAGACATCTGGTCTGAGGAGAATAAAACATGTTCAAGAAATTTTGGCAGAAATGGAATGCGATCCCTTCGAAGGTTTGGCAGAAATTTGTACCAAGAGGAATTCAACAGGGGACTACTTTTATGGAGTCGAGGTTAGAGTCCCGTGCCTTAAAGAGCTCGCACAGTACGTCGCTCCCAAACTCAGATCTATGGAGCATAGTATTGGAGAAGATGGAACACCGTTAGGATTTCAAATAATTAACTTTGGAGGAATGAGTAATGGCCTCACGAACATTGGGAACAATCAACAAGGTATCGAAAGCAGTGGACACGGACCTGTTCAGCAGCCCGTTCCAGTACGACGGGTCGGCAAATCACAAGGACGGAAGACCACTAAAGATGACAGTCCAGGTGACACCAGCAACAGGGGCAGCAAACTTACGGGCGATCGTGGTAAACAACAGCGTAAGCCAGACAGTGATTCTGGGAACAATGACAACGGCTGATACCATGTACCAGTTCGAGATGTTGTACGGCCCTGGTGACGCGGTTGATTTACAATACAACGGGATATCCGGACCAATGACTATCAAGATGTTAGCTCTTGAATCTGATAACACTGCACTATAATTTATGCCGAATTGTAAAGTCCCTGTAGACTGGGCTCCTAGAGATTATCAGTTGCCCTTGATACAGTATCTAGAATCAGGTGGAAAAAGAGCAATCTGTGTATGGCACCGACGCGCAGGTAAGGATTTAACTAGTGTTAATTGGATCGCAGTTTGTAGTATAATGCGACCAGGACTTTATTGGCATTTGTTCCCTACGTATAATCAAGGAAGAAAGATTGCGTGGGAGGGGATGACTAAGACAGGTAGAAAATTCATCTCACATTTTCCTAAAGAAAATATAGATGCAATCAATAATACGGAGATGCGCGTCACTTTTAAGACTGGATCTATCTACCAGGTGGTTGGATCGGATAACCCTGATCGCTTGGTCGGTGCTAATCCTATCGGTATTATTTTATCTGAGTACGCCTTACAAGATCCCAGAGCGTGGGACTATATAAGGCCGATACTTTTAGAGAATGAAGGTTGGGCCGTTTTTATTTATACACCACGTGGAAGAAACCATGGCTATACGTTATTAAACCATGCTAAGAAAAATCCAAAATGGTTCACCCAAGTTCTATCAGTTCACGATACAAAGGCAGTTCCTATCGCAGCTATCGATGAAGAGAGAGAAGCTGGAATGCCTGAAGAGCTTATTCAGCAGGAATTCTTTTGTTCTTTTGATGCAGCGTTAGTAGGAGCATACTACGGAAATCATATGAAGGCCGCGTTTGATACTGGGCGTATTGGCCAGTTTCCGTACGACAGCCAGTTGATGGTCAATACATCCTGGGACTTGGGAATAGGTGATCAAACAGTTATCTTATTCTACCAGGTACTTGGACAACAGATTCGTTTAATAGATTGTTATTCGAATTCAGGCGAGGGTTTACAACATTATGTTAACATCTTATCGAAAGGTCACAGATCTCAATATGTATACGGCAATCATTATGCGCCACATGACATTAAAGCCAAGGACCTTTCAACGGGTAGAACGCGCCTCGAAACTGCACAATCACTGGGACTCCGTTTCAGGGTGGTCCCTAAAGTCTCTATTGAAGACGGTATAGAAGCGGTAAGATCTATTATGTCGAGGTTATACTGGAATGACGATAAAAATACGGAGCATCTTATTGAAGCGTCTAAACAATATAGAAAGGAATGGGATGATAAGAAGCGGTGTTTTCATGACCGTCCTTACCATGACTGGACTTCTGATTTTATGGACGCTTTGCGATATCTTGCTCTCTCTGTACGTAGGGAAACAATGAAGAGAGAGCCATTACCAACTCATGCTGAGCATGAATATAATATAATAGGACTATAATCATGGGCGGAGCACCTTCAATACCAACACCACCACCATTACCACCCCCTCCTAAAGTAGAGGATTTTGCTATTGCTGAATCAAGAGAGAAGTATAAAGTTGCACAAGCTGAAAAGTCTACTCGAAAAGGTACTGTACTAACAAAGCAAAATCGTAAAGGCGAACTCCTTGGAGAAGCCGCTAATATATCTAAAACAAAATTAGGGAGTGGCGCATGATGAACTCAAGCGATCGAGATAAGATTGATCTGTATACAGGTCGTTTTGAGCAACTAAGGAATTTAAGATCTAATTGGGAAGGAGTCTGGAACGATATTACCCAGTACATACTTCCTAATAGAGGTGACTTTACTATAACACGGGCTAAAGGGGGACCTCGCCATGATCACATCTACGATGGTACTGGACCATGGGCCAATGAACAACTCGCTGCTGGTCTTGCAGGATTTCTAACCTCACCCACGCAACGATGGTTTAAATTAAAGATGTCTGATCCTAAACTAGATCAGCAAAAAACGTCTAGAGCTTATTTAGAGAATGTAGAGAATATTCTTTACGACCATGTTTTTAATTCTCCAAACACAAATTTTACACCGCAAACACACGAACTATATTTAGATATAGGAGCTTTTGGAACATCAGTAATGCTAATTGAAGATCTTCCTTCTGGGATTAATTTTCAAACATTCCACTTAGGTAACTGTTATATAGCAGAGGGCATGGATGGTAAAGTAAATACAGTCTATCGAAAATACTTAATGACTGCTAGACAGATCATGCAGAAGTATGCTGATGTATTTTCTGCAGAGCAAGTTGAAGTGTTCAAAGCTAAGCCTTATGAAGAGCACGAATGTCTACATGTTGTTGAACCTAATGATGAGTTTCTACCCGATTCAGTTAAGAGTACTAACAAAGAGTACATATCTGTATTCATCTTCTTAGGAAGTGAAAAAGCAATCCTTGAGGAATCTGGCTATGATGTCTTTCCTTATGTAGTACCTAGATGGCAGAAGACAGCAGAAGAAATATATGGACGTGGACCAGGGTCCACGGCTCTCCCCGATATTAAGATGGTTAACGAGATGATGAAGACCATAATTAAATCTGGACAGAAAGTTACTGACCCGCCGTTGATGGTTCCTGATGATGGATTTCTCCTCCCCATTAGAACGACCCCTGCGGGAATTAATTTCTATAGGTCTGGCACACAAGATCGTATTGAGCCACTTCCTGTCGCGGGCAATCTTAATATTGGGTTTGATTTACTAAAACATAGGCATGAACACATAATGAGAGTCTTTCATATAGATGTTATGCGTATGCAAGAAGGCGGACCAGAAATGACTGCTACTGAGGTTATGACTCGCCAAGAAGAAAAGATGAGGAACATTGCGCCGATGACAGGCAGAATGCAAGTTGAATTTTTAGCTCCTATGATTCGTAGAACTTACCACATAGCAAATCGTCAGAAGATTATTCCTCCTATTCCTGCTACCTTAAAAGGAAGAGGTATAAACATAGAGTATTCTTCTCCTGTAGCAAGAGCTCAGAAGTCAACTCAACTACAGAATGTTACTAGATTATTAGAAGCATTTATTCCTCTTATTAATATTAAACCGGAAATGGCAGATAACTTTAATGGAGATAAGTATTTTGAGTGGGCACATGATTTACTAGATGCTCCAGAGGTAATACTTGAAGATGCTGAGAAAGTTATGGCAATACGTAAAGCTAGAATGGAAGCTCAAAAGGAAGAGTCACAGAAACAAGATATGGAAAGAGCCGCATCTGGTGGGGTTGATGTAGCTAAAGCACAGAGTCTAATGCAGGACGCAGCTAACCAATAAAGGCCTATCTTTATATGAAGAATGTACTAGAAAAAAGATCAGCAATCCACGATGATTGTCAAGCTATCTTCAGTAGTCCCGCTGGAGAAAGAGTTTTAAAACACTTAATTAAATCGCAATATGTAGTAGATCCAGTATATAATAATGGACAGACTTGTTGTGAAACCTCAAATAGAGATGGGAGGCGATCCGTAGTTTTATCATTAATAAAGTTCATTAATAAAGATGCGAGTTACTTTCATAGGTTAATGGACGACATTGAACAGGAGAACACATATGGCAATTGACGACGGTGGTGCTTCTACAGAAACAGTAGAATCTGTAGAGCCTGCAACATCATTAACAGAAGGTGCTTTTAATTTTAAAGAACATCTATCACCAGAATATAAAGATCATACAGCTTTACGAGATATCTCTGATGTCAACGGTATGGCTAAATCTTATATATCTGCTCAAGAAATGATAGGACAGCAACGGTTACCTATGCCAGTATCAGAAGCAGGGTCAGCTGAGTGGTCTAAGTTTTACGACTCGGTTGGACGCCCAACTGGTGAAGAAGGTAAAGGATACGATTTTGGTGTTCCTGAGGGAACTAAGCAATCTGAAGAAGTAACTTCTATGGAGACATTCTTTAGAAAATCTATGCATGAAGCTGGGTTAAGTCAAAAACAGGCTTCTGACATGTATAAGTCGTATAACGATTTTTCAGGACAGTTTGTTGAAAAGCAGGCATCTACCACAGCTGACACTGAAAAACAGTGGGATACTGATGTTAGAAAAGAGTTTGGACTTGCCTATAATGATCAATTAGAATCTGCTAAAGCAGCAGTTGAAGAGTTTGGTAGTGATGATTTACGAGATTACCTTAACGAAAGTCGCTTAGGTAACCATCCAGAGATGATAAAATTTGCTGCAAAAATTGGAGCACAGCTACTTGAAAAAGGTTCTCAAGGTAGAGCAGGACGACAAGGTACATCTGTTCTTACCCCTGAACAAGCTAAAAATGAGATCGCTCAGTTACATGGAAATGCACAATTCATGGAGGCTTATCAGACGTCAGGTCCTTCTCATGAAGATGCAATAAAGCGTATGACTGAACTTCACGATTTCGCTTATCCACCAACTGAGGAGTAATCATGCCCCCTAAAATAAAAGAAAATCCTAACAAGATAAAAAAACCTAAGGGTGAAACTCCTAGAGTGTTTATGGAGGGTTCTAGAAAAAAATTGGCTGATTCTCTTAAAGAACACTTTTACGAAAAGAAGAAAAAGCCTAAACCTAAATCTAAATCTAAACCTAAATCTAAACCTAAATCGAAAAAGAAAAGTAAATCGGGTAGCTATAAGTAATGAAATCTAAAAAAAAGCCAAAGAAAAATTTATTTCCATTAAGTGACTTTATTAAAGCTGCAATTAATAAGTCTAAAACAGGAAAGAACCTTGCTAAGAAAAGGGCTATAGTAGGCAAAAAAATTACTGACACTAAGAAAAAAGTAGCTAAAAAAATTACTGACACTAAGAAAAAAGTAGCTAAAAAAATTTATAAGTAAATCGGGTAGCCATAAGTAATGGTCCGTCATCTTATGCCTCGGATGTAAAAGGGGAAGCAAGGGTCCGATGTCGGGTAGCTCAAGCGATTTGGCAATAACTTTTTATTAACTATTTCTGAGGATTATACTATGTCTAATCAGATCACTACCGCATTTGTACAACAGTACAAGGCGAATGTGGAATTTCTTCTTCAACAGAAGGGTTCTATCATGCGTCCTTACGTGCGGAATGAGACTCAGAATGCTGAATTCCAGTTCTATGATCGTATTGGAGCCACGGCAGCGGTTGAAGTACTTACTCGACACGCAGATACGCCGTTAATTGAAACTCCACATGATCGTAGACGCTGCCATTTAAGAGATTTCGATTGGGCTGACTTAATTGATCGTAAAGATCGTATTAGGTTGCTCATTGATCCGACGTCTCCCTATGCACAGAATGCGGCATTCGCTCTTGGTCGTTCTCTAGATGATGTCATTATCGAAAATATGTTCGGTACTGCCTACACTGGAAAAACTGGCTCAACGAGTACTGCTTTTCCTGCAGGACAACAAATTGCTGTTGATTATGTTGAATCAGGTGGAGCTGTCGACTCCGGCTTAACCGTTCCTAAACTGAGAAACGCTCGTCAAAAGCTTATTTCAGCACAGAACGATAAATCCGAAGCTCGATACATCGCCATTTCAGCAGTTCAAATGACTGATTTGTTAGCAAACTCTTTGATTAACGATATTGATACTAGTGAAATCAAAGCACTTGTTCACGGTGAAGTTCCATTTTATATGGGATTCAAATTCATCGAGTGCGAGCGATTATTAACTACGCCGAGTACCGCTCATCGACGTCTGCCCTGCTGGGTTCATTCAGGCATGTTGCTTGCTATGGGCGCAGAAATTCAGGCTGAAATCGGTCCCCGACGTGACAAACGAAACTCGACTCAAGTTTACTCTGCTGCATCTTTCGGCGCTGTCCGAATGGAAGAAGAGAAAATGATCGAGATCATTTGTGACGAATAACCTAAGGAGGTAAACTATGGCAACTGTTAAAGGTGTTAGTTACACCAAAGTGACAAATGTGCCTGTTGAGCTTGTCCTCCCTAGGGATATGCACGGGCGTGTTAGAGTAATGTATGATACATATGAAGCATCTGCGTTGGCAAATCCATCAACTATCCAGTTGTTTAAGATGCCTCAAGATGCTCGCGTGATCGATTTTAAGATCTGGCATGATGCTATGGGCTCAGGTACTACTTTGGCCTTTGGTGATCCTGGCGATATTGATCGTTTCGCGGCTGCTTCCGCTTCAACTTCTGCTGGTATTAAGGTTCCTCTCATCGGTGTTATTGACACCTTTGCCGGATACACTTATACAGCTGAAACTGTGGTCTCTTTGACACTGGCTGGTGGCGCAGGTACAGGTACAATTCACGCGTATATAATGTACGTTGTAGATTAATAACCTAAAACTGGACTCCCGGCTTCGGCCGGGGGAACTTTACTATGGCAAACTCAAAAGTAGAAATAGCAAATTTAGCTCTTATGCATGTTGGAGACAACTCGATTACTAGTTTCTCTGATGGTACAGCAGCATCTAACACAATAAATACTGTGTATGAAACTGTTAGAGATGCAACCTTGCGAGACCATTTATGGAACTTCGCAGTAAAACAAGGAACTCCTTCTTTAGATAGTACTGCTCCAGTATACGGATTTGATCATAGATTTGATATGCCAACTGATCTAATAAGATTATTCGAAATAGAAGATAATCCTAAATATAAGATTGAAGGTAGATTCATTTTAACAGATTCTAATCCAATAAATATAAAATACATTTATAAAAATGAAATAGTTACTGAGTATGATTCTATGTTTGTTCAAGCATTAGCCGTTCGTATAGCTGCTACAATAGCAGAAAGGTTAACTCAAAGTAGCACTTTAGCTGAGGAATTAATGGGACTCTACCGGTTACACTTAAGGGATGCAAAATCAGTTGACGCTCAAGTTAATTATCCAGATGATCTTGAGGCTAATTTATGGATAGATTCAAGAACTAGAGGATCAAGTATCGGTTCAGGGGACCTTTAATGGCGACAAAAAAACCAGCAGATTCTGGGATTAGGGCTGACACCTTTCAGACTAATTTTACTTCAGGTGAGTTTAGTCCTCTACTCGAAGGTCGTGTAGGTCTCGCTAAGTATAAAGATGCTGTAAGTAAACTAGAGAACTTTTACTGTTTTCCTCATGGTCCTGTTGATAAGAGGCCTGGAACTCGTTTTATTAAAGCAGTAAAAACAGAATCTGCAAAGACACGCCTAGTTCCTTTTGTTTTCTCTACTATCCAAGCCTACGTTTTAGAATTTGGAAATAACTATATTAGATTTTATAAAGAAGAAGGTCAAATACTTAGTGGCGTTTCTGCCTACGAGTTAGCTACTACCTATACTACTGCTCAAATATTTGATCTAAGATTTACTCAATCAGCTGACGTTCTTTATATCTGCCATGGTTCTCACGCTCCTAAAAAACTAAGTCGAACAGGACATACTTCCTGGACTCTTACAGCCTACGACTATGGTGATGGTCCATACCTTGATGAAAATGCAACTGCCACAACAATAACTCCATCAGCAGTAACTGGAAGTGTCACTCTTACCGCCTCTTCAGGTATCTTTGCTTCTACAGATCTTGGTAGAAATGTAAGAATACAACAAGCTCTTAAATGGGGTGCTGCTAAAATAACAGCCTATTCAAGCGCAACGGTAGTTACAGCCACCGTTATAGATGATGACGATTCTGCTTTCGAGAGTACTGCCGCTTCTACTAACTGGCGATTAGGCTCTTGGTACGTCGCTAACTGGCCAGCAGGACAACCCACCTTCTTTAATAATAGATTAGTCTTTTGTAATACTACTGCCGAGCCGAACGCTTTTTGGTGCTCAAGGTCAAACGATTTTGAAAGTCATAAGCCAACTGCAAGAGATGGCGCTGTTGCAGATACTCATGGAGTTAATAGACTTATTACTGATAGTCAGGTTAATGCAATATACTGGCTAACTGTGGATAATTCTGATATGTTTGCAGGTACAAGTGACGGACCTTTTAAAATATGGTCTGGGATTGCAACAGCTGCTTTTTCACCCACTAATGTTAAAGTAGATAAACAAACTAGAGATGGAGCGTCTAATCAAGCTCCAACACCAGCAGGAGACGCCATTCTTTATGTGTCTCGTTCTACCCTTAAAGTAAGAGAACTTAGTTTTAGTTTTGAAAAAGATAAGCACTTATCAGCTAATCTTTCACTCTTAGCAGAGCATATACCTAAACCAGGAATATCTCATGTAGAGTATACCTCAGAACCAGATAGCATTGTTTGGGCAATATTAACAGATGGATCACTTATCTCAATGACCTACAAAAGAGATGAAAATGTTATTGCCTGGCATAGACAGATCTTAGGAGGTACCGATGTAGAGGTTGAGTCGTTAGCTGTTATTCCTGGTGTTGGTGGTACATTCGATACTCTATACATGATTGTTAAAAGAACCATAAACTCGGCAACACATAGGTATGTAGAGTTCCTAGAAAATAGGTTTGAACCTACTACATTAACCGATAAAAACGACGCGTTCTTTGTTGATTCAGGCCTCTCATACTCAGGAGGAGCCACTTCAACAATAACAGGATTATCTCATTTAGAAGGCCAAGTAGTTAGTATCCTAGCAGATGGAGCTACTCACGCAAATAAAACAGTTTCATCTGGACAAATAACTTTGGATCGAACAACTGAAAGATGCCATGTTGGATTAGGGTATACATCTAAGCTAGTAACTCTTCCATTAGATGCCCCTATGGCAACTGGAACTTCTCAAGGAAAGACTAAAAGAATATCAGAAGTGTTACTTAGAGTGTATAAGTCCTTAGGTGGACAAATTGGACCTAGCGAGGATAACCTAGAGAGAATACTTACTCGTTCTGGATCAAACCCAATGGATAGTTCTCCTCCATTAGAGACAGGAGATAGAATATTAAACTTTAATGGTCCTCATGAAAGACAAGCTAAAGTTACACTCATTCATGATGAGCCACTACCCTTCACTCTAGTAGCTATAGGTCCTAGAGCTGAAATACAAAAACGGTGACTAGATGTCAAGTTTGTGGATCTATGTGCTTGGAGTACTGGAAAGATTCCATTTTCGGTATATGGCATGAATGGATTAATTGTGAGTCATGTGACAGTTTATGGATAAAAAGATTAGATAATGGAGATTGGATAGAATCGTCATCATTAACATGCAGAACACACGTATATGAAGAATCCGTCAAGCAGGCTCGTAAGTTTCGAGGCGTGGCATCTTAACTGGTTAGATTTTAGTAATATTAACGGGTTAGGACTAGCTTCAAGGGTTTCAAGGCCGGATGCTCACTTGATAGAAACTGTTTCAACTAGTTGGACAGGTCTACAAGATGGCAAGGTTGTCGGGTGTGGTGGATTTACTCCTATGTGGACTGGAGTAGTTGAAGTCTGGATGTATTTACAGCCCGACGCTTTTAAAAGGAAAAAAGTAGCTTTAAGGTTAATGAAACATATTTTAAATGATATAATAAAACAGAAGAAGGCTCATCGAATTCAAGCTATCGTATTAAAAGATTATAAAGAAGGAATGAGATTTGCTGAATTTTTTGGATTTAAGAATGAGGGACTAATGCCTAAATATAGTATGAAAAAAGAAGATTTTTATAGGTATGCAAGGATAATTGAATGAGTTCAATAAATTGGATGATTGTAAGTGGGTGCGAACGACTTTCTCCAGGTTGTGACAACTGTACTTCTTACTGGGAATATAAAAAACTAGGATTAGATTACCATCCAGTAGAGCACAACGACAAGTTATTAGAGCCTATAGTAAATAAAGTACCTACTGTTTATACTGTGGCTGTTGGGAGTGACTTATTTCATGAAGCTGTTACCTCTACTTTTATAAAAGATGTTTTTAAGATAATGAGAAAAGCCACTTGGCATCAGTTTGAAATAGTAACTAAAAGAGCAGAACGAATGGAATATTTATCTTCTAAACAACTAAAGTGGCCTGATAACGTAGTAGCAGGAGTCGTTGTTGAAGACTCTAGATACAAATGGAGAATAGACTGTTTAAGAAAGGTTAAAGCTAAAAGATTAATTTCTTTTGGTCCAATAATAGGTCCAATTGGGAAATTAAACTTATCTGGAATTGACTTTGCTGGAGTTGCGCTTGAATATTGGGGCCCAAATCCTCATGAAACTAAAAAAGAATGGGTAGATGAAGTAGATACTCAGTGTAAAGATCAAGGAGTATCTATATCTGAAGATCACTATTTATATAAGGAAATAAGTTAATGGCAGCAGTCGCAGTAAAAGCAACAATTGCAGTAGTTGCAGCAGTAGCTGGAACTGCTATTACCATGTATGGTCAAGCTCAGGCAGCTAAGGCCGCTAAAGGTAAAGCTGCTTATAACGCTCAATTGAATCGTATGGATATTGAGCAGAATAATCGTAACAGAGTGATAGAAAAACAACAGGATAAAAAACGATATTACTTGCAGCAGGAAAAAGCTGCTAACAATAATATGTCTTTAGATTTCAGATTCGCTGATTTAGAATCATTTGAGTATAACGCCTTACTTAAAGATTATAACGTAGCACAAGCGAATACTACTCTTGAAGCACGAGCAAGAGGAGGAATATATGCTGGAAATGTTCAAGCTGCTGCCGCTAAAACTCAGATGCTAGGGACCGCTATTGGTGGAATTGGATCCGCATCAGCTGCTGGAACTGACACAAAAACAGGTAAATCCCTCATTTTTAATTAGGATTAAATTATGGACCCTTTTATACTAAGAGAAAAGTTTCAAGGAGCGCGTAGTTCGAATCTAAGTTCAGCTTCTTTAAGTGGTAATATTTTACCTGGGCAAGGTCTCGAAAAAGCAGGTAAGGAAGCAACTGAGGGAATGAAGAAGTTATTCGATATCGCGCGTAAAAGAGCACAAAACCAGAATGTCTTGGATGCAAGGAAGAACACCCTTAAGATGACACAAGACCTAGCGCATGCCTATAACGCTTTTGAGGTTTCAGCTAAGCCAAATAGTGAAACTGGAGATTTCGACGATTTATTACTAAAAAATGGAACGCCAGGAACTTTTGATCAAGTTTGGAGTCAGAAATCTAGTGATATACGAGATAAATATTTAACAGGAGATCCGAGCAAAGATAACACCTTTCTAGAAAGCTCAGCTAGACCGTTCCAAAGTTTCCTTATTAAGGGAACAATGGATAGTATCACTCATAGTAGAAATAAGATGGTTAATACTTTAACTCAGTCAACTGATCTTGCATTAAACCAGATTTATCTTTACCAAGGGGCTAAATTAGTAGATAGTGACGGGCTCCCTGTCGGTGATGGCAAAGTAAATATAGATGACTTTATGATGGATCATTCTATTGATACCAAGGAAGCCGTAAGGAACATTAAAGAGCTAGATATTCCTGAGGCAGATAAGTTTAACTTGATACAAGTTATTAAGGAGAAGTTTGCTGAAGGCTACATAGATGTTCTTTTAAAAAAAGATCTGTGGGAATCAGCTGAAGAATTTATATCAAAGGGAGTTAGTGGATACGTTATAACTGATGACCCAACTGAGGAATCTGACTCTCCATTCTATATTAGTCCTAGTAAATTAATTAGTATAAGAGATAGAATTAAAAGAAGTCAGGCTAAACTTAGTGGTGGTGAAAATTTTGAGGCGTCTCTTCATAAGAAGAATGCCCTTGTACACTCTGAAAATGGTAATGAAAATGCTGCGGCTACTTCTACCGCTAAGGTGCTAGAGTTATTAAAGGGTAAGCCTCCTATTTTTACAGATAGCTTTAATGCCCAAAAAGCTGTAGCTGATAGTTATAACGAAGTTAGTACTGCTCTCACAACAACTCCATTATCTGAGCATGGTGACAAAATAGACGAATTTTATGATAAACATGCTTCTGGTCTTGCTGGAGCCTACACTACAGCTTCTAGAACTAAATTGAGATCTGCGAGTGCTGATTTACGTAAATCATTCAATAAATCAGGAGCTGACTTTGTAGATCTATATGACCCATCAACTAGAGCTGCTTATATAGCATACTCAGAAGAGGTTGATCCTGAGTTACAACCTGCCTTACTACAAAAAGCGATTAAACTTTCGTTGGATGCGCAAGATAGATACAGTCCAGGAAATAAGGCTGATATACTAACTATAGCTAAGATAGAAGAATTCAACAAAGTATTTAATCAAAAAGAATCTGAATCTAAAAAAATTGGTCTCGACGGGTTCCATGAATATGTTAAAAAATTCTTTAATGATTATGGTGAGTACGGTGGCAAAGTATTAAATGAATTAAAAGATCCACAAGAAGGAAGAGAAGGCGCCTCTTCAATAACTAAATTAAAATCAGAGATAGGGATTGCTTCTATTTATGGAAATACACGTGTTTTTAACTTAATAATTGGATCGTCAAAAGATGCTAAAGCACTAAGAAAACCAGAAAACTGGACTCCTAATACACTTGCTGATTTAAAGACACAGTTGTACAGTGGGTTTTCCAAATTCTATAAATCAATGGGTTACTCAAAATTTAGAGATTTTGGAGATTCAACTATGGCTAGTGTGGCAGTATCTTATACCCTTGCTTTGGCTAGACAAAAAGGAACTATGGATGCAGCTGACTCTGATTTAATTGCAGAAACTTTAAAGGACCTATTGCATGATAAATGGTCTTCTTATGAAAATGTAAAGGGGTTTGCTTACACACAGAGCAATGTAAGGTATCTATCAATACCTAAAAATGATAATGAAGGAAATGCGTATGCCTATGAAGAGGCAACACGTGCTCTTGATCATATAAGGGAAAACCCAGAACTATTAAAGAATAGATCCTTCCTTATACCCCATATGAAGGTACAATTTAAAGATGCTGGTGTATTTATAAATAGTGGTGATGGTTCTGGTTTTAAGTTAGGTGTTGTTAATGCTATAGGTAAAGTTGAACTTATTAGTGATACCTTATACTCTTGGGATAAATTTACCGCGGCTAACTATCCAAAAGCTTTTGATTATCCGGAAACAACGGGTGAAATTATTAGTGAGAAGCTAGTAGGTACCATTAATAAAGCTAGAACTCCACGGGATATGATCGACGAACAGCCAGGTGGAATACAAACTGAAGCAAACAAATAGGTAAGTATTAATGGATAAATTAACAGATCATTTCTCACGGCATGAATTTGCATGCAAATGTAAATGTGGGTCAGATAACATTTCGCAAGAATTAGTTGCACGTTTGGAGATTGTACGGATTTCTTATGATAAGTCGATGCATATTACCTCTGGACTACGGTGCCCTACTCATAACAGATCAGTAGGAGCCAGTCCTAATTCGAACCATCTGCCACATACAAAAGAATGTATTGGATACGCCGTTGATATAGCAGTTGATAATGGACACGATCGTTACACCCTAGTTAACTTACTATTAAGTAATTTCAAAAGGATAGGAATAGCTAAAAATTTTATACACGTGGATATTCATCCAGAAAAATCAGCTCCATCTTTATGGTGCTATTAACCTAGGAAAGTTATGGAAAGTTTACTTACGCAGGCTCAACGCCAACTTAGAAAATACCAAGAAGAGGTTAAGAATTTATCCTTTGAAGATAAAGGTGGATCTGGTAGCGAACGAAACGCTATCGCAAAAAAATTCATAAATTTTCATACTGACTTCATGACTAAGAATGGAGCTACTTCTCTAGAAGAGAATCATAGCTATCCTCAGGAACACAGTAAAAAAGAAATTTCAGATCAGATAGCTCTTGTACAGAAGTTTGATAAAAAAAATACTTCAATTAAAGATTTAGAAGATCTCAACAGGTTAGGTGCGAGACATCTTCGTAATCTTGGATTGAAAGGAGATTAAATGGGATTCTTAGGTGGCTCACCTTTATCAGTTATTAAAGATGAGCTAGAAACATCATCAGAGCGCTTTCAACCAACTATGGGTTTAGCAGCCTCCACTGCTTTTGAAGAGTCTCGATCTTTATTCGGTTTTAAACCTTTGCAAGATCTATCTACAATTGCCACGATGAGAGGTTACGAAGGTGGAGAGGCCTTTGGAGTTAACGATGGCGCTGTTGAGATGATGCTAGGTAATGAAATTGAGGGAAGTCCTACTTCTCGATTACTGGAGCCAGATGAAGCAAATAGTGAATTTGGAATTGAAAATCATTTAAAATTCACAGTCCCAATTTCTATAAATGAAGCAAAGTTTAAAAGAAAAAGAAAAATAGAAGAATTAGATCGTAACTATATTTTACAACAGAATAAAGGATTCCTGCGTAATTTAGCAACATTTGGAATTGAGTTTGTCGCTGATGTTACAGATCCAATAGGACTTGCTACTTTACTCTTTCCTGTTACTAGTTACAGAACAGTTTCTAAACTAACAAAAGAAATAGGAAAGATATCTCCTTACGCCGTTGGTATGGGTGAAGCAGCCATCGGTATTGCAGTGCCACTAACTCCAGGATACTTTGCTTCTCAAGAATTTCAGTATAGTTTTACACCAGCTGATTATGGTATATCTCTTATAGGAGGTGTCGCTATCGGTGGTGCTATTAGAAAACTGTTATATATGAGAGATACAACAAAGTTACTTCAAACTACACAGGCGGAACTAGACAATTATGAAGCAGGATCAGCAGCAATAGACATGGATCTTAGAAGTCAAGGAGATAAAATAGATGATATTCAAATAGATCATGCGGCAGAAAGGACTATAGAGGAAAATGGAAAAGCTCGTGAACATGCTTCTGTTCAATGGACTGAAGGTAAATTTGATACAGAGTGGATGGATTCTTATATTGATTTAAACGACAGTTTGCATACCCTAGGTAGAACACCTATGGATGGTAGAATAGAATCTTTCTCAGATAACATAGCTAAACTGGACGAGAATCTAACACAATTAAAAGAATTATTAAAAACAGTCCCTGATGGACCTCATGGTAAAAGGGTTAAAAAACTTATAGCTCAAACAGAGGCCTATATAAAACTACAGAAAAAGCAAAAAAAGAAACTGTTAAAACAGAAGAAAGATAGGCTTAAACATCAGACAACTGACATGTCTCCTGGTGATAAAGAGATAGATCCTAAATTAGCTGAACAGCAAGCTTTAGATGAAGCTAAAGAAATTTCTATGATTGAGTACGAGATTACTGGTAAAAACTCTGAAACAAGGAAGCATCATAGAGGTGGTAATGCTAAAAGAGCTGGAAAGTCATTAGTTAAAAAAATAAAGGAAGTTCTAGGAGACGATATTTTAGAGATACTAGATAAGAAAAAATTAAAAGATGCCTATAAGATTTTAAGTGATGTCATTAAGAAGGAAGGAGTTCTAACAGCCAAAAATATAGTACGAGCTTTACAAAAAGAGAACATCGACCAAAGTAAAGCTAAAAAGATTCTAGAAAAATCTGCAAATAGATATGAAAAACCGAGTAACGAAGAGATGTCTTCAGGAGATTTAAAAGCGATTGATTACCAACAAGATCTAGATTTACAACCAAACCAAAGAGAAGAACACGACATTAAAGACGACTTTAATAATGATACAGAATTTGGGTATCGTACCACAGACGACGTTGGAAGTGCCGCTGATGACGAGCATGACTCAATAGCCTCATTAATAGAATCTATGGAAAAAAATGTTAAAAGTGAAGAGAATCCAAGAGGTCAATATAGCGAAAGTGAAATTGCTAACATTAAAGAGCGCTGGGAAAGTGGAGAATTTGATGCTGAAAAAACAGAGAATGCTTTAGTTGATTATGACCAATGTGTAAGGAGGCCTAAACAATAATGGCATTTACTTCTTGTTCAAATCTTCTGTTAGACGCAGATCTAGACGGATTATCAACTTCTGATAAAAAATCTTTTATAAAAGCTCTTGATGAGTTTATTCAGAAAAGTAAGTCAAACCCTCCTACTGGGTTTAATGGCTTAGACGCTGGATCACAAAAAATAATAAAAAGATTACGCGATGAATTCAGGTTACAACGAGAAATAAAATATCATGATGAACTTAGAAATATAGTTATTAGAGAGAGTATCCTTAATAGAGCTATGGGATCAAAAGATCCTCTTAGGTATCTACTAAACATGCTAGAAGGAGGTCATGGTCAACGTCTGTCAGTAGATTATCAAGGAAAATCAAATGGTGGACGAATGGTAACACTGTTCTTAAGTGACTTAGAGCAGGCTGATTTACTAACTGCTTTTAGAGATGGTAAAATAGAAAAAGAAATCTTTCAAGATCTTGACACCTTATATAAAAAGCACGAGTTTGCTCCTAATACTCCAAAGGATTTAAAGGCAAGCGGTAATCCTCAAGCAAAAAAGATAGCTGAGATAATTTTTTACCACGACAAAACTTCTGTAAACAGGTTAAATTCTTCAAATGCTAAAATTGTTTTAGATTCAGCAAGATTTATTAGTAAAGTTCCAGATCAATTAAAAGTAAGAGGTCTAGGAAAGACTAAAGAAGATGCATGGACTGCTTGGAGGAAACTAGCTGATGAGCACTTTGACCTAGACCAGATGTTTGACTTAATTCCTGATCATATGAGAGATGCCCATCTAAGAGAAATATTCGGAGATTACTATGATGGTGTTCATATACAGTCTAAGGCAGGAGATGACTTAAACTTTAAATTTATTAATCCGAGTAATCTTGGAAGGAAAGTAAGTAGAAGGAATAGAATCATATATAAAAATGGAGTTAGCACTCATGCTTATTTAGAGAAAGTTGGCTATAAAGGGTTTAACATACAGCATGCCGTAACTTTTGGACTAGAACACGATGGAAGAAACCATGCTCTTTTAGAGAACCTAGGTACTAACCCACAAGCAATGCTAGAATCTGTTGTTAATGAACTTGGTAGCAGAATGAAAAAAGAAGGTTTAGACAAGTATGGTAAATTTTCTATAGATATGCTAAACCAAAGAGGAAGAACAGGAATACCTAAAAAATTGATGGATTCACTAGAAATATTAAACGGAACTACTAGAAGTCCAGTTAACGTTAAGATGGCAGCAATAACAGGATCTGTACGAGCCTTTAAGAATATGGCTCTTCTTGGATTTGCTACTGTGAGATCTCTTAATGATGTTGTAACCATGTCCTTTTCAGCTAAGAAGAATGGTATTCCTTTTTCTACAGTTATAAGACAAGCTCCTAAAGAATTTCTAAAAGCATTTGAGATTCCTTTATTAGGAATTAAAGCAGATGCACAAAAGAGACGTGTAGCTTCTCTTATAGGCCTTGGACCTAGGGCCTTAGTCGCAGACGTTGTTGGTAAATTTGGTGCAGATGACGCTTTACCAGGATTCATCACAAAAATGCAAAGAAACTATTTTAAGATGAATTTGCTGACCTACTGGAATGATGCTATGAAGACATCTTTTAGTATGATGCTATCTAACCATCTTGCTTTAGAAGCAGCAAAAGATGTTCCAATGCGAGAAGTAAAACAGTTGCTTAAGGACTTTGATATATCTGATGTTGAATGGGACATTATAAGAAGAACTAGATGGAAAGCTGACGATGGAAACTGGTACCTATCTCCAGACAGATTAGACGATGACTCTATTTTATCTAATGAAGATATTGAATCCCTATTAAGATTAGAATCAGATAAGAGTCTTTCTATGGATAATGTAAAAAGTTTTATTGATGATGAAACTACATTACTTACTAAGCGAAATGAGGATTTTAATGAATTTATTAAAGGGTCCAAAGTTTTAGATGAAAAAGGTGAACCTCTGAAGCTGTATCATGGAACTAATACAGACATTAAAGAATTTTCCATAGAGCATAACCCACGTAAAGCAATATGGTTTACAGATGACCCTGAGGACGCTGGTGAGTGGGCTTCATGGGGCAAAGGGA
>Ga0308018_10000544_pt1 | contig 18916 bp, 22 predicted proteins | sample Neamet282_FD_203130 | JGI IMG/M metagenome (GOLD analysis project Ga0308018, IMG submission 203130) | Marine microbial communities from water near the shore, Antarctic Ocean - #282 | ecosystem: Environmental > Aquatic > Marine > Unclassified | place: Southern Ocean | collected 2014-10-01
TGTTCAGCATGGCACTGTTGGCACCACGCAGGCGGATGATCTTGGACTGGCCAATCGCTCCACCGCCGTAGACGTCCAAGCCTGGCGCAGCTGCCTGGAGCATGTCCGAAACCACCAAGGGCTCGTCCATGACGTCACCCACGTTGATCTGGGCGATCGTGTTACCGATCTCTCGTCGAGTCGCTGCACCGGCGGCGCCGGTGACGACGATTTCGTCGAGGCCCAATGCTTGGGCTTCCATGGCCAAGTCTGCCGTCACGGTTCCATCTATGGTGACGGTCACCGACATGGTCGACGTACCGAATCCGATTCGCTGAGCCGTGACCTCGTAGGATCCCACCGGGACGTTTAGAATCAGGAAGCGACCGTTGGTGCGGGTCAGTGATCCCTGGTTCAGTCCTTCGATGTAGACCTGAACCTCACTCAACGGGGCTCCTGAAGCCGCATTGGTCACTGTACCGGTGATTTGGCCCGTCTGGGCCTCTGCTGCTGGTCCGCTGAACCCCAAGAGCGCGATCGCGACAGACGCGATTAAGCTCGTGCGGAACAGGGCCGAAGGCCGAACAATGTTGGCCACCATTAAATCCTCCATTCAAACGATGTGATCCAGCTAAAATGGTTCGGTAGCCCTGAGGGTTTTCCGAACGGCATCAATTTAGGACAGAAATCGAGGCACTGCAAGGAGTATGGTGGATCTGAGCGGAGTATTTATCAGTGCAGAGTTCCAACGGATCCGAATGAATGGGCCGGGTTCAGGGCATGCGGCGAAGTCCGTTTTTAGCCGATGTCTGCCCGGGCTCGGAAACGGGCTGATTTTGCTCGGTTTCCGCAGGTAGCCATTGAGCACCACTGACGCCTGCCTCCCTTGCTAGTGTCGAGGAACCACCGAGTGCACTCTGTTCCCGCGCACTGCCGCAGGCGGCGGCGGTCGGCGTCGGCGACCAGTGTGGCCCCGGCGAGCGCGATCGGGGCCAAGACTGCGAGGGGCGCGTCCGCTTCTTGGTGCTCACGGAGTACTGGGAGTCCGTCGACGACGGTCAGTCGGCTCGCGCGTCGGGACCGGCGAAGGGCCCGGTTCACATTGAAGACGACGGCATCCGGGAGTGCCTTGCCCGATGTGAACGCGTTGAAGAGGTGATGGAGGTCGGCCCGCAATCGATGGGCCTCCACGAACAAGGTCTTCCGGCCCGGCGGGCTGTCGGGAATGAGTTCTGGACACCCCGGGGCCTCCATCTCAGAGAGCCATTCGATGAACTGGTCTGGCTTCTGGATTACGTCGACAGGACCGGTCCGTTCGCAAATCACGGTGTTCGTCAGATCGAGCGCGAGGTTGCCGAAGCGCTCAAGCACACTCTTTCGGATAAGGGTATCCATTAATCGAGATATAAGAGGTTAATTAGTTAAATAACCGATAAAATATATTATATCAGGTGCCTTGGTGTTTCGCGAATCGTAGGATTGGATTTCGCGTTTAATGGGATGATGTGGCATCATCATGCCATGGCTCCTATGACTTGGCTCGAACTGCGACGGTTTCCACCCTTCTTGGCGCTTCTCCTGGCGATGGCGTGCATCCCCGGGCGTGACGATGGGAAACCGGACCGAGGCTTCGACCCACCGGCGGCTGAACTCGTCCTCCACACGGTCGATTCCGATGGGCACCCGATCGCGGTCTGGGAGAAGAGCCCCGCCGAGCCTCGCGCGGTCCTCCTCTTGGTGCACGGGCGCACCTGGAGTACGGTGCCGGACTTCGATCTCCAAGTACCGGGTGAGAACCTGTCGTTGATGGACGGCCTGGTCGATCTCGGCATCGCTTCCTATGGCATCGACTTACGGGGATACGGAGAGACGCCTCGAGACCCCAGTGGGTGGACCACGCCGAACCAGGCCGCAGACGATGTAGCCGTCGTCCTCGCCTGGATTCGCGAGCGGCACGCTACGGCCGATGTGAACCTTTTTGGTTGGTCGCAGGGCTCGAGGGTTGCGCAGCTTACCGCTCAACGGCACCCCGAGGCGCTCGATCGGCTGGTGGTTTTCGGGTACCCGCACCGTCCGGGCCAACGCCCCGTCCAGGCGCCCGGGGGAGATCCGCCCATGGAGGCCACGACGGCAGAGGCTGCCGCAAGTGACTTCATCATTCCCGGTTCGATCAGCCAGGTGGCCATCGAAGCTTATGTCGAGAGCGCGTTGGCGGCCGACCCGGTCCGATCCGACTGGACGAGTGGTCACGAGTTCAACGCACTCGACCCGGCACGGGTGACTGTTCCGACGCTCATTCTGCAGGGGGAGCACGATCCCCTGAGCCCACCCCGGTTTCAGAACTGGTTATTCACCGGACTCGCCACGGTGGACAAATCCTGGGTGGTGATTCCAGGGGGCGACCATGCGGCGTTTCTGGAGACCCCTCGGGCCTACTTTTTGTCGGCGCTTGAGAGCTTTCTATTGCGTGGCGAGATGTGAGGCTGAGAGCTCCTCGACTAGGGCCAACCGCACCCCTCGAGATCGACGCGTCCACGCTCGTCGAAGCGAATCCCTTCTTCTTTGAGCAAGAGACGCTGGATCTGCTCGAACGCCGTACCGCCGCTGCGCCGGCTCACCTCGCCCTTCGCATTGACGACCCGATGCCAGGGAATGTCATGTTCGTCGGGCAGGGCGGCGAGCGCATACCCCACCTGACGCGCCCGTCCGGGGAGGCCTGCGACTGTGGCGACCGTCCCGTACGTGGAGACGCGTCCGCGCGGAATCTGACGGACGACCTCATAATACCTTTTATAGCTGGACATGCTGGGCATCCTGCTTCTCGACTCCCTAGCGTGCAAACTCCTCCGCCCCTGATTCCCCTGAAAGCGGCCCCATAGCGGTGGATATCTTGCTCGAGAACTACCGGTGACACAGCCTCCACCATGAGGGCCACATCACTGCACTCCGGAATCGCTTGGAGTGGTAGCCGCCTTGACCTCGCCCTAGGCCTGCGTACCGTTCCAGCTTATGAACAAACTCCTCGAAGAATACCGAGCGCGCGATCTGCTCCAGGATGCCACGGAGGGTGCTGCCGAGCACCTCGCCGAAGCGGCCCGAGCCATATACATCGGCTTCGATCCCACCGCTGCGAGCCTCCATCTCGGCAGCCTCGTACCGATTATGGGGTTGGTGCATGCCCAGCGTGCCGGTCACACACCGATCGCGCTGGTGGGTGGGGGCACCGGGCTCATTGGGGACCCATCGGGCAAGACGGCGGAGCGACAGTTGCTGACCAAGGAGAAGGCTGCAGAGAACGCGGAGGGCATCCGTGGACAGCTTGAGCACTTCCTGGATTTTGAAGCGAAGTCGAATCCGGCGCGCATGCGCAATAACCACGACTGGCTCGGTGGCCTGGCTCTGGTCGATTTCCTGAGAGACATCGGAAAGCACTTTTCTGTGAACCAACTGATGGCCAAGGAGTCTGTTAGGCGCCGGTTGCAGGACGAAGACTCGGGCGTCTCCTACACCGAGTTCTCATACGCGCTACTTCAGTCCTACGACTTCCTGGAGTTGTCCCGGCAGGAAGGCTGCACGGTGCAGATGGGTGGCAGCGATCAGTGGGGCAACATCACCGCGGGGATCGATCTCATCCGAAGAGTGGAGGGTGAGCGAGCGTTCGGAGTCGTTTACCCGCTCATCACGAACTCGTCCGGGACCAAGTTCGGAAAATCGGAAGCGGGCGCGGTATGGCTCGACCCAGCCCTGACATCTCCCTTCCGGTTCTATCAGTACTGGATCAATGTCGAGGATGGGGATGCGATCCGGTACCTGAAGTTTTTCTCGCTCTTGTCACTCGACGAGATCTCTGATCTTGAAGAGGCTGTGGAAACCGAGCCGTGGAAACGAACCGCTCAGAGGGCACTTGCCGAGGACGTTACAAGGCGGCTCCATGGAGAGAGTGGTCTGGCGTCCGCGGAGCGGGCCACGAAGGCTCTCTTCAGTGGAGAAATCGCCGGGCTCGCGGTGGATGAGATCGCAGACGTCTTCTCTGATATCCCCTCGTCTCAGGTCGATGCACCTGATCTCGAGGGAGAGGGAGTTTCGCTCGCAGACCTCCTCGTATCATGCGACCTGGCATCTTCGAAGGGGGACGCGCGGCGTTCAATCGAGGGAGGAGGGGTTTACGTGAACAGTGAGAGGGTGGACGACACGGCGGCTAGCGTAACCTCAGCACAGGCGATCGAGGGACGGTTCGTCCTCTTGCGAAAAGGGAAAAAGAACTATCACCTGCTTGCGATCCGGCGCTGACTACTCACTAGGTGTGGGCACATAGAAAAGGGCCTAGGGCGAGACGCCTCGGGCCTTTTTTTCTGCGGTGGGAGACCTTAGGAGGCCATCGTCCAGCCGAAGTTCAGGCCCCGGTCCATGCCCATCTGAGGCGCTTGATAGTCGTGATGGAGTGCGCAGACGGATTTGATCGTCAACATGTACCCTCCGAATTTGCTGTCGGACGGCAGTGAGAAGTTGACACCTAGGGACATCGATGCCGGCTTCCACGATAGCGGTCTCGTCACTCCAAGACCGCCACCGCGAAGAAAAGAAAGGGGATCAGTTCAGGAAACTCGTCGAGCCAATTCTGCATGTTGTCTTGGCGGTCAGTCATGGTTCTTGGTGGTCCAAGAGGCGGGACCGGCACTTGACCGTTCACCGTGCTTTGAGCAACGTGGCGGCCTCAGCGGCACCCCTTAGAAAACACTACGAACGAGCGAGGCAAGGCACGATGGCAAAACCCACAGTTGGTGTAGTCATGGGATCTAAATCGGACTGGGAGACCATGCAGCATTGTGTTTCGACGCTCGAGGCACTCGGCATCGAAGTGGAAGCACGGGTGATGTCTGCGCACCGGACACCAGACGTTGCGATCGAATTCTCGAAAACCGCGGAAGAGCGCGGACTCGAAATTATCATCGCGGCGGCGGGTGGAGCGGCTCACTTGGCTGGAGTGATGGCGGCGAAGACGACCATTCCGGTGTTGGGTGTACCGGTAAAGGGGTGGTCGCTGGACGGCCTCGACTCATTGCTTTCCACCGTTCAGATGCCAAGCGGTATCCCGGTCGGGACGCTCGCTATCGGGAAGGCCGGTGCGGTCAATGCGGCTCTCTTGGCAGGCCAGATCCTAGGGCTCAAGTACCCCGAAATCAGCGCCGCCGTGAAGGCTGATCGAGTAGCGCGCCGGGACCTGGTACTTTCTGACTCTGACCCCAGGATCTGACCCGACCGGCTCGTCATTCTGCTGTTCCCGCCTCGCCTGGCAGTGCTGCTGCTCGCGGCCGCGGTTATGCGGTCCGTGGCCAGCTATCTCTTAGGGATATTGAGCACGGATATCGTGACGTCTCCGGTCATTTCGATGCGGTTGTCCGCGGTCGCGTTCTTTGCGGCGTAGGTACCGGCTCGAAGGGCCAGTCTAGTGGATCCCGTGACCGCTCCTTGAAGCGAGTAGAGGGGGACTCCTCTCGAGCGAGACTGCCGCCCGCTTCCATCCTGTGCCTTCCATTCGTATCGTTTTGCTACGGCCGCCCCGACTTCTTGGGACGGCGCTTCGTTTCCACCCAGGACGCAGCCTTCGCCAATCACGGCGCGGATGCCGTGCAGGGCGGACCAAAGCCTTACAGGTGTCGCCATGCTTGAAGTAATTCGCGAAAAGATCGAGGGTGAGATTCTCAACCTCACGAACGAACTGAACGTTGATCTGCCCGCGCGCATCAAGACTGCACTGGAGCACGGAGACCTCCGCGAGAACGCCGAGTTCAAGGCGGCGAAAGAGCGTCAGGGCTTCGTCATGGCACGGCTGAATCATCTGACGTCCCGCATGACCGAGCTGTCGAAGATCAATGTCAACGACATGGTCTACGATCGCGTTGGCTTCGGCTCAAAGGTGAAGATCCGCGACCTAGGAATGGGAGAGGACTACGACTTCACGATTACTGCCGGGGACTTCATTGATCTGGATGGCGGGCAGGTATCGCTGGCTTCCCCTATCGGTCGAGGTCTTCTTGGTGCCGCGGAAGGTGAAGAGGTGACGATCGATCTACCAGCTGGTGAGCGGCAGTACAAGATTCTCGAACTATCGACCCTTCCTCAACAGTTGGAAGTGAAGGGCGGCTGAGGGTCTAGGGAGATGCCTCCAAGATGAGTCGCGTAGACGACGCACCTGACGGACCTGTCTCGGACGCAGGACCGTCGATCGAGTTGATCGACGTTCGAAAGAGTTATATGGAAGGTGGGCGTAGTCACGTCGTGCTTGATAACGTGTCCGCGAGCATCGCTGCGGGTGAGCGTGTGGCCATCCTCGGTCCATCCGGATCCGGCAAGTCCACACTGCTCAATCTCGTGAGTGGTATTGACCTTCCCGATGAAGGGAGAGTGCTGGTCGGAGGAGCGGATATTGGTGCGTTCTCGGAGCGAGAACGCACGCTGTTTCGCCGCGATCGAGTCGGGTTCGTCTTTCAGTTTTTCAATCTCCTCCCGACGCTGACGGTGCTGGAGAATCTACTGTTGCCGCTCGAGCTGGCGGGAAGAGCCGAAGGAGAGTCCGAGGCCAGACAGCTTCTTGCTGAGGTGGGGCTTAAGGCCCGCGCTGGAGCCTTCCCCGATCGTCTCTCCGGCGGTGAACAGCAACGAGTCGCGATCGCCAGGGCCCTGATCCACCGGCCCGCGCTGCTCCTCGCCGACGAGCCAACCGGCAATCTCGATCAAGACACAGGCGAACGGGTGGTGGAGCTGCTCGATGGCCTGGTCACCGCAGCAGGGGCGACGCTCGTGATCGTAACGCACTCGCGAGGTCTCGCCGCACGTATGGATCGCACCTTACGCGTCGATCGGGGCGCGCTGGTCGAGAGTTGACCATGAAGCTACTGACACGAGCCAGCGTCAGACATCTGACAAGACATCGTCTCCAGTCGGTCCTCTCCGTGCTGGGCGTGGCCCTCGGGGTTGCGGTCGTGCTTTCCATCGACTTGGCGATTTCGAGTGCCCGGACCGGCTTTCAGATTTCAGCTGAGACGGTTGCTGGTCGCGCGACCCACGTGGTCGTGAGTGAATCGGGGACCCTCGACGAGTCGTTGATCCGCGTCCTTCGGGTGGACCTTGGACTTGAGGCCGTCGCGCCTGTGGTAGAGGGATATGCGTCGTCTACTGAGGTGCCCGGCCGCGCGCTCCGCGTGCTCGGTATCGACCCATTTTCGGAATCTCCTTTTCGGCCGTGGGTCGCAGGAGGTGCCACCGGCGTCGATGTGTCCGGATTGATTACGACCCGCCTCGGTGTGGTCATTTCCGACGGTCTCGCTCGGACAGCTGGCGTCAACGTCGGTGACTCTCTCGCTGTGCGGGCGTCGGGGGATGTGTGGTCTGCGCCGGTCGTTGCGGTCGTCGAACCTTTGGACGATATGGCTCGAGCTGGACTCGCTGACGTGCTGCTGATGGACATCAGTTCCGCACAGGAGATTCTCCGGACGGGTCCTCGTCTGAGTCGTATCGAATTGCGGCTCGCTTCAGAGAATGAACTCGCGGACGTTCGGGCAGCGTTGACTGAGTATCTGCCTGGCGGCACGCGCGTCGAGCTCGCAGGGACGCGTGCCGAAACCATGTCCGGAATGATTGCCGCGTTCGACGTCAATCTTACGGCGCTTAGTCTGCTCGGTCTCATTTTCGGAATGTTCCTGATATACAACTCCGTGACGTTCTCAGTGGTCCAGAGGCGGGACACGCTCAGTCGACTTCGGGCGATCGGGGTGACGCGAGCCGAGGTCATGCGACTGATTCTTTCTGAGGCGGTGTGGATCGGGTGTGCCGGGGCCGCCCTTGGCATACTCCTCGGTGTGTTCCTGGCGGAAGGGCTCGTCGGAATGATTGCCGCGACGATCAACGATCTCTACTTCGCGGTCGCCGTAAGGAGTGTCGATCTCGAGCCGACGCTCGTTGCCAAGGCGGCAGGGCTAGGGCTCGCATCGACTCTGCTGGCCTCTATACCCCCCGCGCTCGAGGCCGCTGATGCGAATCCTCGTCTTTCGGGACTCCGATCGGTCATTGAGTCCCGGGCTCGTTCAATGGTTCCGAGAGCCGCTGCAGCAGGCGTCGCGCTGACGGCACTGGGAGGAGGACTCCTGGTGCTGCCCACGCGAAGTCTTTTGGTCAGCTTTTCTTCGTTGTTCTTCGTGATCACCGGGCTTGCCGCCATGACACCAGCGGGGACTCTGCTTGTCGTCACGGTTCTGCGCCCGGCGCTCCGGGCCACCTCGGGCACGTTGGGGTCGATGGCGGCGCGAGGTGTGGGGAGCAGCCTCAGCAGAACCGCACCCGCCATCGCGGCTCTTGTAGTGGCGGTGTCCGTGACCGTCGGGCTTGGGGTCATGATTGAGAGCTTCCGTGGAACACTCACTCGATGGCTCGACACGACTCTCCAGGCGGACGTGTACGTCTCGCTGCCGGGCCCTGGAGCGTCACGGGCCTCAGGGACGCTGTGGCCTGAGATGATCGACGCGTTTGTCGGGCACCCCCAAGTGGTGGGTCACAGCACCTACAGAGGTGCGCAGATAATCCGCAAAGAGGACGTATTCCAACTGGTGGCGCTCGAATTGGATCCTCTGGGGGAGAGTGCGTTCACCTTTGCAGGCGGCCGGAGCGCAGAGGTGATGGCGGCGTTCCGAGGCGGCGACGGTGTGATCGTGTCTGAACCATTCGCCTACCGTCGAGGTCTCGCCGAGGGAGATCACGTCCAACTTTCGGGTGAGGCGGGCACTCGTGCGTTCCCTATTGTGGGCATCTTTCGCGACTACGGCTCGGAGCAGGGAACCGTCATGCTCACGCGAGCACTATATGATCAGATCTATGACGATGACGGGGTGACCTCGCTGGGACTGTTCCTCAACGAAGGTGCGGACTCTGAGGTTGTCGTCGCGGAACTGATGAGCTTGGTCCCGGAGGGACGAACTGTGGTGGCACGCACCAACGACACCCTTCGCCGCGCGTCTCTGGAGGTCTTCGAGCGAACGTTTCGGATCACAGGTGTGCTTCGCCTGCTGGCCTTCATCGTTGCATTCGTGGGAGTCCTCAGCGCGCTGGCATCACTCCAGCTTGAGCGAGCCCGCGAACTCGGACTACTTCGAGCGGCAGGGCTGACCCCCGGTCAGCTATGGCGGCTCGTCATTACACAGACCGGCCTCATCGGTCTGGCGTCCGGACTCCTCGCGGTTCCGATGGGCCTCGTCCTTTCCCTCGTGATGGTATTCGTAGTGAACAAGCGATCGTTCGGGTGGTCGCTTGACTTTCAGATCGGCCCTACGGTTCTAGCCCAGGCGGTCGGCCTAGCGGTGGCCGCAGCCCTGTTGGCCGGGATCTATCCGGCTTGGCGCATGGCACGCACATCGCCGGCTTTGGCATTGCGCGGTGAATAATATGCGGACCGAGTTCGGTCGGGCCCCTCTGGCCACCAACTGGATACTCGCAATGGGTGTGCTACTGCTGATAGCAGGCTCATGCCGCGACCCTGGCGACGCAGGGGAAGTCCGTGGTCCGCAGCTCTCACTCGTCGAGACTCTCGGTGGGCTCGACACGGCAGGATTTGCGAGGGCCACCGAACCTCGTCCCCTTGAGTTCCCACGTGATCACGGCCCGCATCCAGACTTTCGGAATGAATGGTGGTACGTCACGGGTAACCTCGAGGCTGTCGACGGTCGTGCGTTCGGGTTCCAGTTCACGGTCTTTCGGAGCGCGCTCTCACCCGATGTGCCATCCGGCCCATCGGAGTGGAGAACCAATCAGGCCTTCATGGGCCACTTTGCCTTCACTGACGTGAGTGGGAACAGCTTTCGAGCCGACGAGGTCTTTTCACGAGGCACCGAGTATCTGGCCGGCGCTCGTGCAGATCCTTTTGTGGTATGGCTTCAGGACTGGTACCTCAGATCGTCAGCAAGCGCCTTGGGCCACCCCGACATCCTGCGCTCAACCGGGCCTGCAATTGCCACCGAAAGTTCTGGCGGCTCGATCTTTCCACTCAAGCTGCGTGCCGACGCAGATGGGGCGATGGTAGAGCTGACGCTCGAGGCGGGGAAGCCTCCAGTCGCTCACGGTGTCGAGGGATTGAGTCAGAAGGGCCCCGAGGCGGGAAACGCTTCTTACTACTATGCGCACACCAGAATGCCGGCGGCTGGGCAAGTCGTACTGGACGGAGATACCGTGAGGGTTCAGGGCTTGGCATGGCTCGACCGCGAGTGGTCTACCTCGGCATTGTCACCGGGTCAGGTCGGGTGGGACTGGTTTGCCCTGCAGCTCGACGACGGATGGGACCTGATGGTGTACCAGCTCCGTCGCGAAGATGGATCCGCGGACCCGCACAGCGATGGCGCCTTGATCGATCCGACCGGTCGCAGGATCCCACTGGAATGGGATCATGATATCCAGGTCGAGGCGACGTCGGAGTGGAAGTCGCCGCACGATGGGACGATCTATCCCGCTGGGTGGCGAATTCGGATCCCGGACCGGGGGTGGGACCTCAGAGTGCGCCCGGTAGTGGCAGACCAGGAGCTAATGCTCGCCTACCGCTACTGGGAAGGTGCGGTACTCATCGAGGGCAGGGGCGAGGACTCTGAGACGGTCGGTGGCCGAGGCTATGTGGAGCTGACCGGATACGAGGGGGGTCGGAACTAGAGGCCGTTCACCATCTCGACTGCGGCGCGCAATTCCTCTTGGACGATGTAGTGTCCGATCGGATAGTCCGCGCTCGTGAGAGGTACGCCGGCTGCGGACAGGGCGGCCCGCCCGCGCACTGCCAGATTGAACGGGATCGCCGGATCATCGAGACCATGCCCCCAGAAGATCGGGGTGCCGTTAGCGGCGGTTTCGCCGCTTGGCAGGGGTACTCCCGAAGCTAGGAATCCGGAAAAATTGAGAGCGGCGGTCACCTGACCGGGTCGAGTGAGAACGAAGGCTGTGCTCATCGTTCCCCCCTGAGAGAATCCACCGAGAATGATCGGTCCCGGTGTGAATCCCATGATCTCCGGCAAATCCCGGAGGAAGTCGTCGATTCGGCTCAAGCTGTGGGTCAGCGTCTCTTCAACCACCCGATCTTCGGCGATGTAACGGTACCAGGCATATCCAGGGCCGTACCCCCAGTCGGCGCCATGAAACGGGGCCTGAGGAGTGACGACACTCCAATCATCAGGAAGGCCTGCCACCACGCCCTGAAGGTCACCCATGTGACTGCCACGCCCATGAAGAAGAACGGCTACAGGACTTTCGTCGACTGACCCTTCCGGGCGGTGCATTTGGAAATCCAGTCTTGGTTCAGGCATGTCGGTTCAGGCTCGGAGGGGCAAGGGAATGAGGCTGTCTTCGATCTGGGGACGGCGCGGCTTGAGGCATTCAACAACTCCAGATCTGCTACGACCGTGTATCCGTCGAGAGATTGTCTCTGTGGGCCAAAGGGATTCGCAGGAATTTATGATGGCCTGCAGGAGGAACAGGACCTCCCACAACGAATTTGGGATAGAGACCCAGCAGGGAGCTATCGCGGCCTGGAGGGCTCCTGTAGTGCCGCCACGACCTTCCTCATCTCGCGCACGCCGTCGACGAGCCTCGGGCCGGGCCGCCCGAGAAACGGCTCGCCGATACAGAACACTCGGTTGTGCTCGACGAAGGATTGGTCCTGCCACGCTTCATTTCTCAGAACCACATCCGGCCTGTACTTGTCTGGATGCACTCCACACCAGGAGAGCACGACCGCATCGGGCCGCCGGTCGGCGACCTCTTCGTCCGTCATCGGGCGACTCTTGATGTCTTCGTCCCCGAGGACCGCTCGGCCTCCGGCGGCCCGAATGACATCCGTTGCCCATGATTGTCGCCCAGGCGTGATCACCGGTTTGGGCCACCACTGGATCAACACGCTCGGCGCGTCCGGCGACGGCTCCTCGGCCTCCAGTTCTCTTCGCATCTCGGCCACGAGAACTTCGGCTCGCTCTGAGACACCGAGTAGTCCGCCTATCTCTCGGATGTCTCGGTAGACGTCAGTGATCGATACCGGTTCGGGCGCGATGAAGGGCAGCCCTGCCGCATCGAGGCGTTCCACAACCTGCTCGTGCCCGGGGACGGTAAGCGTAGCCAGCACCAGGTCCGGCTCGAGTGAGGCAACCCGCTCCACATCGATTTGTAGATCTGGGCCAACCTTCGGAAGTGGTGCGACGATACCCACCGGGAAATCGGAGTGGTCATCCACCCCCACGAGGAGGTCTGCGCATCCGAGGGCGCATACGATTTCGGTGTTGGAGCAGGCCAGAGAAACGATTCGCATAGCCTCGTATACCCCCCCCCTCGCGGACGGTTTCTTGACGGACCCGAGACTATAAAGGCACTGACGTCGGAGTAGCCATCAGTCACTGCCTTCGACATTCTTCGCTCGACCCGACCTGCGCGCTCGGGCGACACACGTGCCTTCAGGAGTGACCCGTGGCTGAAACACCCTCGACGATGCTGGCACTGCAGACCCAGGCACCGGAATTCAGCCTGCCCGATCCTGTGACCGGCGAGACGGTGTCGTTGGCCGACTTTGCCGGGGCTCCGGCTCTGGTCGTTATGGTGCTGTCGAACCACTGCCCGTTCGTGAAACACGTGGCGTCCGAACTGGCGGACTTTGGGCGGGACTATCAGGAGCGCGGAGTTGGAATCGTGGCGATCTGTGGTAACGACGCTCGCGCGTATCCGGCTGACAGCCCGGAGAAGATGGCTCGTGAGGTCCAGCTTCGTGGTTACTCGTTCCCCTACCTCTTCGACGAGTCGCAGGATGTCCTGAAAGCGTACCAGGCGGCCTGCACGCCGGACTTCTTCCTCTTTGATGGATGTCGGGAACTCGCGTACAGAGGACAGTTCGATGGTAGTCGTCCCTCGCTCAATGTCCCCGTGACGGGCAACGATCTACGGACGGCTTGCGATACCGTTTTGGCCGGCCGCCAGCCAAAGGGGGATCAGCACCCGAGCATCGGCTGCAACATCAAGTGGAAAACTGGAAACACACCTAACTGGTTCGCATAAAGAAACAGGTAACAAGAAGACGCCACCGAAGAACTTCTCCGGTGGCGTCTCATTGTCTCAGCCCAGCGCGAACGCCGGGTTGGCTCGAACAGCGAGCTTACTGCTTTCGGTTCGGCTTGTTAGAAGCCGTTCCGGCGATCGCTTGCCCATGCCGGGCTGGACAGTGTACAGAAATTTAACAAGGGATCACCTCCTGTTTTGGGTTGACTCGGGGCGCGGACGCCAGCGGACTCCAAGGCCCGCGGTCCTTGATCGACGCCTTCTGAGGCTGCCGTTCGAGGCCCAGAACGGAACAACCATATCCGTTCGAGGCCATCATATCGGTGGAAGGGCCACAGGTGCAAGCTTTCGTGTATGACAACTGGTAGGAGTGGGGAATGACGGAACGGCATGCGGTAGTGGGCCTGCTCCTAGTGGTCTTCTTGGCGCTTCCTTGCCCGGCGGCCTCCCAGAGTGTCGACGAGTGGAGGACTCGTTTCGCGGCCGGTGAGCAGGCTCGTCAGGCGGGAGAACATCGGGTCTATGCGACCGAAATGGCCGCCGCTGCGGATGCTCTGCCCGAAGGCGTGCTGAATCGGCCGTTCATCCAGTACCATGCCGCGCGGGCCGCGGCACTCGCGGGGGATGCCGACGCTGCCGTCTACTGGTTACGGACGACGTGGGACGAAGGCCTCGAATCGCTCATGATCTCATTCGCGCCGTTCGACCCGGCGTTCGCAGATATCGTGGATGACTCCGACTTCCTTGCGGTGATGGCGCTCGCTGCTGAGATAGAGCTGTCCGTGCGTCGACTCGGAGGAAGCGTTCACCTGATCGTCGGAGCTGGCGCCAATGTGGTGGCTCAGGTCGGATCGGACGGAGTGTTCTTAGTCGACACCGGCTATGGCTCGGCCCTCCCGGCCCTTCAAGCGGCGCTCGCCTCGCTTTCGAACATGCCTGTCTCGCGGCTGCTCGTGACTCATCCTCACGAAGATCACATGGGTGCTACGCCGGAGCTTGGTGCCGCGGTGACGGTCCTTGCCCATCCGGGGACGACCGCAGCCATGAGGGCGCAGTATGACTTCATGGATGGGGTCTCCATGCCCCCGAAGCCGCAACAGGCCCTCCCCGACGTCGAGATTTCCGGCGACACCACGTTTGTGTTCAACGGCGAAACAGTTCGGGTGGTGCCTACCCTGGCCCATACGGGCGGAGACCTCTCGGTGTACTTCAGCGATGCCCACGTCGCACACTTTGGTGACAGCTATCTCCCGGGCAATCCGATGATATATCCCGGCACCGAAGATCCGGATGGATTTCTGGACCGGCTCGAAGCATTCATCGGTTCAATGGACCTGGCTACGGTCGTCGTCGGTGGCCACGAAGAGATCGGGGACCTCGCGGCCGTGCGGGCCCAGATCGAAGTGTCGAGGGCGTGTATGGCTTTTGTCCGCGGGGCGATGGAGGACGGGCTTACCATCGAACAGACGGCAGAGCAGGGGTTGGATCGGTTTCCGCCTCAGTGGGTCGCGTTCTTCTACGGTCTCTTCGCGTCGCGCTGACCTCGGGCCTGCAAGACGGGTTAAGCCCGCGTCAGGCGTCGTCCCATGCTCGCATGAGGAGCCATCCTGTGAAGACGACCGCGATCGCCATCCACAGGATACCCCACGTCATGGCGGATCCGATGCCGGTCAACTCGGCGAGCATGTATGCGTCGGACTCAAGTTCCGGTCGATCCAGGACGTCGCTCTTGATGTCGAGGACCGCATAGAGCGCGCTTGTTAGACCGATCGTGAGTAAAAGCCGTCGGTTCCATCTGGCGCCGATATTTTTCGCCGCCGCCACCATCGCGGCGCCAAAAAAGATGCCGAAGGCGATCCCGAATCCGCTTCGCACATAAAAGATCGTCAAAAGGATGCCCGTCACGCCGATGGCACCGTTCACCCAGTCCGTCCGTACCCGATTGTTGCGACCCGCCGTGAAGAATATCCCTCCCCAGATGAGACTCCCGAGGTAGCCCGCGCTCAGGGCCAAGAATGCGTTCCCGCCTTGGAAATACGTCGCGCCCCCTTGGAGAGGATCAAGGGTGATCCGGTCGAGCGTTCCTCCGGTAGCGACCACTGCGATCGCATGGCTGACCTCGTGAAGTAGGACCACGAAGATCTTGAGCGGATAGACGAGGGCCGTATCCCATAGCAACCAGAGTGCTACGAAGAAGAAGCCGAAGCTGAGCAGGAATCGAAGCTTTCCGTTCATTCCGTCAATACAGTCCGCGAGAAGGTACGCACCCCTGAGATACCGCTGGTTACCCTACGGTTGTATCGGCAGCGGGGTTCTAGGCAAGGCTCACTCCGTTGGGAATCACCGACTCGACGCTCTCGACACGTCGTACCGGGCATCAAGCAGTTCGCCATGGGCACTGATCTCCCGCCGCACGAGTTCAGCGCCTTGAGACGGATTGGCCAGAGCCACCATCGCTGCGTTCGCTACTTCGTCGGTGCTCATTCCATGTGTGAAACCCAGCGTCGAAGCCCAGCGATACGTCATGTCATCCCACACCCGGACCAACTCAGCCCTCTCACCCTCCGGGACGAGTATGGCTCGTGCTTCCGCCTCGGCAACCGCGGCTGCTCGCCGCTCGTCGGGACGATCTCCGGCAGTCGCCAGCCAGTTCTCGAAGGTGGCATCGACGTCCCCGATCTGTGCCGCGACGGCCCGCGCCACTAGGGTGCGCGCCTCCGAGAACGGCACGATGTCGCGACCCTCAAGACGGAGAATATGGTAGCCGTACTGCGTCTCAGTCACCGGACTGATGTCACCGGGCTCCATGGCCAGGGCGGCCGACCAGAACTCGGGTACCCACGATCCCTCGCGACCTGGAGTGAGCAGGCCTTGCCGCCCTTCGGCTCCCGGCTCCTCCGACAATTCCGCTGCAGTGAAGGCGAAGTCGGCACCCGCTTGGAGCGCGTCCATTGCTCGACTCGCCTTGACCTCTGCTTCTGCCCGATGATCGACCGACCTCCACCGCTCGCTGAAGAACAGGATGTGCCGGACGACGAGTTCCCACTGGGGATCCGTCAGATACTGAGCCTCGAGGACGGTGTCCCCGACGTCATTCACCTCGAGGGTAAGGTTCGCGGCCAGAATCTCGACTCGCCTGTCGTCGACCCAATTGGAGACGAGTGGCTCTCCAAGGATATTGGTCGTGGAGTCTGCGACTACCAGACCGAAAGCCGTCAGGTGGGCAAGCGCTTCGCGTCGGCTCTCCGTCAAGCCCAGTAACTGGTCTTCGGTGAACGAAATCGTCCCCACAGTGAGGGCAGGCGGCGCGTCCGTACCGCAGGCGGTCAGCATTGCGGTGGCCAGTAGAAGTCGTGTAGAGGTAAGCATGCGAACAAAACTCGCCACCAGGCGCCACGGCGCCAACGTTGTGGGGGCTCACTTCATGTCTCACCCGCCTTGGTTGGAATCAGAATTTTTCTCCATGGGTTGGACCGCTGACCGTCCAAGGCCCAACTTGCTTGCGTGATGACTCTTGGACTGATGCCGATCGACCCGGGTGGGGGCCTCGCCGAAACGCTATCGAGCAATCCGCTCGTCGCGCTCGCGGCGATGTTCGTGGCCGGTGTTCTGACGAGCCTGACGCCATGCGTCTACCCGATGATTCCGATTACCAGCGCGGTGATCGCCGGGACGACGCGCGAAGGTCAGACGAAATTTCGGACAATCACGCTGACCCTCACCTATGCTGTGGGCCTCGCGACACTGTACGCGACGCTCGGGGCGATCGCCGGGCTCAGCGGCCAGATCTTCGGGACGATCAGTGCTAATCCGTGGGCATTATTTGCGATCGGAAATCTATTGATCGTCTTCGCCCTCTCCATGCTCGACGTGCTGCCTGTTCCCGTGCCTCGGAAACTGCTCGAGCGCGCTGCTGCTACCGATGGAGGCTCTTACGGAGCCGTGTTTGTCATGGGGGCCATGTCAGGCATCGTGGCGGCGCCGTGCGGTGCACCGGCTTTTGCGGTGGTGCTGACATGGGTGGCGGCGACGCAGGCGGGACTGATGGGTTTTGTCTACCTCTTCGTGTTCTCGATCGGGATGACGTCATTGCTCGTTGTGGTCGGACTTTTTTCGGGCGCGCTCGTGATGCTCCCTCGTTCGGGAGCCTGGATGGTGTGGGTGAAGCGCGCTGCCGCTGTGATCATGCTGGCAATGGCGGAGTACTACTTCATGACGGCCGGCTACAATCTCTGATCCTGTTCCATGTATGAGGGCTTCATGCTCGCGATAAACAGCTTTCACGGCGTCCGAGCGGTGATGCTCACGGTTTGTCTTCTCGCTGCTGTGCCCGGTTCTGCCCTGGCTCAATCGGGAGGGGTCTCATTGGCCCTCGGCACTCAGGGCCCGGGCGCTGCGCTGGAAGACCTCGCAGGCGGGACGGTTGAACTTCTCGACTATGTCGAGGCGGGCAAGCCGACCGTGTTTGAGTTCTGGGCGACGTGGTGTGAACAGTGCGAGGCGCTTCAGCCTCAATTCGATCAGATGCAGGCGGAGCACGGTGCCGAGGTCAACATCGTGGCGGTCGCGGTGGGCGTTTCACAGAGCGTGCGAAGGGTGAACCGTCACCTCGAAGAGCATGACCCGGGATACCCGTATCTTTTCGACAAGCGAGGGGCTGCGGTGCGTGCGTACAGTGCGACGACAACCTCGATCGTCGTTATGCTCGACCGGGACGGGAAGGTCGCCTATACTGGCGTTGGCACTGGCCAGGACCTCATGGGTGCGGTAGGGCGTTTGCTGGGCAGCTGACCCCGCCTGAGAGAGATCACGAAGGGCCCGACACGGATCCATCCGTATTGGGCCCTTCGCTATTCTCAGATACAGGTCAGGGAAAAACACCCTGTCCATCCGGATTGCAGATCAGTTGCCCTCTGCAGGCTCCGGTGTCACGCGGTCTACGATCTCGGCCAGCTCTTCATAGGCCATCGGATCGTTTTGGTTGAACGCCGGAATTGTGCCCGCGATCCGGCCATCTGGCCCGACTACGATCACGGCTCGGCTGTCGACCATGTTGTTGTCGCGCAGTCCGCCACCAAATGCGGCGTACGTCGCGCCATCGTTCTCGGCATCACTCACGAACACGAAGGGGAAGTCCTCGTCGTGCAGCCACGAAGCACCTTCTTCCGACGAGTCGTTGGAAACACCCATCACGACCACGTTTTGTCCTGCATTGAAAAGACTTGCGTACTGATCACGGTACGCTCTCATTTGAACTGTTCAGCCACGTGTTCGAACGCGGAAGAAGAACGCGAGGACAACCGTTTCGCCGCTGTAGTCACTCAGGGTCACTGGCTCGTCTAGCACTCCAAACCGTGTTGCGCCGGGGAGCGCAAAATTTGGAGCCATTTCGCCTACGGCCAACAGGCCGCTTTCCTGAGCACCGACGTCGACCGGGCCCCCCATCGCGAACACTCCCGCAAGAAGCGCGGCACAGATTGCATGGCGCATCTGGTCCATCTCCTGAGCATTAGGAAGGGTCATTGTCGGCAACATGGGGGGGCTCTAGCAGACGTGCCAGACTCGGAGAGGTGAGGGACCCTGACAGGAGTCTCGACGGTGGTGCCTATGTGGCAGTTTTCTTGACGGATTTGCGCCGCCCAGGTTGTTCGTCACGAGAGGACAGAGCTGCGGACTGCTCCCCTGCTGATGCCGGATTTCGCCCCACTCCGAGCGATGAAGAGTATTTCGAACGCTCGCGTCGTGGCCGCGAGGCTGTCCGTCCCGTTCGTATTGCTGCTGGGGACCACTGGCTTGGTAGGAGAAACACCCGCCGCCGCTGGCGCGAATGCCAAACGTGCTTTGATCATCGCGATCGCGGACTACGGACACCGCC
>Ga0308018_10000547_pt1 | contig 18876 bp, 15 predicted proteins | sample Neamet282_FD_203130 | JGI IMG/M metagenome (GOLD analysis project Ga0308018, IMG submission 203130) | Marine microbial communities from water near the shore, Antarctic Ocean - #282 | ecosystem: Environmental > Aquatic > Marine > Unclassified | place: Southern Ocean | collected 2014-10-01
CGTGCAGGTGCGGTCCCGCGTCACCCTCCATCGAGAAAGAGACCATGAAGCCACACCTCCCAGCGCGTCTCGTCCCCACGACCCTTCTCCTCCTTGGACTTGGGGCCTGCGGAGGAGACGCCCCCGACGACGTCGCGTCCAACACAAATCAACAACTCGCCTGGGTCGACCGGTCGGGTACCGTGCTGGAGTCGATCGGCCCGCGCATGAACTCGATTCTCGACCCGTCGATCTCGCCGGACGGCGAGCGGGTAGCCGTGCGCGGGCGAGCCGTCGAGGGCGAGACCGACCACCTCTACATCCTGGAGGGCACGGGGAGCGCGAGGCTCACGTCGAACGAGGGGTTCGAGCGCCACATGATTTGGTCCCCCGATGGGTCACGGATCGCGTACTCGATCCAGGAACCCGAGGGCGTTTCGGACCTGTTTATCCGCTCCGCGGACGGTACGGGTGGAGATGAGCCGCTGATCGTGAGCGAGGGCATGCACAAGTGGTATCCGTCCTGGACACCCGATGCCTCGACGGTCGTGTTCCATACCAACAACCCCGAAACGCAGGCGCGTGACCTCTGGTCCGTCGACGTCGTGACGGGGGAGACCGAGGTGGTCGTCGGCGACGATGGGATCCAAGCGCTGGCCAGGCTCTCTCGTGATGGCCGGTTCCTCGCGTACCAGTCGGACCAGGACGGCCAGATGGAGATTTACGTCTCGACCTTCCCGGCCTCGGACGCAAGGTGGAAGGTGTCGACCGACGGTGGCACGTGGCCGAAGTGGAGCAACGGCGAGCTCTTCTTCTGGCAGGGGAACGACCTGCTGGTCGCGCGTTTCAGCGACGAGGGCGGCTTCACGTTTGAAGAGCCCAAACGTCTTTTCACCGGCCAGCAGGTCGGGATGGGCGCGGACAACATGATGACGTCATACAACCCGGAGTACGACGTGAACGCAGAGGGCACCCGCTTCGTCGTGACCCGCCGCCTGGGCGGGTGAAAACGGGGCGAAGTGGCAGTAGGACCGTCGCCGGCTTGGTCGTCCGTTGCGCACACCACGCGTGCCTTCGCCGGATCCTGCGCGACGCGCCGGCAGACATATATAGGGAACCCTGCAGCAGTGAGTGTCCCCGCTCAGTTCTCGCCACTTCGTCGTGCGGTGGCCCTTGCACAACCTTACTTTCCCGCGTCCTTATCTTTGGCAACCAGGTCCTATGTATGACCTGATCTTGATGCGGCCGGTGGGCGCTCTCGCTGTCACGCTCGCCTGCGCTGGGTGTTTTTTTGCTCCGCCGCCCACTGCTCCCCCAAACATCGTCCTGATCTACGCGGATGATCTTGGGTGGCGAGATCTTGGTGTCCAAGGGAGTCGTTACTACGAAACGCCCCATGTCGATCGGCTGGCACAGGAGGGCATGCGCTTTACCGACGCGTATGCTAACGCCCCCAACTGCGCGCCCAGCAGGGCGGCGCTCTTGTCTGGGCAGTACGCACCGCGCACAGGGATCTACACGGTCGGCTCGGCGGCTCGGGGCCCCGCTTATGCGCGGGCGCTTGTGCCGGTCGACAACGAGACGATACTCGCCCTGGAGGTGGTGACAATCGCCGAGGTACTGGCCGAGGCTGGCTACGCGACGGGGCACGTTGGCAAGTGGCATCTGGGTGGCGAGGGTGCGCTGCCGCGCGATCAGGGGTTCACTTGGTCGATCGCCGGTGACGCCCGCGGAGCGCCGCCCGACTACTTCTTCCCCTACGCCCGTGGGGATCAGAGTATCCCTGGGCTCGGGCAGGGTGAGGAAGGTGAGTACCTGCCTGACCGGCTGGTCGACGAGAGTATTGGCTTCCTTGAGCGGGAGCAGGACCACCCGTTTTTCCTCTATCTCTCGCACTACAGCGTACATACACCGATCCAGGCGAAGTCGGAGATCACGGATCGGTATCGCGACAAGGCTCCGGCAGACGGGCACGCGAACCCGACCTACGCAGCGATGCTCGAGAGCCTGGACGATGGCGTGGGTCGGATTCTCGATGCGCTCGAGCGACTGGATTTGGCCGAGAAAACGGTCGTGATCTTCGCCTCTGACAACGGGGGCTTCGGGCCGGTGACATCCATGGCGCCGCTTCGGGGCTCGAAGGGGATGCTCTACGAAGGAGGGATCCGAACGCCTTTAATCGTCCGTTGGCCCGGACATATCGAGGCAGGCTCGATATCGTCGGAGGCGGTCACGGGTGTCGATATCTTCCCGACGTTGGCGGAGCTGGCCGGGGCACCCCTCCCCTCTGGCCAACCCTCGGACGGCGCGAGTCTCGTTCCGGCACTGACGGGCTCGGGAGAGTCGGCCCCGCGCGATCTGATGTGGCACTTCCCGGCCTACCTCGAGGCGGATCGCTCGGTGCCGGGCGCATGGCGGACGGCACCCGCGAGCGCTCTCCGGCGTGGACGTCACAAGGTGATTCACTTCTTCGAGGACGACCGCTGGGAGCTCTATGATCTCGATGCCGACCCGTCCGAGGCGAATGACCTTTCTGCTCGGGAGTCCGAGTTGACGGACGAACTGAGGACGGCGCTCGAGCTCTGGTGGACCGACACGGATGCCTTCGTCCCGACCCGACTCAACCCGCAGTATCGGCCCGGAGGGTGACCTGATGGATCGTCGCGAAAGCCTCAAGCTGCTCATGCTGGCGGCCGTCGGGTCCGAACAGCTGATACGGTCGGTACCGGTGGCAGGGCAGGATGTCGGCTTCGCCAGCGAGTGGCACGAATGGCCAAACGTTCGCTGGGCTGGGCCGGAGTACTGGGGGAATCGACTCCAGGACTGGAGTGTGCGGGGAGGACAACTCGTCTGTGGGGTTCGCGCCCGGGATCGCACGCTGCACTGTCTGACGCACACGGTGTCCAGACCTGAATTCACGACCGCCGTCGATGTGATACGGTTCGGGTCAGGGCCCGGAGTCGACGCTACTTCCGTGGCCGGGTTTCGACTCGGCCTGAAGGGACGCGTCGAAGACGTGCGCTCGGCGGCGGTGCACGGCGTGGGCCTCGACGTTGGAGTCGATGGGGCCGGAGCGTTTCTGATCGGAGATCGGAGATCAGCGCCGGCGCTGCAGGGCAGGGATCGTGTACTACTGGAGGTGACGGTGATCCCTGTGGGAGAGGACGCCCGGGTGTCGCTGGTTGCCCGACCGCATGTTGGCGGACCCGAGTTGGCCACATTCGTGCGTGACGTCGCGTCTTCGGAGCTGCTCGGGAACTGTGCACTTCTCAGCCACGTCGATCCGGGTGGTTCGGGAACCGGCGCGGTGTTCGACCGCTGGATCCTGTCCGGGCCCGGGCTCGTTGCGAACCAGGACGCTGCGTTCGGGCCCATCATGTTTGCGCAGTATACGCTGCACCGCGGAATCTTGAAATTGACAGCCCAACTCGCCCCGATCGAAGAGATTCCGGGGCTACGGTGTCGGCTGGACGTCCGCATGTCTTCCGGTTCTTGGACGACTGTGGATGCAGCCTCGATCGACCCACTATCGCGAACCGCGCGTTTCCGAGTGGAGGGGTGGGACGCCGGGAGCGCGGCGGAGTATCGGCTGCGCCTGGAGGTCCCGCTCGGGAGTGGTCCACGGTCCTTCACATATCATGGCACGATCGCGGCTGAGCCCGGTGCGATGGAGCCTCTGAAAGCTGCGGTCTTCAGCTGCAACGCCGATCACGGCTTCCCTGACGGTGAGGTCGTCGAGCACGTGTTGGCGCATCGCCCGGACCTCGCGCTGTTCCTCGGCGATCAGTTCTACGAAGGATCGGGCGGCTTCGGAATCCAGACGGACTCGGTCGAGGTCGCCACGCTCGACATGCTCCACAAGTGGTACATGTTCGGGTGGTCGTATCGGGACCTCTTCCGACACGTGCCTGTGGCCTTCATCCCGGACGATCACGACGTCTATCACGGGAACGTCTGGGGCGAAGGGGGTCGGCACGCTCCGACCGAAAACGGGTGGGGCGCGTTAGCGCAGGACCAGGGCGGCTACAAGATGCCGGCCGAGTGGGTCAACGCTGTCCAGGTGACACAGACGAGCCACCTTCCGGACCCCTACGATCCCACCCCGGTCGAGCAGGGCATCGATGTGTACTACACACGATGGGACTACGGGGGGGTAAGCTTCGCGATTCTCGAGGACCGCAAGTTCAAGTCGGCGCCGGCCAACGTCCTTCCCGCTGAGGCTCGGGTCCTCAACGGCTGGATCCAGAACCCGGACTTCGATGTTCGCGACCACCGCGATCCGCCGAACGCCGAACTCTTGGGACGACGCCAGATGGCGTTTCTGGAGGAGTGGGCCGAGGACTGGAGCGGTGCGACGTACATGAAGGTCGCGCTCTCCCAGACGAACTTCGCGGCGGTCCACACGATTCCGCAGGACGCGATGAGTGGGGCAGTACTGCCGTCGCTGCCCATGCCCCGACCCGGCCAGTACGTGGAGGGAGACAAGCTGGCGGCCGACATGGACTCGAACGGTTGGCCCGCAGCCCATCGCGATGAGGCGCTTCGGATCTTGCGTCGCTGCGCAGCGTTCCACATCGCGGGAGACCAGCATCTGGCCACGATCGTTCGGCACGGACTTGATGACTTCGGCGATGCCGGGTTCAGCTTCACGGGGCCTGCGCTCAACAACATTTGGCCCCGTCGCTGGTGGCCGCCACACGGCCTCCGGAAGGCTCCACTCGAGAAGGGAGGCCCGCAGTACACTGGCGACTACTTTGACGCGTTCGGGAACCGGGTCACGGTCCATGCGTCCGCGAACCCGCGGGCAACGGGTTTGGAACCCGCAATTCTACGAGATCGGGTGACCGGGTACGGCATTGTGACGTTCGACAAGGCCGAGGAGCGGATCAAGCTCGAATGCTGGCCCCGGCAGGTGGATCCCAAGGGGCCGGGGGCCCAACAGTATGATGGCTGGCCAATGACCGTGCCGCGCGACAGCGGCGACGGCCGGAGGCCTGCAGGAACACTCCCGACCGTGCGGGTGCGTGGGGTGGAGGATCCTGTCGTCGAAGTTCGTTCCGCCTCCGGCGCACTAATCTATGCCCGGCGGATCCGTGGAACGGAATTCACCCCCCCTGTCTTCGAGGCTGCGCCGCACGTCGTTCGGGTTGGCGACACCCTCCGGGGTCGATGGCTGGAGCGTCGAGTGAATATTACCGAGTGGGGTGTGGGGAGCCTCGACTTCGATTTCACGGGCTAATACCGAAGGAGGCGTTCCTTCTCCCACCGCTACCTCGGCGTCACCGTTTTGATACCCGGCTGGTTCACCACTTCTTGCAGTTCTATCGTTGCCACATTCAGGTGCTCTGGTCCCTCCCCCGGCCGAACGGGCTTCCAGCCACACGGACCCCGTATGCCATAGTGCTGGCAAAGGCCGCGTCTAAGGCGGTACCAGCCGTCACCAGGCAGAGTATTCTGAGCATGCGGGACTCCACTAGTCTCACGGACCATTCGTGAGCGCTGAAGCCAGGAGTCGGCCGAGGTGGGCACGAGTTGCGGCGCGCGCGCCAGTATCAGGATGGTGAATACCGGTTCTTCGGGATCGGTCGTCATGCGAGTGCGCACTTCTTTCCAGCTGTCATGAGGATCCAACCCCCGGGCAGGGTTGTCCCTAACCGGCTCGACCCCTCCCTTCAGGCACACCCCACGCCACCCGGAGCCCACGTCGATGATGCGTCTTGTCCATCCAGTCCTCGGTCACGCCCTCGTCGGCCGTCCCGCCGCACGCACCCTCGCGCTTGCTGCCCTCGTGCTTGCCGCCAGCGCGACGACCGCCCACGCCCAGCAGCCCTTCATGCCTGTCAGCGTCGACCAGGAAAGCGGCCGTGTCCTTCTCACACTTCCCACACTCGGGCAGGACGTACTCTACCTGAACGCGCTGGCAACCGGGCTGGGTTCAACGCGCGTCTTCGGTCTGGATGGGGGTGCCGGGGGAGATGAGGCGGTGGTGCGTTTCGAGAGGCACGGACCGCGTGTCGTGATGATTCAGCGCAACGTGATAATGACGGCAGGCAACGGGGACGCCGGTCAGATCGAAGGGGTGGAGAAGGGCTTCCCGGTGTCGGTGCTGGCCTCGTTTCCCATCGAAGACGCCACGGGCGGTCGGCTGGTGGTGGATGCGACCGACTTCCTGCTCGCCGACGTGGTCGACGTGCGTGGCACGGTCCGTAGCGCCGGCCTCGGTGAGCTCCGGCTGGAGCAGGATCGGGGGTACGTCGACGCCTCGAACACGGCCGCGTATCCGCGTAACACGGAGATCCGCACGGTGCTCACATTCGCCTCGGATGCGCTGCACCCGGAGCTGGCGCGACACGCGCCCGACGGCCGCGCGATCACCTTCGAGCAGCACCATTCCTTCATGGCTCTTCCGGACGAGCCGATGCCCTTGCGTGCGTTCGATCCCCGGACGGGCAACTCTTCGACGGTCCTGCACGACTACAGCCAGGGCTTCGACGGCGACTATCGCCTGCGCTACACGAACCGCTATCGCCTGGAACCGACCGACCCCGAGGCCTACCTGCGCGGCGACTTGGTGGAGCCGATCGAGCCGATCGTTCTCTATCTCGACCGGGCGACCCCCGAGCCGTACCGCACCGCTTACCGGGAGGGCCTCGCCTGGTGGACCGAGATCTTCGAGTCGGCTGGATGGCGCAATGCGATGCAGGTGAGGGACCTGCCCGCCGACGCCGACCCGATGGACGTGCGCTACTCGGTGGTCCAGCTAGTGAACCGGAGCGTGCCCGGCCCATCGACGGGTGGTGGGCGCAGTGATCCGCGCACGGGAGAGATCCTGGTCAGCATGCCTCGCATGGACTCGCACCGCTCCCACACCGACTTCAACCTCTACATGGGGCTGATGCCGGTCTACGACGCGACGGGCACGGAGCCACAGCTCACGGCTGAGGAGTTCACAATGGCTCGCCGGCGGCAGCTCGCGGCCCACGAGGTGGGTCACTCCATCGGCTTTCCGCACAACTTCATCGCCGCGGCCCAGGGCCGGTCGTCGGTCATGGACTACCCGTTCCCGCAAATCGACGTCGACGGGCAGGGTCGGTTTGATATCTCCGAGGCGTACCGGGAGGGGGGCGGGTGGAGCGACACGCTGAGCGTCCGCTACGCCTACACTTGGTTCCCGACACCCGAGGCCGAGGCGGCCGGGCTCGCCGAGATCGTGCAGGAAGCGATTGACCGGGGGCATGTCTCCATGTCCGACGGAGCCGTTTCGAACTCGTACGCGGAGGTCAGCCGGTGGGTCGTGGGGGAGACGATGTTCGAGTCCCTCGATGGCGCCCTGACGGTGCGGCGTGAAGCCCTTCGCCACTTCGACGAGGCCGCCGTCCGGCCCGGTGAGCCGCTCGCTTGGCTCAACGCCCGCTTCGCGCACGTTTATCTACACCACCGCTATGCGATGGAGGGGTTGGTCAAATACGTGGGGGGGATGCAGTACCGCTTCGCTCTCCGCGGTGACGGGCAGGAGCCGACACGGATCGTCCCCGCCGCCCGCCAGCGAGAGGCGCTGGAGCGTGTGCTTCAGGTCTTGTCACCTGAGGAGCTGGAAGTGCCGGACCACATCCCCGCCCTCATCCCGCCCCCACCGCCGGGCTTCCGCGAGCCGGCAGGATGGGTCAATCCGGCGGGCGTGTCGCTACCGCCGGCCGTCGGGTCGCATGCACTCTGGATCGAATCACCGGCTGGGTCCGCCTTCGACCCGTTCGCAGTCGCGCGGAGCTTCGCGCAGGAGGTCGTCGACAACCTGCTCCACCGCGAACGGATGGCCCGGGTGGTCGCGCTACACGGCCAGGACGCAGAGTTGCCTTCGCTCGATGAAGTCCTGGGCACGCTCGTGGATGGTACGTGGGGTGCGGCCGGGAGCCGCGCGGGATCGACGGGCCTGTACCGCCGAGCCGCGGAGCGCTCCGTGCTCGACGGTCTCTTCACGCTGGCCATCGACGATCAGGCCACGTCGGAGGTTCGGGACGGGGCTGTGCTACACCTGGGGCGGCTGGCAGAGAGCCTCACCGACGCACCGGCCGGTGGGGAGGACGCAGGGTACGAAGCGCACCGCGGTCGGGCAGCTCGTGAGATCGATCGGTACCTGAGGCTCGGCGAGGTGCCAGCGCTGCGGACGGGTGTGATCCAGATTCCGCTGCCGTGGCCGTAGCAGTATCCGCGTGTGCCGGATCGGGAACCTCTCGATAGCCGGCCCCCTGGATTGGACAACATGTTGCCCCCGGTGCACGTCCGTGCGGTGGGGATTTCGTGTTTCCTCTTGAGGTGCCGAAATCTCAGATAGTCTCGATCGGTTTCCGCTGACGGTCTTGGACCGTGACTCCCGTCCCGGTGGCCCTGCACACTAGGATTGGTGGATCGAGAACATCGGCGGCGCGCGCGCCAGCATCAGGATGGTGAACGTCGGTTCCTCGGGATTGGTCGTCATGCGAATGCGCACTTCTTTCCAGCTGTGTCGACCCGATTCCCGAGCTTACCGCGAGAGGAGAGCCTTCCGTGGCCTCCCCTGTGCGTCACCGCTTGCCCCTTTCGCGATGGTGTCGGACTTTTGGGGTCGTCGACTTTGCCCGATCCGACGAGCGCAGTATCAGCGTGTTCAGGATCCGGAACCTCTCGATAGCCGGCCCCTTGGAGATGAGATTAATGAACCTAAGAAGGCTTTTCCCGCTGGTCCTCCTGGGACTGTCGGCAGCCCCCCTCGCAGCTCAGTCCGCACCAAGCTCGGTGTTTATCGAGGCACTGACCTGGGAGGAGATCCGCGATCGCATAGCGGACGGCGGCACGACGATCATCATCCCCACCGCAGGCACGGAGCAGAAGGGTCCACACATGGTGATGGGTGAGCACAGGTACGTTATGGAGTACACCATGGACGAGGTGGCGCGTGTGCTCGGCAACACTTTGGTCTCGCCGATCATGACGTACGTGCCCGAAGGCAGCTGGGGCGACGAGCCGACCGGTCACATGAGAATGCCCGGGACGATCACGCTCCCGGAGGAGTGGTTCCGGGACCTGCTGGTTCATACGGCGAAGAGCCATGCCGCGGGCGGATTCACCGACATCGCCTTCATCGGAGATTCGGGTGGCAATCAGGGTGGCATGAGTGCCGTGACCGATCAGCTCAATGAGGAGTGGGCGGGCACCGGAGTCCGTGCTCACTTCATCGGTGACTACTATGCTAAGAGTAACGGAGACATCAACGCGCACATGCGGTCGCTGGGCTTCACTGTCGACCAGGTTGGGACTCACGCGGGCCTACTGGACACGTCACAGATGCTTTTTGTGAATCCGAATCACGTTCGCATGGACGCAGCCGCACCGGATGGCGGCTTCGAAGGGTCCGGCGTGAGTGGGGACCCATCCCTGGCGACCGCGGCCCTCGGCGAGGTCCAACTCCGCATCAAGATCGACAACGCACTCGCTCAGATTCGATCCAGCATCGCCTCCAGGTAGGGACAGCCATGATCCGTACACGACTTCCCGTGACCACGGCCGTTGCCCTCGGCCTGACCTTCCTTGGGGCCGATACGCTCGGTGCGCAGACCTACACCGGCGCCCCGTTTATCGAGCAGATGACCTGGACCGAGATCCGCGACGCGATGGCCGCGGGCAAGACCAAGGTCATCGTACCCATTGGGGGAACGGAGCAGAACGGCCCGCACATGGTAATGGGCAAGCACAACTACGTGATCACCTTCGCTGCCGGAAAGATGGCTCGCGAGATGGGCGATGTGCTCGTTGCACCGACCGTTGCCTGGGTGCCCGAAGGCAGCTACGAACGTGAGGGGTTCGGAGACAAGCCTGGGGTTATAACGAACCCTTCACCGAGCTACAACAACCTGCTCGAGGCGGCAGCGCGGAGTCTGGAGTCACACGGCTTCACCGAGATCATCTTCATCGCCGACAGCGGTGGAGATCAGGCCGGGATGGATGAAGTCGCGACGCGCCTGAACGGTGAGTGGGACGGTGGCCGGACCAAGCTCTTCGCACTCACCGATTACTACCAGAAGGGTCAGGAGTATTCCCGAGCTTGGCTGCGGGCCGAATACGGCTACGACATGGAGACCATCGGTTCACATGCGGGCATCACTGATACGTCAGCCGTGATGTATGTGTTCGCCGAGGGCGTTCGAAACGATCGGCGCTATCGCTTTGGGGGACGCCCAGATGCGGGCGTGACCGGTGACCCGACGCTCGCCACGCGTGAGATCGGGCGCATGGTGGTCAACTTCAAGGTCGTTGCTGCACTTCAGCAGTACCAGGCGATCAAGGCTCCGCCCCGCCGCCGCCGTTAGATACGGTGGGCCCAGTGACGTAACGCCGTTCGACTTCCATCAAGGTCTGCAGCGCTCGGAGATTCACTGCCCTCAGCCGCCGGTGCGCGTAGGGTTTCGGTCGTTTAGTCGAAAATTGTGCGACAAAACAGAGCATTCCCTGGGCCTTCTGTGGGCATGGGGCAACCCCGAGAGGAGGTTTCTCCGGTCAACGATTTCCGAACGAGAGAACAAACTGTCCCATAACCGTCTCCCTTTCTTCACCTCGCTGCAGACCCACAGCCCCGGACAGGTTGACGGGACCGAGAACAAGGGAAGCTCCACCGCCGTATTGCATTCCGTCCGTGATCTTGGCTACACCACCGCGAAAGTGGACGAACCCAGCCCGCAGTTCCGCGCCTACACCGGCGTGGGAGCGTTGGCCTAGGGAGATTCCATCATCGCCTAGTTCGCCGTGAATATCACCGGTCAGGGTCAAGGCGGAGGTCACGTCGAGCGTGGCGCCCAGCCGGTACGAGGGTTGGAAGGCATAGTCGCGGATACTCGTTTTCATGTCGGCGGGAGCATTGGCGAAAAGCTGCTCGTCGAAGTTATTCGCAGACGAAACCTCCTCCTCCTCCTCCTCCATGGTGTCGATCACCCCCCGGCGATAGCTGAGCGTTCTAGTGTCCCACTCGAACGTGTTGACGAGGTTCTGCATGGACCCGCCTAGCGTGATACGACCTAGGTTCAGCATCACTCCAAGGTCCAATCCATACCCACTTCCGCCGTTTGCGAAGTCCTGCTCACACCGCCTATCCGTGTCATCGGTGCAGGTCGTGGCTGCCTGGAAGTCGAGCGTGCCCCGAATTGGGCCGCTCTCGATCGCACCGGCCACACTGCGAGCCACTGCTACACCGTGACCACGGATGTATTTTCCGGTCACTCCGAGGGCTAGAGCGTCTGTCAGGGGAAGGGCGTAGCTGAGAGCTGCCGTGCTCACCACGAAGCCTTTGAGGGTCGCGCCGGTGAGCGAAAGGTCGGTGACCGATCCGGTCCTTCCCGCGTTCCCATACAGCACGCCCTCGGCGACACCGGGCGGAATCGTCGCATCTACGGACCCTGTTGCCGATAACTGGAAGCCCAGATTCCCAGCCGTTAAGGCCAGCAATGTGACTTGGGCACCGACGGAGCCCTGCTCCTCACCGGAGGCTATGATTTTGCTGAGCCAAGCCTCTTTGGTGGACGTTGGAACGAGTGCGCCTTGGAACTCGGCGAAATCCCACAAGGTGACGGGGGCGAATCCCGCTCGTCCTCCCCCCGACAAGAGAGCGAGGCTGAAGCCTGAACCAGGCATCGCGAGGCCTGCCGGGTTCACGCTGATAGCGCCGAATCCGCGAACTGATGCAGTGTGGTTGCCGGCCAGAGCCAAGGTCGAAGCGCTGGCATTTGTGACCTGAGCATTGCCCTGCGAAGCCGTGCCCATGGCGGCAGCAAGACTGAGCACGGAGAGAATCAGAGCCTTTCGCGTCGTCTTCATGCCATCAACCTCCAAGCTCGATGACCACGTCGAGCGACGGCTTGATGATGAAGTCAAGGTCGGCTGAGACCGTCACCCGTCTGCCCCCGAGCGTACCCTCACCTAAAAGTGTGATGTCGGGGAAGCCCAGAAACGAGCGGAGTTCGTCCCCCGTGTAGATCAGCGAAACCGTGGAAGTCGCGTCGGCTGGAACCGTAAGGTTCTTGACGACGCTTCCAATGACGAGTGTTCCTGAGAAGGTGAGCCCGAACGGGTTCGTCACGTTCATTACGACCGCGCCGCTGACGATCGCGTCGGTCAGGGCACCGTCCAGGTCCTCCGTGTCCAGGGTATCCTCGATGAAGGATGTTGAAAGCCCGTCCACGTCGATCGTAGCCTCGCTCAACAGTAGGGACGTCGTATTCGCACGGACACTGATATCGTCCGTGATATCGATTGTGGCTGTCTGGGTCCCGGGGCTATCGACGTCAACGCGGGTCTTAATAGCGCCGGCTAACCTTCCGGCTCGTATGGTCAACGTGCGCACTATGCTGGACGAAGGCGGAAGCGCATCTGCGGGGGACTCCAGAACGAGGGTTCCTAGCACCGCACCGCCAGAGGCGCTCGTTACCGTGATCGTGATGCTCCCTCCCCCCGCGATCGGGTCGAACGAGAGGTTGTTGCTGATCGTAACATCGACAGACCCGCCCTGGACCTCTGCGGCGAGCACATCCCTAGGCAGCCGGGCGTATGAAGTTACCTGTCCTTGGTACGCGGGTACCGGAACCGGGAACCCGGTGGAAACGCACTCTGGACAGAGGTCCCCCAGAGACTGGGAACTAGAGACCGGGTCGATTGCCACATTGTACAGATCGCCGACGATCGTCACGTCGGGGGGGAGCAACTCGTCCTGCTCGAGGGTGATGCCATCCAGTGGTAAGATCCAGCGCTGCTGGACGAATGGGGGCTCGGTTGGCATCTCGCAGGCTGCCACGAACAGACAGCTTGTGAGTAAGCACAAGGCGCGCATCTCAGGACTCCAAATTTCATGAACGGGTGTGCCGTGGTCTGGGCCAGTCAGCTCTTGCCGGGGACCATCATCGAACGAAGCAGGGAAATGTGAGATAAGGCAAGCGCGCGAGTTCTACCGACGCAATCGATGGAAACTGACCCCACAACTCCCAGAGTAGGATCAGGCGGGGGAGTCGGTATCTCCTTGAGCGAGAGGGAGATTGGGAGAGGCAGGGAAGATCCGTTCGATCGCGAGCCGTCGGAACTCGAAGATGCCTTTGAGCTGGGATCGCACGACGAGTGAGTGCGTGAGTTCGCCGAGCGGGCCGAGCGGAAGCTCATATTCGATGAGGTCGGTCATGAGGACACCCGACTCGACATTTTCGAAGTAGTGGCGGTGATACCAACGTCGGTAGGGGCCGCTGAGCATCTCGTCCGAGAACATGGAGTCAGGCTCGTAGTCCGAAATCCGGGAGCGCCAAGTCATGGGGAAGGCCTGCCATCGGAGTCGATAGCTGATCCTTGTGCCGAGGCGCATTGGGACATCGGAGACCGACTGCACATGGAAATGGAGCCAGGAAGGGGTGATGCGTTCCAGGTTCATCGGGTCTTCGAAGAAGTCAAACACCTCTTGGAGATCTGCGTGAACGATCTGGGTACATCGCAGGAGGTGCCTCTTCTTGGACCCTCCGCTGGACTCGAAGCTGATCAGGACGTTGAACGCGGAGCAAATCGATAGTGCCCCACGAGCCACTCTGAGCCCGCTCTGTATCCGAATAGCTCCTCGCACGCGAGGAAGAATAGGCGCCACCGGTGGTACCACCGGTGCGCGTCGTTTCCGTATGTCTCTTGAAAGATCCGCAGCACGTCATCGCGGCGGGCTTCCATATTCTCACGCCAGGCTCTCGCCGTTCGGCTGTAGTGCATCCCGTCCACGGCCCACCGCTCTTCGGCTTCCAGGTCCTGATCGAACCGGGGTAGGAGGTCGAGCGACGGCATGATCCCCCCGGTGAAGAAGTACCGCCCCATCCAGTTGTCCTCTCCCTCGGTTTCGTAGGGGTAGGCAAACTCACGATGGCAGAAGACGTGAACGAAGAGGCGCGCCTCGGGCTTCATCCAGCCGCTGATCCGGCTCAGGAGCTCTCGGTAGTTCCGCATGTGTTCGAACATTTCGACACTGACGATCCGGTCGAATCGTTCGTCGATCTGGAAGTCGTTCATGTCGGCTGTGAGTACACGCACGTTGTCGGGTGCGCGTGACTCGATGAAGTGCCTCTGCGGAGCCGAGTTCGAAACGGCGGTGATCCGGCTGTCCGGGTAGTTCTCTGCCATGTAAAGCGTGAGCGACCCCCATCCGCATCCGAGCTCCAAGATGTCTTGCCCGTTCTGCAGGTCGGCTCGCTCGCAGGTCAGTGCGAGCATCGCGTTCTCTGCCTCGCCCAGCGTGGCAGTCCCCTCCGGCCACAATGCTCCACTGTACTTGAGTCGCGGCCCTAGGACGGTCTCGAAGAACTCCGCCGGAACCTCGTAGTGCTGCTCATTGGCCTTGTCCGTTGCGATAGCCAGCGGACTACCTTCGAGTTCTCGCTTGAACGACTCCACGTTTGGCCCCGCAGCGGCATCCTGGATTCTTTGGCGAAGCAGTTGTCGCACACCGAACCGCAGGCCGGGAAGGGGTATCAGTCCACGCTCTGCGAGGTCGATTCCAATCGATTCTCTCATGATGTCTCCCTGGGGGGCCACGGCACGAAAACGCTCGTGGTCCGCTGATATTCACGATAGGCGTCGCCACGACTGCGCAACGCCTGCTGTTCGGTGTAAGGGATGCCGGTGATCCGAAAGAGGAAGACGATCATCGCAACGGGTCCGACCCACGTGAGGACCGCCCCTCCGCCGATGAGCACGTACGCCCACCAATGGACCCATTCAAAGAAGTAGTTCGGGTGTCGCGAATAGCGCCAAAGGCCATCTCGGCACACCTGCCCTCGGTTCGCTGGGTCCGCTCTGAATCGTGCCAGCTGAGCGTCGGCGATTGACTCACCCCCAACCGCCGCAACCCAGACACCGACGCCGAGCATGGCCGTGACGCCAAGGCCCCCTCCTGACATGGCCGCGAGCATCGGGATCGAAAAGAGCACGGCTACGGCAGCCTGGAACTGATAAAAGACAAAGAACCCGACGGGGGCCCGTGGTCCAAGGTGCGCACGCATCGCTTGGTATCGACCGTCTTCCTCGGTGTGCCCGCGAACCCGGTTCGTGAACAGGAACCAAGCGAGCCGCCCGGCCCAGAGTCCGCCCAGTGTCGCCACCAGTGCTCGACGTCCTAGGTCTCCATCCACGAACCAGGGATAAAATCCCGCAAGGAAGAGCAGGCCCGCTGACCATGCGACGTCTACGCTGGTCGCATCTTGGGTGTACAACTGCCGCACCCATAGGACTGCCAGGCCTACGGCCAGCAACCCCCACCCCTGTAGCAGTAGCACTATCATAGGGCGGGCTCCAACGCCGTGGACTGGTTCAAGAAGGCGGTGGGGCCCGCGCTGGTGACGTCCGTCGCGACCGCTCCCCGCCATTGGGCCACAATCCCCGGACGGCCCAACACGATTTGTTTGCTGCGAAGGATGCCCTCGTCGAACCCGCCCTCGCAGTAGCAGAAATAGAACTCCCACAAGCGACGGAAGCGCTCATCGAATCCCATGGCGGCGATCGCCGCCCAATCCTCTTCGAATCGCAGCCGCCAGCGACGCAGCGTCTCCGCGTAGTGTGAGGTGAAGTCTGCTTCCTCGGCCAGTTCGAGCCCGGCGCGCATGGATGCGCCGCGTATCGCCTCCAGGGAGGGGATAAAGCTACCCGGGAAGATGTGCTTCTTGATGAAGTCGACCTGCCGCTGCTCCGGATCGTACCAGTCCTCGAGGATCGTAATCGCCTGGATAGCCGCGAGCCCTTGAGGCTTCAACAACCTCGCGCAGGTTTGGAAGTACAGGTCGAGATACTGGTGACCCACCGCTTCGATCATCTCGATCGAAACCAGCTTGTCGAATGAGCCGTCGAGATCTCGATAGTCGCGCAGAAGGACTGTCACTCGATCTTCGAGGCCGACTTCAGCGACTCGCCTGGTCGCGAAGGCGTGCTGTTCGAGAGAGATCGTCGTGGTCGTGACGTGGCATCCGTACATCGATGCTGCGTAGATCGCGAAGCCGCCCCAACCCGTCCCGATCTCGACCAAGTCGTCATCCTGGCTCAACCCAAGTCGACGGCAGAGTCGGTCGTATTTGGCGATCGACGCCTCCTTCATGGATGACGATGGCTCCAGGAAGATTCCGGCGGAGTAGGTCATCGTTTCATCCAGAAAGGACGAGAAGAAGTCGTTTCCGAGGTCGTAGTGTGCCTGGATGTTGCTCGCGCTGCCGCGCCGGGTGTTGCGGTTAAGCAGGCGGGCCGCAGTAAGAATGGGCTCGGAGAACCGAGCAAGTCCGGCCTCCAGACCATCGAGAGTTTTCCGATTGGCAGCGAACAGTCGAACCAGGGCAGTGAGGTCGTCCGTTTCCCACTCCCCGCGCACGTAGGACTCCGCGGCTCCAATGTGTCCCCCGAAGGCGAGCGCTCTGAAGAAGCGACGATCGCGCACACGGACTGAGGCCTCCGGGTGGCCGCCAGGTCCGTATGACTCAACGGAACCGTCCAACTCCACGGTGAGCCGACCTCGCGGGAGTGCGGTCATCTTCGCCCGAACGGTGCGTTCGATCATTCCACTGATCATGCGTCTGCCCCCTGGGAGATCGGATGTTCGAAGTACGGGGTCTTCTTGAGCCAGAGGCGAAAAGCTTGCCAGTAGATACCGACCAGTACTCGGGCTGTCACCCAGGGGAAAGACCCCAGGGCCGACGCGAGCGACGCGGACGAGATATTGTGTCGGCGCAAGTGAAGTGTCACCTCGAAAATCTTCTCCCCATCTTCCCGATTCTCCATGTGCACGTGCAGCCGCTCTCCCGGGTCGCTGAGTCGCCAAGAGTACTCGTGTGTCATCGACATGAACGGTGAAATATGGAACGCCTTCGTGAACTCATGGGGCGTGCCGCACGTGTCACCTTGCTCCGATCGGAGCGCGTAGGTGTGACGTTCGTTCCACGGTGTGTTGGTGATCTCTGCCAGGATCGTGTCCACTCGATCTCCGTTTTCGGAGAAGCAGTAGTAGAACGTGACCGGGTTCATTACATAGCCGAAATACCGAAGGTGCGTGAGTACCCGGATGGGCCCGATCGGCGGGATGCCGGTAAGCCGTTGGGCCTCCTCTCTCACGGCCTCGTCGAGGGGTCCCGTCCCCAGGTAGTCCTCCCTTCGGAACCACGCCGGGGCTGGTCGGCGAGCTGACCAAAGCCAGTGTCGATCGAAGAGAGCCGGGAGCTCATCCAGGTCTAGGTACATCATAAACAGGTCGTAACGGAAACAGTGGCCCGTCGGACTGGCACGTTCATGATTGACCGACCCTCGGTAGATGCAGCTCTTCACAGCGCACCTCCGAGCCTTTCCGCTACGCCTACAGCGCTGCGGACGCCGTCCTCATGGAATCCGAAGCCCCAGTAGGCGCCGCAGTAATGGGTTCGGTTCGGCCCGCTGATTTCCGCGTGTCTGGCCTGCGCTGCGATCCCGTCGCGCGTGAAGTGGGGGTGACTGAATGTGGTCCGATGGAGAATGGAAGAAGGATCGATCGATGCCGTGTCGTTCAGGGTGACGCAGTAGGTAGTTGGCGAGTCCAGCGTCTGCAGGCGGTTCATGTTGTAGGTAACGGTCGCGGAGACGTCGTCGGTGGCACCCACGCGGTAGTTCCAGGAAGCCCATGCCTTCCGTGCTCGGGGCAGAACCGATGTGTCCGTATGCAGGACCACGTCGTTGGCCTGGAAAGGCAAGGCCCCCAACACTTCACGCTCCCCGGGCGTGGCGTCCGAAAGGAGCTTAAGTGCCTGATCCGCGTGACACGCGAAGATCACTTCGTCGAACATCTCTCCGTCTACAGAGACCTCGCTGAGAGTTCTGTTGACGTGCCTGACGGCTGTCCCCGTCCGGATCCGGTCACGGAAGGGCTGCGCCAAGGCCTCGATGTATCGAGTGGATCCACCTTCGATCACGCGCCACTCGGGCTGGTCGTTTACCGTCAGCATGCCGTGGTTCTCGAAGAAACGGACGAAGAACTCGGCGGGCATCTCCATCACTTGGCCCTGCGGGATGGACCAGAGAGCCGATCCCATCGGCTTCAGGAAGTCGGTGGCGAGGCGAGGTGAATAGTCGGCCGAGACGAGGTACTCACCGAGCGACATCGAACCTGCCCCGTTGCGAATCGCGGGAGGTGCCTCTCGGTGGAATCGCAGGATATCACGGATCATCTTGTAGAAGCCGGGGCGCATGAGGTTTGCCGGTTGAGCAAACATCGAGCGCACGTTGGCACTGCTGTACTCCAGCCCTGAACGATCGGAGCGAACGCCAAAGCTCATTTCGGACGGACGGCCCGCCACTCCGAGACTGTTTAGCAGACTCGTGAAAAGCGGGTAGTTCACCTCATTGTAGACAATGAACCCGATGTCGATTGCGAACTGCTCACCGGCGGGCCCCGTCACGTCGATTGTTCTTACGTGCCCTCCGATTTTCGATCGCGACTCGAAGACGGTCACGTCGTGATGGTGGTGGAGCATGTGCGCAGCGACGAGTCCGGAGACGCCGCTGCCAATGATCGCGATACGCATTTCGATTCCTGGCGAGGGGCGGACCCGGCGGGTTGCGTTTTGCCCAGGCTGCGAAACAGTTGTCTAACTATTGTTTAGCTAAAATAAGCGCACGTTCGGCATTGTCAAGATATTCTACCAATTATATTTGACAGAAATTCAACAGAAAGCTATTGTTAGCCTATGAAATTCACGCACGACACGCCTCGCCACCCGATACGGGTCATTGCTCAGCGCACTGGGCTTACTGCGGCAACCATTCGCGCATGGGAGAGGCGGTACCAGGCGGTGCAGCCCACCAGATCGGAGGGAGGGCAAAGGCTTTATTCGGATTACGACCTCGAGAGGC
>Ga0308018_10000549_pt1 | contig 18865 bp, 18 predicted proteins | sample Neamet282_FD_203130 | JGI IMG/M metagenome (GOLD analysis project Ga0308018, IMG submission 203130) | Marine microbial communities from water near the shore, Antarctic Ocean - #282 | ecosystem: Environmental > Aquatic > Marine > Unclassified | place: Southern Ocean | collected 2014-10-01
AATGTTTCAGTTCGTCCGAGGTTGGAGGGGAATCAATTCCTGAGATCACCGGCACTTCCCAATAAGATTGCATTTGCCGCCCGACGACAGCGCCCAACGCACCCCATTCGCTGAGATCCACCGGGCGGTGGTCGACCTCAAAATGTGTGCCGCCCTTGCGCACCTCATCCAGGTGAAAGCCATATCGCGGCGTGCGCCCGGTGAGTGCTGCGGCCAGGGCGGAAGGTCCGCCTTCGAAATTCGTGCGCGCGCCCATGACGCTGTTGGCGTAAATCGACGAACCCGTATCGCCAAACGCCAGATGTTCACCCAACACCGGCGGCATGATGGTTTGATAATTGATGCAAGTGTCAGTCATCATCACGCCAAGGGCGCGAAACGCGGCGATGGACCGGCGTTCCAGATTGGCCTGTTCTTCGGTCTGCTTCAGCCGTTTATAGGCCTGCAGATCAACCCCGCGCGGATCAGTAATCGTCGGCGCGCGCACCAAACGTTCTTCTTCCGGCAGTTCGGCCAGACCTTCCAGGAAGGACACGCATTCGTCACCCAGCGATTCCGGGTCCGCCATCAGGTGAACTTGAGCTATCTCTACGCAATCTTCCGCGTCGAAAAACTGCCCGACATTGACGACCTGCTCCATGGCGTATTTTCGCGCCGGGCCTTCTTCCCCGGCCAGCATCGCCGACTCATGGTCCGTAAGTTTCATGTTTTCATTCCATTCTAAATACGTAATTGCGTATATTTTAAGGATCGCGGACACCGCGTCACACAAATCCGTGCGCATCGTAACACCGTCTTGAACTTAACGCCCTGTGCGGTCACAGTGCAGTGATCATAAGACTAGAATTACACTTCATGAAGTCGTCCGGCTGGAACAAAGCGACGGAAAAGACTTTGTCATTGAACGTCGCGATCTGGGGTTTTCCCCACCTCCCAGCGTCACGGCTGAGTTTAATTAGCCACGCCTGAATTTAACGAGGAGCCCCCTATGCCGAAAATTAACGCCGACCGACTGTTAAAGGACCTCCGGGATTTACGCGCGTTCGGCGCGGAGGGAAACGGCGTCGTGCGCCCCGCGTTCAGTGATGTCGATATGGAATCGCGCCGTTGGTTGGCAGAACGCTTCACCAACGCCGGGTTGGATGCGACCCTGGACGGCGTCGGCAATGTGTTGGGCCGGTCGCGCAAATCCGGCCCGGCGTTGATCATCGGATCGCATTCCGACACTCAGCCGCGCGGCGGGTGGCTGGATGGCGCGATGGGCGTCATTTATGGATTGGAGACCGCGCGCGCCTGCGCGGAAGACCCGGCGACGGCGCATCTCGCCGTGGACGCAGTGTCCTGGCAAGATGAAGAGGGCGCCTATCTAGGATGCATCGGCAGCCGGTCCTGGTGTGGCACGTTGAACCCGGCGAATGAAGCCGCCGCCGTGGGCCGCGACGGCACGCCCCTGGCGACCCGGTTGCGTGAGGTCGGCTTGACGGATACGCCACGTTTATCCATGGAGGAAGGCCGCTACACCGGGTACCTGGAAGCCCATATCGAACAGGGCGCATATCTGGAAGACGCGGGCGAGTTGATCGGCGTCGTCACCGCCATCGTCGGCATTCGCGGTATGTGGATTAAATGTTACGGTGCCCAAAACCACGCAGGCACGACCACCATGGCGCGGCGCAAGGACGCGGCGGCAGCGATGTTCGAAATCGCGCACCGCATCAACCAGGAATTCCCCAAGCTTGCCAACGAACGCACGGTCTGGACCATCGGTCAGGCGACCATCGAACCGGGCGCGTCGTCCATTATTCCCGGCTACGCCGAACTGGCGCTGCAATTTCGCGATTCCGACCCAGGCTTGCTGGACGCCTTTGAAGGCATCGTCGCAAAATTAGTCACGGAAATAAACGCCCGCGGCGTCATCCGGGTTGAAGCGGGGCAATCACGCCCGCCGATTATTCCTAGCATTATGGATGCGGGGCTACAGGAGCACGTCGCGCGAGCCGCCGAAGTGACAGCGCCCGGCAAATGGCGTCGCATGCCCAGCGCCGCGGGTCACGATCCCATGGTCATTCACCAAAAGCTGCCTTGCGCGATGTTATTCATTCCGTCCATTGACGGCATCAGCCACGATTTCGCCGAAGACAGCCACGATGCAGATATTGTCACTGGATGCCAGGTGATGGCGGACGCCGCAGCGTCTATCCTGCTCGCTGTGAAATGACGGATTCCATTAACGCGTTCGTTCCCGGAATCGACGCCCGGATCGACGGTGCGACGGATGGCCCGCTCTCCGGGTTAACCTTTGCGGCAAAAGATTTGTTCAACGTTGCGGGGTTTCATACCGGCGGCGGCAACCCAGATTGGGGAAAACGCGCCCCAGTTCCGGACAAGCATTCCTGGGCGGTTCAAACCCTGCTTGATTCCGGCGCGAATCTGATCGGCAAGACCATCACCGACGAAGTGTCGTTGGGCATTCTGGGCGAAAACGCGTTTTATGGCACACCGTTGAACAGCGCCGCGCCGAACCGCGTGCCCGGCGGGTCATCGTCAGGCTCGGCGGCGGCGGTGGCCGCAGGTTTGTGCGATACGGCCATCGGCACCGACACCGGCGGGTCAGTTCGCGTGCCGGCCAGCTTTTGCGGATTATTCGGCATTCGCCCCACCCATGGCCGTATCAATGGCGCCGGGATGTTGCCCCAGGCGCCGAGCGCCGACACGACGGGTTGGTTCGCGCGCGACATTGAAACCTTCGCCCGCGTGTCCGAAGTCATACTGGGCGAATCCTGTGAAGCGGCCATCCCGACGCAGTTGATTATCGCCAGCGACGCCTTCGGGTTTGCTGATAAATCCGTCCGTGAAGCTTTGAAGCCGATGGTCGCGCTTTTGCAGGAACAAGTCGACGAGACGACCGAAGAGATCATGGCCCCGCAAGGTCTGTCCGTGTGGGGCCGCGCCCAACGCACGCTGCAACCTGCGGAAGCCTGGGACACGTTCAAGGACTGGGTCAACGAAGACAATCCGCGCGTGTCGTTCAATGTGGCGCGCGGCTTGATGGCGGGGTCCAGCGTGACGGCCGCCGATTTGAACTGGGCCGCATTGATGCGGCGGGAAGCCCGTGCGCGGCTAGATTATTTGCTGCGGCCAGGAACCGTTCTGGTTCAACCGACGACGCCATTTCCCGCGCCGTTAAAGGGCTTGCCGCTTGATGAACTCAACACGGTGCGGGACCAGATTATGTGCCTCTGCGCTTATGGCGGATTGACCGGCGTCGCCACCATCACCATCCCCGGCGCTAAAGTAACCACCTCAAGCGGGGACCTCGCGCCGGTTGGACTGTCGATCATCGGCGCGCCCGGAACGGACGCAATGCTGGTCGGGTTGGCGCGGGTGTTACTGCAACAAGAATAGGAACCATCATGAGTGATCTGACCGTTAACGACCCGAGTGCGGTCGAAGAAGTCCGCGTATTGTTTGAACGCTACGAACAGGCGTTGATCGACAAGGACATCGATGTTCTGGACGACACCTTCTGGAATTCGCCGCACACGATCCGCCTGTCCCGCGATGAACACGGCTACGGGTTCGACGAAATCCACGCCCACCGCGTAGCCCGAACGCCCGGACCCGGCACGAAGGAGCGGCGCATCAGGCTGGACATCCTCACCTTAGGAAAAGATTTCGCCGTGGTGAACCTGATCTACAAAGTGCGCGGCCAGGACGCCACCGGGCGCCAAAGCCAAACCTGGACAAAGTTTCCCGAAGACGGCTGGAAGGTCGTCAGCGCGCATGTCTCTACATTTGAAGAAAGTTCGTAGCGATTTGGAGTTCATGGCGATGACTGACGATTTCTGGAACGCACGACTGCATGTATTGTTGGACGGCGCGCTTCAGGTTTGGCGAATTGACGCTGAATTGACACGCGACGGCGACGCATGTGTTCTCCGCCCCACCGGTGCCAGCGCTCCGGTGTTCGTACGCCGCGTTACCCATGACGGCGACGCGGCGTATTGGACGGTCTCCAGCGAATCCGATTCGGCGTTGGCGGCGTTATTGGCGCAGCCCTATGCCGGCGTTCAAGGCATGTTGCGCGCGGTCCGCGATGCGCTCGACCCGACCGCTAATACGCAGCGTCTTGTTGTTGGCGGCTGAGATGACGCCAGTCACCGTCCTCACCGGGTTTTTGGGTAGTGGCAAGACGACCTTGCTGTCCAAGTTGATCCGTCATCCGGACATGGCGCGCACCGCCGTGGTGATCAACGAATTCGGTGATGTGGGTTTGGACCATATTCTGCTGGAATCCAGCGATGAAAACATTGTCGAGCTTAACAGTGGCTGCTTATGCTGCACCATCCGGGGCGACCTTGTGGTCACTTTGGAAGATTTACTGGCGCGCCGTCAACGTGGCGATATCATGAATTTTGACCGTATCATCATAGAGACGACCGGACTGGCTGACCCGGTGCCGATTCTGCACGCGCTGATGACCGACAAGGCGCTGGCGGGTGCCATTCGATTGGAAGGCGTGGTAACGACGGTGGATGCCGTGAACGGAGCGGCGACCCTGGACCGACACGATGAATCGGTTCGCCAGGCCGCCGTCGCCGACCGGGTCGTGTTGACCAAAACCGACCTTGCGGACCCGGAGGCGTCAAATTTACCAGAGCGGCTGCACGCCTTGAACCCGGCGGCGCCCGTGTTGCCCGTCACCCAGGGCGAGATCGACCCCGCGCAACTGTTCGATGCGGGCTTGTACGACCCCTCGGCGAAATCCGACGCGGTGCAAGATTGGCTCAAGGTCGACTTTACGCACGACCATCATCACCACGACCCCAATCGGCATGACGATTCCATCCGCGCACACGCGTTCACCTGGACCCAACCCGTTCACGCGGTCGCCCTGACGTTGTTCCTAGAAATTCTGGCCGAACATTGTGGCCCCGATTTGCTGCGCCTGAAGGGAATCGTGAATTTGGTGGAAAGCCCCGACAGCCCCGCCATTATTCACGGGGTGCAAAATGTCATCCATCCGCTCCTGTGGTTGGACGCCTGGCCGGACGACACACATGACAGCAAATTTGTATTCATCACCAAAGACTTGCCAGGCTCCTGGTTCGAAACATTATTGGAGGCGGTGAACGCCGAGGTTGCTGAAACCATCGCCCGGCGCGACAATACGTCAAATTTAGCTTGAGGAAGGGAAATCGATGTTCGACTTGATTATACGCGGAGACCGGGTGGTCACCCCGCACGGGACGGGAAAATGGGACATCGCCGTACAAGGCGAGACCATCGCTGCCCTGGGCGCACCGGGAAGTCTGGGCGAGGCCACACGAACGATCGATGCGACCGGCAAGATCGTCATGCCTGGCGGCGTTGACCCCCATGTCCACTGTGCCTGGCATATTCCAGCGCTGGAGGAAGGCGGCGAAGCCACCCAAAGCGCGCCGCCATCCCAGGTCAGCCGCGCCGCCCTTTACGGCGGCACAACGACATTGATCGATTTCGCCGCCGGTGAGACAGGCCAAAGCATCCCCGACATGATCGAGACCCGCGACGAGGACTGGGCGGGAAAGTGTTATTGCGATTACGCGTATCACCTAATGCTGCGCGGCGCCGTACCGCCATCAATCATCGGTGAATTGGGCGAAGCGGTGCAGGCGGGTTATCCCACGGTCAAGGTGTTCACCACCGACATTACACCCAGCCGACGCGGGCGCATGGTGCATTTCGGCGACATCTGGGAAATTCTCAAACAATTGGCGAAGCATGGCGGATTGGGCGTGATCCATTCCGAAGACAACGACATCGTCATGCATATGTACGAAAAGCTGTTTCGCGAAGGCCGCGGCAGTTTCGAAAACCTGGCGGAAGTCCACAACACCTTGTCCGAAGACATTTCCTTCCGCCGCATTATCCGGCTGGCGGAAAACATCGAAGGCGCCGCCCTTTACATGATGCATGTCAGCGCTGCAACCGGAGTGTCGGCAATTGCCGAATCCCGCGCGCGCGGCTTTCCTATCTATGGCGAAACACTGCATCAATACCTGTTGTACAACAGCGAAGACTACAAACGTCCCAACGGGCAGATGTACCACACCTATCCCTCGCTCAAATCGCAATCCGATCAAGCGGCCCTCTGGGAGGGCGCGCGCAATGGCGCGATCAACGTGGTGGCAACGGATGAGGTCTGCTGCAATCTGTCGGTCAAAGTGCAAGGTGATCAGATCGACGACACCACCGGCGGCAATTCCGGCGTCGAGCCTCGAATCGCCGTGATGTACACAGAAATGATCGACAAACGCGGCTTTTCATTAGAACAATTCGTCGACACAACCTCATCGAACGCCGCGCGAATCATGGGCATGTATCCGCGCAAGGGCGCCATTGCAGTCGGCAGCGACGCTGACATCACGGTATTGGATCCGGACGAAAAACGCATCGTGCGGAAGGAAGATTTGCACGAAACTGATTATTCGCCGTGGGAAGGACATGAGGTTTCGGTCTGGCCGACACTGACCGTGCTGCGCGGCAAGATCATGGTGGAGAACGGCGACTTCCACGGCGCGGAATCGGACGGCCAATATTTGAAACGATCCATCGCTGACGCCATCCGGCAAGGTCCGGCCTTATGAGTCGGATCGCAGTCATCGGAACCGGGGGCACGATCTCTTCGATTGGACGCGACGGATATGACTTGGTCAATTATGTCAGCACCGGCAAAAAATACGATGCGGCCGGGTTGGTCGAATGGCATTCCGAAGTCAAACAAATCGCCGATGTCGTGCCCATTCCCTTCCGCGCCGTGTCCAGCACGGCGATGGGCCCGGCGGAATGGCTCGACCTTGTCCCCTTGATCGAAGAGACAGCCAAAAGCGACCCGAATTTGAACGGAATTGTCGTAACTCACGGCACCGCGACGTTGGAAGAAACCGCGTACTATCTGAACCTCACCGTAAAGACCAAGCTTCCCGTCGTGATGGTCGGGGCGATGCGCCCGTCCAGCGCCTATGGGGCGGATGGTGGTATGAATTTGATGAACGCGATCCGCGTGGCTGGCTGTGAAGCCGCGCAAGGACTTGGCGTTCTCGTCGTATTAAACGATGAAATCCAAGCGGCGCGGGACGTCACAAAAACCTCGACCTACCGACTGCAGACCTTCCGCTCGCCCGATCTTGGCATTTTGGGTCATGCGGATGGCGATGGAACCATCGAAATTTATCGCCGCCCCACACGCCGCCATGCGCCCGACGCGGAATTCGATGTGATGGATTTGAAAGAATTGCCCCGCGTGGATATTTTGTTGTCCTATGCCGGGTCGGACGGGGCGGCAGTCGACGCCTTTGTCGCCGCTGGCGCGCGCGGGATCGTCTCCGCCGGGCTCGGGTCAGGGTCAGGCACGCCTGCCGATGTCGTCGCGTTAAACCACGCCGTCGACCAGGGCGTTGTCGTCGTGCAAAGCAACCGCGTGGGCAGCGGCCGCGTGTTAAAGGGCAAATCGCAAAGCGTCCCCGGCGCTATCATCGGCGATAATTTAACGCCTCAAAAAGCGCGCATTCTTTTGATGCTGGCGTTGACGCGCACCAGCGACCCCACTGAAATACAACGAATGTTCGACACCTATTAAAGCGTCGCCCGAAATGTTCCGGGCATCCTCTCTCCGTTAAAAGGATAAGACCAATGAAGATTGGCGTCGCCATGTTCTGCACCGATTATGCGATTTCGCCCACGGATCTGGCGGGCGCACTGGAGGACCGGGGCTTTGAATCGATGTGGTTTCCCGAACACAGCCATATTCCCCTGTCGCGCGATTCCGCGTGGCCGAAAGGCGGGGAATTGCCGAAACGGTATTACGATGTCATGGACCCATTCGTCGTGATGGGTGCAGCGGCGGCAGTGACGACGACGTTGAAAATTGGATCTGGGATCTGTCTCGTGCCGCAACGCGACGTTATTCAAACCGCCAAGCAGGTCGCCACCATCGATCAGATCTCCAAGGGCCGCTTTCTGTTTGGCATTGGAACGGGATGGAACGCCGATGAAATGGCGAACCATGGCGTCGCCTTTAAAACCCGCCACAAGGTCATGCGCGAAAAAATTGAAGCCATGCGCATGATCTGGACCGAAGCAAAACCCGAATACCATGGCGACTTTGTCAATTTCGACCCCATGATGACATGGCCCAAACCGATTCAAGACCCCCTTCCCGTGGTCGTCGGCGGCGAATTCCCCTACGGCGCCAGGCGCGCCCTGGCCTATGGCGATGTCTGGATGCCGCACGCACAGCGCCCGGCATACTCACTGGTGGAAAAAATTCCGGAATTCCGCGAGATGGAAAAAGCCGCAGGCCGCTCCATCCCCATCACCGCCTTTGGCGCAGAACACGACCCCGATGCGTGGGCCGCCTATGAAGACGCCGGCGTGGAGCGACTTGTCATCAGCGCCGATTCCGAAACGGCGGACGATTTATTGCCTAAATTGGACGCTTGGGCCAAAAAGATATAACGGCGAAGCGGTTTTAACCTTCGGCATGTTCCCCCGCCGCACGGTTGGCGATCAACGTGTCAATTTCAGCGTCGCTCATGCCCGCCTGGCGCAACAGGTCGCGGGTGCTTTGGCCTGTGTGTTCGGCGGGGCGACCCGGACCGGGCTTAGATTTTGACATCCGAATTGGCGGGCGTATGTGCTTCAGACGGCCTTCGGTGGGATGATCTTCGTTGCCGAAAAAATTGACCGCCTCCAAATGCGGATCGTCGAACAAGTCTTCCAGCGAATGCATCTTCGCGCCGGGGATATCGTTTTCTGCAAACAAGTCCAGCCACTCTTCCGTCGTCTTCGTCAAAAGAATTTCGCCTAAAATTCCATAGAGCACATCGATGTTGCGGGTTCGGTTCGCCATATCGACAAAGCGCGGATCGTCCGCCAGTTCCGCCTGGTCAGTCAATTCAAACAAACGACGCCAATGCCGGTCGATATAGGGTAGTGCGCAGATATGCCCATCCCTGGTGGGATAGGGGCGACGGTTTTTTGTCAACAGCCGTTGATACCCCGCCGGGCGCGTGGGCGGATCATAAGTCCGGCCTTGCATATGTTCGGGCAGCACAAAGGACGCAAATGATTCAAACATGCCGACATCCACCTTCTGCCCCTCCCCGGTGCGTTCGCGATGAAACAACGCCATCATCACGGCGTACAACGCAAACAAACCCGACGTCTTGTCGGCGATGACGCTGGGCGCATAGCGCGGTTCGCCCGTGACCTGCCCCTGCAGCCAGGCCAAACCGGACATCCCCTGGATCAGATCGTCATAGGCGGGCCGTTCCGCATAGGGCCCGTCCGGCAAAAATCCGACGGCGGCGCAATACACGATGTCGGGCCGGTACGATTTGATGGTGTCATAATCAATGCCCAACCGCGCGGCGGCGCGGGGCCGGATGTTGTGGATGAACACGTCGGCGGTGGCGACGAATTTGTACAATGCCTCGCGCGCCGCTTCCTGTTTCAGATCCAGCGCGAGGCTTCGCTTGTTGCGCCCCTTGCCCAAAAACCCCGACGCCATGCCAGGGGTGCGGGATTCGCCAACCTGTCGGGTAATGTCGCCCGAAGGCGGTTCGACCTTGATAATATCCGCGCCCATTTCACCCAGAATCATGGTGCAATACGGCCCATACATCACGGTTGAAAGATCAATTACCCGAACGCCATCCAACGGACCCGCCATCAATAGTTCCTTTCACAATTCACAACCGCATAGCGGTCCAACAAAGGCCTGGCTTCGCATATTCAACAGTATAAGTCACGGCACGCCATGATATTTTCGGCCGGACGAGAGCTAGTCTTGCGCTGATCGTTAAAATGTCGATGCTATCGGGAGCCACATAAATCCAGGGGATCAAATGTCCAATCTTCACAACGACAACATCATCATCGACGGTCTTATTATTTCCAAGTGGAGCCGTTCGGTGTTTGAAGCGATGCGCGACGGCGGATTGACCGCCGCCAATTGCACATGTTGCGTCTGGGATGATTTTCGCGGCGTCATGAACAATATCGCCCAGTGGAAACATTGGTTCGCCGAACATGATGATTTGTTGTTGCAGGTCTTCACCACCGACGACATCCGCCGCGCCAAGGCCGAAGGCAAGGTCGGCATAATTCTGGGGTGGCAGAACACCTCGGGAATCGAAGACCAGATCGGCTTCCTAAAAGTATTCAAGGATCTCGGCGTCGGCGTCATGCAATTGACTTACAACACACAAAACCTGTCCGGTTCCGGGTGTTGGGAAACCGTGGATACTGGCCTGTCGGGTTTCGGGCGCGAAGTGATCGACGAGATGAACCGCGTCGGCATCCTGTTGGACTTGTCCCATGTGGGTTTGAAAACCAGCGAAGACGCTATCCTGTATTCCAAGAAGCCGGTCGCCTTCACCCATTGCGTGCCCACCGGGTTGTTGGACTTTCCCCGCAACAAACCCGACGACCTGCTGCGCCTGATCGTCGACCGCGGCGGCTTTGTCGGGTTCGCCAGCTATCCGCCCTTCCTGCCGACGGCAGCCGCCACCACCGTCGATGACTGCGTGGAAGCCATGGAGTACCTGATCAATCTGTTGGGCGAAGACAATGTCGGAATCGGCACCGATTTCACGCAAGATCAGGGCGATGATTTCTTCGAATATTTACGCCACGACAAAGGCTACGCCCGCCGCCTGGTCCCCAAAGGCGTCGGCGACATTCCCACCACCGCCAAGGGACTCAAAATAATCTCCGACTTCCCCAACTACACCGACGCGATGGTGCGCCGGGGATGGTCGGAGGGCCGCATCGTCAAAATCCTGGGCGAAAACTGGATGCGGGTGTTGAAGGAAGCCTGGGGAAGCTAGCCCACGCCCCAAACCCTACGCCAGCGGGGCACCGTCTGCCGCCGAGGCGCGTCGAGCCAGGTCTTCGTATTTTGACCAGTCGAGTTCCTGTTCCTTCAACGTGTCCGGATCCCACATTTTGCGTTCCACGCCCAACACGTTGCCGCCGTAAACATGCAGGCCAATGGCGGGATCATCACTGGTGCATTCTGCGACATGCACAGCGCCTGCGGGCATGAAGAAGACCGACCCCGGCTCCAAATCGACCGAGCGTTCATAGGTCAACGATCCGTCGTCATTGCGTTTGTAAACCGAATTTCGTTCCGACCCCGACAACATCAGGATCGCCGCCCAGGAGCCATGATCATGCGGCGGCGTACGGCGGCCATTGGGGAAGCGGACCTTCAGCAGACTGAGGTTTTCCGAGCGGTAGAACGCCTGCAGCGCGTTGCCACCACTGCCGGTTAAATAAGACATGGCGCCCGCGACCTCGTCGAGGTCTTCCTTGATTTCATTGATAATCGCGACCGCGGCCTTGTGTGAATATTCGCCCTGGCCGTCGACCGCTGCCGAAAACCGCGCCACGAGTTCCGCTGCATCCATGTTCTTTACTCCCGTTTAATTCCAAGTGAATTTGAGTTGTGCGAAGATCGAAATCCAGCATCACCTTGTCCTACGGCAGATCGAGTCGCACCTCGACGGCGGCGTTGGCGATGACCGCCGTGTCGCCGCCTTCATCATGGGCGACGTCCAAGCCGCCTTTGACCGCGCGCACGGTGACTGTCCCCACGGGCAGAGTTGCCTTCACCGCATCAATGTCCACTTCGCCGGGTTTTTGCACACCAATGGTAACGTCTACCTGGACATCCTTTTTATCCACGCCGAGCGTGCGGATCATAGTAAGCGAACTATGATGAAGCGCGTCCTGCACCGCGCGCTTCGCCGCCTTGGTGTAATCCCCCCCGTGCAAATCATTGCCGGTTCCCATTTCAAGAATGACGCGTTTTGCTGTCATAATTTGTTGTCCTCTATATCTGGTTACGGCAGGTCGAGACGCACGACGGCGGCGGCACTGGCCATGATGGTCACATCCGTGCCCGCATCGTTGGGAATTTCCAAACCGCCTTCGACAACAGTCACCGTGCCGGTTCCATGCGGCAACACCGCCAGCACGGCGGCCCTATCAACCGTGTCGGGTTTAGGGGCGCCGATGGTGACGTCTACCTGCATCGAATCGACATCCAATCCTAACGCGGCGGCCACCGATAATGAGTTGTGCCACAGCGCGTCCTTCAGCGCGCGAACGGCGGCTTTCGTATTGTCGCCGCCCCCGCCGCGAATGTCCGTCCCCATGCCAATTTCCGTCACCACGCGTTTCCAAGCCATTCACTTACACCTTCATTCCTGTTCAAATTTTGTTGATCCTGACCGGTCACGCTGGGCGAGGCCAGCCTCTTTTATCCCCCTGCGGCGTTCTGTATCGCCCGCCACACATTCTCCGGGGTCGCTGGGCCGACTATTTCGGTAACGCCGTAAGGTTCCAGCGCGTCCAACACCGCATTAGCGATCGCAGGAAGCCCCGCGATTGCGCCGCCCTCGCCGCTGCCCTTCACGCCCAGCGGGTTGGTGGTGCAGGCAATTTCATTGAAGGTCAAATCGAAGGATGGGACATCGGCGGCGCGCGGCATGGGGTAGTCCATAAACGACCCCGACAGCAATTGTCCGCTGCCCTCTTCATACACCGCGCGTTCCATCAAGCCTTGGCCCACGCCCTGGGCGATGGCGCCATGCACCTGTCCTTCAATGACCATGGGGTTGATGATGGTTCCGTAATCATCGGCGCCGGTATAGCGCTTTAGCGCCACGGTGCCGGTTTCCGGATCAACCTCTACTTCGGCGATGTGGCATCCATTGGGAAAGGTATGCGCTTCGCGGATATATTCATGGAACGTGTCCAGGCCACGCCCTCCCTCTTCGCCTGCATCACGGGCCAGTTTCGCCACCGCCATGATGTCCAGATCCCGGTCCGTGCCCGCGACCTGAAAACGGCCGTCGTGAAATTCAATATCCGCCTCGGCGGCTTCCAGTGCATGTGCGGCGACGCGGCGTCCCTTGGCGATGATGTCCTGAACCGCGCGGTACATCGCCGTCCCAGCCATTGATGTCGCGCGGGAACTGCCATGACCCCCGCCTTTGGGAATAAGGTCGGTGTCGCCATCGCAATATCGAATCTGGTCAAACGGCACGCCCAACAAGTCCGACAAAATTTGCGGAAACGTGGTTTCATGGCCCTGGCCAATGGATTGCGTGCCCGTCACCAAAGTCAGGTGATCGTCAGGGCCAAAGGTCAGCTCGACATTTTCCACCGGCACGCCAAAGGTCGCCTTGATGTGATAGACGACCCCAAGACCGCGTCGACGCCCCCGCGATTCGGCGTCACGTTGACGATTTTCAAATTCGTTGCAAGCGCGAGCGACCGCCGCATCAAAATTTTCCAGGTACGCGCCGCTATCAATGGTCAGGCCCATGGGATGCGCATATGGCGCGATGGAGGCCAGATTTCGGCGGCGCAGCTCAAACCGGTCGAGCTGCATTTCCGCCGCCGCCCGGTCAATCAACCGTTCAATGATATTTGACGATTCGGCATAACCAGGCCCCCGCGATACACCGATGGGCACCGTGTTGGTGTACACGGCGGCGACGGTCAAGTGGATGGCGGGAATGATATAAGGCCCTCCTGGCAGGGCTGCGAACTGATCGGTGTGAAGGCGACCCATGCCGCCGGTCAGATAGGCGCCAAGATTGCCGCACCCATTCAACCGAAACGCCAGGAACCGACCCTCGCCATCAAGTGCCAGTTCCGCCATCGCCGTATGATCGCGCGCCTGTTGATCGGACACGAAGCCGTCACTGCGCTCGTTGATCCACTTCACCTGGCGCCCCGTGACGCGCGCGGCCCACAGCACCAAAACCTGTTCGGCGTACATGAAATTCTTCGAGCCAAAGCCACCGCCGACATCCTCCGCGACAACCCGAACATCGCTTGGTGCAACCCCCAGCGACACCGCGATATGATCCCGCGCGTTATGAATACTTTGGGCTGAGACGGTCAAAGTATAGCGCCTGCTGTCGGGATCAAAAGCTCCGACCCCGCCACGTGGCTCCATCGGGTTGGTGACGATACGGTGATTGTGAAACAACATGGACGTCACATGCGCCGCGGCCTTCATACCGGCGGCCACCGCAGTGTCATCGCCTGTGCGCCATTGCAGACAGTAATTAGCGGGGTCTTCCCGCGCCACGTCGATCGTGGTGATCGCCGGCGCTGCGTCATAATCGACAGACACCAATTCCGCCGCATCGCGCGCCTGGTTCTGGGATTCCGCCACCACCAGCGCCACCGGTTGACCGCCATACCGCGCCACGTCAACCGCCAGCGGGTATTGGTCGGGATAGGAGAACGCTTCACCGGAATGCGGGTTCGCACGTTCATAAGGCGGCATCGGTTCAATCCCGGCCGCGGCCTGATCCACCCCGGTCAGCACTGCCAAGACGCCCGGCGCCTTCATCGCGTCGCTGATGTCGACGGCGTTAATACGGGCATGGCCGTGAGTGGAGCGCACCACAACCGCATAGACCAGGCCATCAAACGCAAGGTCGTCGATATACCGGCCCGAACCGGTCAGAAACCGCGTGTCTTCACGACGCCGGGGCGCTTGCCCGATCTTCAAATTCGTCATGTTTGTTTCCAATCCTCAAAGCGCGAAGGCGCCGCCAGCAGGCACGCCGGCGCCACTCCACGGATCGATAATTTTCTCCCGAATCAGCCAGATGCCGTCCACCTTCACGCAGGTGTCGCGATAGCTGCCCAACAGCCGAACGAATTTTTCATCGCTGCCGAGCGCCCAGGCCAGCGACGCCCAGTAGGACACGACCCGCCACGCGTCGCCAGCCCCGCCATCCCCCGCGTCTTCCACAAACATGTGCTGGACCCAATGCTGCGCGTCCGGGCGGTCGGGCAAGGTCAGGAAATGCGTGGCAAACCCGCGCGCGCCCCCCGCTGCCGCATCCCAACGCTTGCCGGTCACATCTTTGACCTCACCGTCCAGCGTAAATGTTTCCACCACGCCGTCGATGTGGGTCGTGTCCATGCACCACAGGTAACGCTTCAACATGGTGTAAATGGCCTCGCGGTCTTCCAACGATAATGTCGCCATCATAAATCCAACTCCAACCACGCCGCTGCATCTGACCCCAGCACCGGCGTTGGCCGGTGCCATTTCGGTTGGGTTTGGGACAGCTGCAACACCGGCGCCAAATGCCGGATCGCGCCATGCCCCGTGTCAGACTGCGTGTGCATCGCGGCGATTTCAGCGCGCGACAAATCCATGTCCGGTTCCCGAAAATTCGTCTTGCCGTTACGGTAAATGTACATACCAGATTGGCATAGCGACACTTTCACATGATAGCTGCCGCCATCGCGCGCACGCCGCGCCAACGCCAACAACACACCGTAGGCGCCCAGATATCCGGTCGTATAATCACAGGCCGACGCGGGCAGCAGGGCGGGCCCATTGTCGCCGCCATCATGACAAATACCCGTGACGGTCTGCCCCAATTGCTCCCACCCGGCGCGATCTTTAAAGGGGCCTTCCGCGCCATAACAACTGATCGACAGATAGATGATTCCGGGCCGTAGTGCGGCCAATTCTTCGGGCCCAAAACCATGCCCGGCCATGACGCCCGGTCGATAGCCTTGCGAGAACACATCCGCGCCGCGCGCCAGGTTTTTCAACGTCTCCGCATCCGCCGCATCCGTCAGGTTCAGATAAGTGCTGCGCTTACCATGGCTGGTGTCCATCACATGTTCCATAACCTGCGGCAGGCCTTCGGCGGTCACCATCAATACATCCGCGCCATTTTCCGCCAAGGTTCGCGCGGCGATAGGACCGGCGAGGATGCGCGTCAAATCTAGCACCCGGACACCCGCCAAGGGCGAGCTGTATTTGGTAAAAGGTTCCGGGTCGCTGTCGCCGATCTTAGTGATTTCAACCAACGGCTTGGACGCCAATCCCTCGCCATGGGGGTGGTCGAGCCATTCCGAATTGGTCCGCACCATGGCACCGCACGCCCGCGCCTCGGCAATGGCGGCTTCCAGCTCCAACGCGTCCCATCGCGCAACCGCGTCGCGCACGGAGTCCGACGTCGCGTCGCATTTTAAAACGCCCAGCACCCGGTCGCGCAAATGATCCAGATTGAAATGCGGCAGAAACCAACGGCCATCCTTGGCGGGCCAGGGCTGGGTGATGGTGCGCATGTGTTCCATGTCCGGGTTGGACGGCATCGGCGCAAACGCCCCGCCCGCGCCCTGGGTGTACAGATACGACGTGCTGCGCAACGCCGCCGCCGCACGCCGCACATCGACGGAAACTTTCTGGCGACTGCCTAACCGTTCCTCCACGATGTCGGTTACCGCAACGCCAATCCCCGCCAGCACCGTGGCGCAAGTTTCCCCAATCTTGAACTTACTGGAAAACACCGGGTCCGCGCCGGTGATCTCTACCTCATCGTCGTCGGGCGCACCCAGGCCCCGAATGTCCATCAATTCCTTAAACGCCGATTCCATCATGTCCCTTGTCCCCCTGAATTCGTCCGAACGGCAGCTTATCCGACCGGAACCGATTCGCCCAGATTTGGTTAGCCTTGCTTTGGTTAGACTGGTCAACCCGAAATTCCTGGGCTACCGTGTCTCGGGATAACAGCAGGGGATGAAAATGCCAGAAATACGGATGATGGCGACGACGGGAATGCTGGGATATGGCTATACCGAAAAAGCGTTTCAGCGGGGCCTTGAACAAAATTTAGACTTCATCGCCGCCGATAGCGGCTCCATGGACCCCGGGCCGCATTATCTGGGCGAAGGCGTTCCTTTCGTGTCCCGGCAAGCGTTGAAGCGCGACTTGTCGCTGATGCTCGAAGCCGCCGTCGACAAGAAAATTCCCATGTTGATTGGATCGGCGGGCGGGGGCGGCAGCGAACCGCAATTGGCGCTGGTGCGCGAAGTGGTCGAAGAAATCGCCACTGAGAAAAATTTGCATTTCGACATGGCGCTAATACATTCCGAACAATCCGCCGAATATCTGAAGGCCAAACTCGCCGACGGCAAGATCGAATCCCTGGGTCCCATCGCGGAACTCACCGACGATGAAATCGACCAAAGCGAACGGGTCGTTGCCATGATGGGGGTCGAGCCTTTTCAAGCCGCCCTGAAAGGCGGCGCCCAAGTGGTGCTGGCGGGTCGTGCGACCGACGCCTCGATCTATTCCGCCATTCCCCTGATGCGCGGCGCCCATGCGGGCTTATCGTGGCATCTGTCGAAAATCATCGAATGCGCAGGGCAAGTAACGACGCCGCGACCGGGGCAAGATTGTGTGATCGGCACGTTACGCGACGATCATTTCCTGGTCGAACCGGGCCATCCGGACAAGCGCTGTACGCGTATGCGCATCGCCGCCCACACCTTATATGAAAATCCCAGCCCGTATCGTCTGGAGGAACCAGACGGTACACTGGTCACGATTGATTCCGTTTACGAACAACTCGACGAGCGAATCGTCAAAGTCAGCGGCAGCCAGTTTGAACCGTCCGCCGCTTATACGGTGAAGCTGGAAGGCGTGAAGGAATCGGGATACCGCACGGTCTTCATCGCCGGGGTCCGTGACCCGATCCTGATTTCAGTGATCGACGACTTCATCGAATCCTGTCACGAACGCGTCGCGCTGGAAGCCCAGAATCTGGGCGTCGCCAAGGACTCCTACCGGCTCAACGTCCGCGTTTACGGGAAGAACGCGACCATGGGCCCGCGCGAACCCGTGCAGGATTTCAACGGCCATGAAATCGGCCTTCTGGTCGATGTCCTGGCCAGCGACGCAGACACCAGCAAAGCCATCATGGCCAAGGCGCGCTATGCATTGTTGCACACGGACTTTCCAGGCCGCAAATGCATTTCTGGAAATCTGGCGATCCCGTTTTCGCCATCCGATATGCCCGTCGGCATGACATACCAGTTCAATATTTGGCACCGCATGGAAATTGACGATCCATTGGAGCCGTTTCCAATCGAATATGTGTCAGTGTAAGGTGTTAAAATAATGGCGACTTTAGCTGAATTGACAAGCGTCCTGCGCTCCAAAAACGCGGGCGCGTTACTGTGCACACTCGACCTCATGTTCGAAACCGAGGAAACCTACATCCATGTCCGCGACAGCGGCGTCTTGCAGCCAGGATTGATAGCGCAACTCTACGGCGTGTCCGATAACGAGGTGTCGATCATTCCTTATGACGTCGCCTACGCCATCAAGATCACCGTGCCCCGGTTGTATAAATCCGGCGACCCCGGCGACACCGATATTTACGGCGCGCAACAACATGCGCCGCTGCTTGATATTGAGATTCCGGACTGAGGGTCTACCCAATGGATTACGATTATATCATTGTCGGTGCCGGGTCGGCGGGCTGTGTCCTCGCCAACCGTTTGAGCGCATCGTCCGCGAACAAGGTCTTGTTGTTGGAAGCGGGTCCCGAAGACCGAAACCCCTGGATTCACGTGCCGCTGGGTTATGGCAAGAATGTCTCCAACCCCGACGTCAACTGGTGCCTGGAATCCGAGCCCGAAGAATATCTCTATGGCCAGAAATACTTCCTGCCGCGCGGCAAGGTGATCGGCGGATCGAGTTCGATCAATGGGATGGTCTATGTGCGCGGCCAGGTCGAGGATTTCGACATGTGGGCGCAAATGGGATGCCGGGGCTGGTCGTATGACGAAGTCCTGCCCTATTTCAAACGCGCCGAGGACAACCAGCGCGGCGAAAGCGACATCCACGGCGTCGGCGGCCCGTTGAGCGTGTCGGATGTGGGCGAACGCAGCGTCATCTGCGAGGCCATGATCGCCGCAGGCCAGGAAATCGGTATCCCCTATAACGAAGATATCAATGGTCGTGTCCAGGAAGGCA
>Ga0308018_10000557_pt1 | contig 18760 bp, 14 predicted proteins | sample Neamet282_FD_203130 | JGI IMG/M metagenome (GOLD analysis project Ga0308018, IMG submission 203130) | Marine microbial communities from water near the shore, Antarctic Ocean - #282 | ecosystem: Environmental > Aquatic > Marine > Unclassified | place: Southern Ocean | collected 2014-10-01
TCACTAGTAATTGTAAGTAATGACAGCTTTTTTAACTAGTTTATTTTTTCTCTGTCGAATAGTTACTCTGTAAATGAAGCTTATTAGTGCCGTTGGTGTTAATATCATAGGTAAAATGTCTGTGTCGAGTATTGTGCCTATAACATAGGGTTGAAGTCGCTTATATTTTGGGTGAAACGTTATTATTGCTACTCCAACAGCTAGTATGCTTGCAGCGGTAGTGTTTACGATTCTGTTTCCTCGTTCAACCTTTCTATACTCTTCAAGTATAGGTAAACAATTAATGTTGTCGCTCATTGCTTCGCTCATACTATTGTAGGTCACGTTCGATAGATTGTTGTATCCTTTATTGATGTAAAATATATTGGGCTTTTCAATAAGTCCTAGTTCATACAATATGCGATATGATATAGGATTGTATTCTTTGGCATATAGATTAATAGAACCATCTATAAATTGTGGTATAAATTTAGACTTATGTTTATTTAACAATTTTATATTTGCTCTATCTACATGGTTAGTTTTGTAAAACTTAACTTCATCAAGCTTGTATTTAACACTATCAACTATAAAATGTGGATCTATCATAAAACCCGCATTATAGCTTACTTTTTCACCATAAATTATAGAGTCAGTGTAGAGGTGTATGTAGCTTTTTTCAGTGAGTAATGTCTGGGCAAAACTTGTTGTAAAAATGGAGCAGAATAGAATAAATAGTAACCTTTTCATTTTATCAATTTTGATTTATTTAACAGCAATCATAGAGATTTCTACATTCACATCTTTTGGTAAACGGGCAACTTCAACGGTTTCTCTAGCAGGGTAGTCAGAACTGAAATACTGGTTGTACACAGCATTTATACTTGCAAAGTTATCCATATCAGAAATAAATATTGAGGCCTTAATTACATGCTCAAAAGTCATTCCTGCCTCAGTCAAAACTGCCTTCATATTTTCCATTACTTGTTTGGTCTCAGCGTCTATAGATTCCATTATTAGTCTTCCTGTAATTGGATCCATAGCTATCTGACCAGAGGTGTAAAGGGTGTTGCCAGAAAGTACAGCTTGAGAATATGGCCCAATAGGAGCAGGAGCATTTTTAGTTTCTACGATTTTCTTCATTTTATTGTTTAGTTTTGTCGCAATTATAAGGCTAATATATAAAACACGTTATTTAAATGAAAGTCTTAATTATAGACAATTACGATTCGTTCACTTTTAATCTGGTGCATTTATTAGAATGTTTCACCGATGATTATGAAGTGTGGCGAAATGATGAAATTGATTTTGAGCGTGTTTCAGAATTTGATAAAATCCTTCTATCTCCAGGCCCAGGCTTACCTTCGGAATCAATTGGTATGATTTCTCTGATACATAAATTTGCAGAATCGAAACCTATTTTAGGCGTCTGTCTAGGCTGTCAAGCTTTGGGTTTGCATTTTGGAGCGGACTTGTATAATTTAGAATCAGTTCAGCATGGTGTGCAAACGCCAATTAAACTAGTAGATCAATCTTATTTGTACCGTGGATTAGGACAGTCTATAGAAGTAGGGCGTTATCATTCCTGGGCTTTAAAGCTTAAAGAATCCAGTAATTTAATTCCTACGGCATTTGATGAGAATGGGGTTTTAATGTCTTTTAGACATAAAAACCTACCTATTTTTGGAATACAATACCACCCAGAATCTATAATGACTCCAGAAGGAAAATCGGTTATTGAGAATTGGATTAATTCTTAAGGTCGTGTCCCATTTTATCTTTTTTGGTTTTAAGATAAAATTCATTGTGCTTATTGGCTTCAATTTCTAATGCCACATTTTCAACAAGCTCCAATCCGTAGCCAATTAAACCGGCACGTTTTTTAGGGTTGTTGGTCATTAATCTAAGTTTACTTACGCCTAAGTCGTGTAGTATTTGTGCGCCTACACCATAGTCTCTTTCGTCCGATTTAAAGCCTAGTTTTTCGTTTGCTTCTACGGTATCTAATCCTTGTTCTTGAAGTTTGTAGGCTTTTAGTTTGTTTAAGAAACCAATTCCTCTTCCTTCTTGGTTCATATAAACAACCACACCACTACCTTCTTTTTCTACCATCTGCATTGCACGAGTCAATTGATGTCCGCAATCGCATCTACAAGACCCAAAAATATCTCCAGTAATACAAGAAGAATGAACGCGTACTAAAACTGCATCGTCTTTTTTCCATTCACCTTTATGTAAGGCAACATGGTATCTGCCTGTGTTTATTTGCTTGTATGCTGTAAGCGTAAAGTCACCGTGCTCAGTTGGTAAGTCTATAGTTTCCATTTTTTCTATCAAACTTTCTTTTTGCATTCTGTATGCAACCAAGTCTTCAATAGAAATAAGTTTTAAATCGTGTTTTTTAGCAATTACTTTTAACTGAGGAAGACGTGCCATGGTACCATCTTCATTCATAATCTCAACAATCACACCTGCAGGTTTAAGTCCAGCTAAACGGGCTAAATCTACCGATGCTTCAGTATGTCCGGTACGTCTTAAAACACCACCTTTTTTGGCCTTTAATGGGAATATATGCCCAGGTCTTCCTAAATCTTCAGGTTTTGTGTTTTCGTCAATAAGTGCTAAAACAGTTTTTGCTCTATCGCTAGCCGAAATTCCAGTTGTACAACCGTGTCCAATTAAATCTATCGAAACGGTAAACTGTGTTTGATTAGGGTCGGTATTTTTACCCACCATCATCTCTAGCTCTAATTCTTCTGCTCTTTCTTCTAGAATAGGCGTGCAAATTAAACCACGTCCATGGGTAGCCATGAAGTTAATCATCTCTGGAGTCGCCATTTCTGCGGCAGCCACAAAATCACCTTCGTTCTCACGATCTTCATCATCTACTACAATCACAACTTTTCCGTTGCGAATGTCTTCTAGGGCTTCTTCTATGGTGTTGAGCTGATTGAGCATAGCTAATTTTTTTGCAAATATACTAATTACTAAAGAACAAATTGTGTAGTCTCTCTGTAGTTTTCTCCCATTTATAGGTGTCTGTTACAAACTGGTAACCTTTAGAAGAAACTGTATTTCGGAGTTCGTTATTTTTAAGAAGTTCTAAGCATAATGCAGCTAGTTCTTCTTTGGTATTTCCTACGAGTAAGCTGTTTTCTGGAGCTTTTATTGGCGTTGAAGCTAGCTCTGTACATATACACGCTTTTTTCATTGCCATTGCTTCCAGGAGTTTGTTTTGTAATCCTGTACCAATACGCATTGGTGCAATAAATAGGGTAGAGTCTGCGTAAGCTTCTCTTATATCATCCATCCATCCACTTACGGTAACCGACTTAGATTGTAATTTAAGTACTGTACTCGATGGGTTTGTTCCTGCTAAGAGAATTTTTATATCTGATTTTTGCTTTTGTAAAATCGGTAGAATGTCTTTGCACAAAAAGGTGGCTGCATCAATATTGGGAGCGTAGCCCATATTTCCTACAAATACAATATCGTATTTAGCTTGTTTTGTTTGTGGCTTGAAATAGTTTAAATCTACTCCATTTCTAATAATACTAATAGTCGCTTTTTCAGGATGATTTATAAAGCTTCTATCTTCTTCTGTTATTATGGTATGCGTGTTAAAGTCTTTAAATAAATCGGTTTCGTACTGTTTCTGTTTTCTGGCTTCCCATCTATAAAGCCACCTGCTGTAAAACGGTACCTTGTCCGCCCTGCGTTCCATTCCTTTCGAAAACACATCCATGTAATCTAATGTTTTGGAATAGTCTTCAAAACGAACATATTCTGCAGCTCTTGTTAGTTGGCAGTATATATGATTTGGATTAATCGTATGTATTAATTTTGAGACTTTTTCTTTTGCAGTCGCGCTTGTAAATAGTGCTGTTTGAAATGGCGTTTTAGAAAAACAAGCAAGCAACAAACTACAGAGAACTTGTAAGATTGAAAGTTTAACGAAATGCACTTCTTTGCAAAAGGATTCTAGTTCTAGTCTGGCCTCTTCTGTGTCTTTAGAGAATGGTAATTGTAGTGCACAAAGGTATAACTCGTGCTTCTCTGCTAAGGATTTCATCTGGTGGTAAATCCTTAGTTTATCTCCTTTATCTAATGGGAAAGGAACCCTCGATGTAAGTATAAATAACTTCATCTTAAAAGGTTTTTTAGCTGTAAAGAAACTTCTGTTTTTGAGAAGTTTGCAATTGCAAATTCTCTTGCAAATCCTCCAATTTCAGCGACTCTTTTTGGTTCGTTTAAACAAAATTGCATTTGCTCAATAAATTCCTCTTTGGTGTTGGCAATAAGTATGTTCTCCAAATTGGAGGTTTTAATACCTTCAGTGGCTAGGCTAGTGCAAATGATGCATTTTCCTAATGCCATACCTTCAATAATTTTAACTCGTATTCCAGAACCAGAAAACAAGGGTACAAGCATTATTTTATGCGCGTTGATGAATTTTGCTGCATCTGCAACCTCCTTATGATTGTGCAGTCCTCTACGGTTAGTGTCTAGTATGCTGCTATTCATTCCTCGCCCAGCAATGTGAAATTCAGTTTCCGGGTTTTTAAGATTGAATCCAGTCCATACATTTTCGAGAAACCAAGAAATTGCTTGTTGGTTGGGTTGCCAATCCATAGCACCAAGGTGAAAGAAGTCAACTTTATCACTTTGGTCTTTTTGTTTTAGAGGGTTATTTTTGCAATATAACCCTATTGTAGTAAGCTCTTTTTTGGTGTGTAAGCGAATGTGTTTGCTGTCTTTTTCAGAAATTGAAGCAATAGAATCTACTTCTTTCCAAAATTTTAATTCCTCTTTCTTTAAACGATTAACTTGAAGCTTTAAATAGCTTTTTCGAAATATATTATTTTCCTCTAGCAACTGCGTTTCCCATATTTGATGCTCTATATTATGAGACCGATAAATAGTTTTAGCTTGAGAATATTTTTTAACAATATCTAAATACGAGCTAGTGAAAAGGCTTTCGAAAATAATGAGATCGAAGCTTTGCTTATTTAATGTACAGATGATTTCCTGCTCGAATGTTTGTTGAGAAAAACGAGCTAAGAAATAGGAGTCTTTCGTAAATAGGTTTTTTAAGGCTGACCAAAAATGGAGTCCTGTATTTACGGGTATTGTTTTGTACTTTAATTTCGAATGTTCAATCGTATTTTTTGATGGATGCTTTTTTGTTTCCATTCCTAGAAAATTGACATCGCATCCAAGGTCTAAAAAGGCTTCTAGTACTTGAGAAATAGCAACACAACCTCCATCGATCTTTGGGTATGCTGGTTTATGGGCTAAGATTAAGACTTTTTTACCTTCCATAAAACCTTAAGTTTAGTAAGTAAGTTGGTTACCGTACTGCTGTTAAATATACTAGAGTCGTTGGCTGCTTTATAGCTGAAAAATAAGCCTAATGGAGTTAGTATACATGAGGACATCCACATACCTTGACTAATACTAATGACTCCTTGTAAGGCACTTTTCTCTCCAGTTATTGAAGAAATATGGTAGATTAAAAAGAAAATAATTGAGACTAATACGGGTAATCCCATACCACCTTTACGAATTATAGCACCTAAAGGAGCGCCAATTAAGAAAAGTGCTAGGCATGCGAAAGCAAGCGTAAATTTCCTATGCCACTCTATATGGGTTTTTTTAAGTTTTTTGTATTTGTATTTTAGCTCTCTTTCCGTATTGTAAACATACGACTTACTGCTTCTTACCAAATTTGCACTGGCTTTAAGTAGTCTGTTTCTGTTGTGCTGACTAAAAGAGTTTAATGCCTCGCTGAAAATTACAATAGAGTCATTTTTTAATGTATCCCCTTTAGGGAAGTTATAGTAAGCTAAAAGTTTTTCGTTGTAAGTGTTGAGCCTGTTGCTAATAGTAAGGTTTAAGGAGTCTGAGTTTTGCTGCAGTTGGTTAATATTCATGAACTGTGCAGCATTGGAATAACGTTCTTCATCGGATCTTTCTAGCTGAAATGAAGCCATGTCGAAACGAATTTTTTGTGACTTAAAGCTCGAACGTGCAAAAGGTAAATTAACGCGCTTTTTCGGATTTTTTACGTCTACTTCCTCGTAGCTGTATCCATCAAAAAGTTCAAGATATAGATAGCGATCATTACCAGCAGTGTACATTTTACCACTTTTTGCTTTTATGACTTTGGTATTACCCATTTTCTCGCTGTGATCGTAAATCAATAAGTCTTCAAGTAGATTTCCATCTTCACTTTTGTGATTCACTTTAATGCTGTATCCTTCTATGTCGTTAAAGAAAATCCCTTCTCGCATATTTAATGAGAGTTTCTTATTCATAATATCGTACAGAAGTGTTTTAAACTTCATGTTCGAATACGGAATTACATGATTGGAAAAGAAAAAAGCAGAAATTGCTATTATTGTAACTGCAACAAAAAGTGGTTGCATGATTTTATACAATGAAATACCCGAAGATTTAAGGGCTATAAGCTCGTAGGTTTCACCAAGCTTACCAAAAGTCATTAAGGATGAAAGTAATATTGCTAAAGGAAGTGCAAGCGGAACTAATGTAGGTATACTATAGAATGCAAGCTCTACAATAACAGTCCACTCTAGACCTTTACCTATTAAATCGTCTATGTATTTCCATACACTTTGCATTAATAATACAAAGAGCATGGTAAAGAAGGTTCCCGCAAAAGGACCTAAAAAAGCTTTTAATACGAGTTTGTGTAGGGTTTTCAATCCGATAGTTTTACTATGCCCAAATATACAACAAAGCGTTTTTAAGAACCGATGCTTTGTCTAAGCTTTTCAATTTGCTTGTCCCAAAGTAATTTCGATTCTTCTTCGTCTTCTTCGTCTTCAGCGAAGTCTGTAACCATCAGTGAGATGTCTTGGGTTATTTCATCAACTTCAAGTCTAAGCTCAAAATAAGTATCCGAAGGCTCGCCTACCCATCTAAACTTTATGCCTTGATTGTTTTTCTTGCTTAATAGCTCAGCTTCTTGCTCGTCTCCATCCCAAAAGAAAGTATACATCTTTCCACTAAGGTTTACATTGTCTGCAAACCATTCTGATAAACCATCTGGAGAACTTATTTGATTGTATAAAATTCGTAGAGATGAGCGAATAGGAAATTCAATTTCAAATTTATTCTTTGAAGCCATAGCTAGTATTTAATATATTTCTGTAGCTGCAATATAGTTAAAAATTGATTTTTACAAAGTTTCTATTCCCTAATATTAAAATAATAATTAGCCCTTTTTTAAGCCTTTAAAATAAAAGTAAATAAGTACTTGTTTAAAAGAGTATAAAACCATTATATTTGCAGCCCTTAATCGGAATGGCGAGGTAGCTCAGTTGGTTAGAGCGTCGGATTCATAACCCGGAGGTCACGAGTTCAACTCTCGTTCTCGCTACACAAAAAAAGAGTTCTAATTTATTAGAACTCTTTTTTTTGTTCCTATTTTTTTCGCATATCAGCGTATCAATTATGTCTCCATATTTGATTTTAACTCAATGATTATAAGTCCTCAAAGCTATTTTAGTTAGTATGCATGATTGGGTTTGGTTCATTTTGTTTTGTCAGTTATTTTGTTGAGAAGAAATTTATAGTTCAGTCTCACTGAGTTTTAAATAAGGTAATTTTAAGATATTCTTAAAGCCCCCACTTATGAAGACTTCTTGTTATTTACTTCTTTGCACTTTTATTTTATCGAGCTCTGCCTTTGCACAGACAAATTCGAACACACACCTTGATTTAGGCTTTTCTGCAAAAATGAATCATCTTACAGCATTAAATGTAGTAACAAAAGTAGATGAGGAACCTAAGGTGAAGAAATCTAGTCGTACACTCTCCGAAATTCTTGCCAGTTCCAAAAAATCGGAAGATCTAAGTAAATACCATTTAATTGCAGGTTGTTTTTCCAGTTTATTAAACGCGGAGACATTAGTAAATAAATTGATTGCTGATTCGTATTCCGCTTCTGTCGTAGGGGTAGAAGATGATTTATACTTCGTCGCATTTAAGACTTTTAACGTTTACGAAGATGCAATTGATAGCTTGGTAGAGTTTAAAGCTCAAGGATTAGACAGTTGGGTTAAGCGGATGTAGTTCTTGCTAGTTCATATCGCATTAAATCTCCATTCAGATAAATATGAAATTCCTATTAAATAGGTGCTTTTACAGTGTAATTATTGTGGCCTTTGAATAGGCTTTCTATGTTTTGGCTATTCTTGTCTGTTAGTAGCCAGTTGTTTAGTGGTAGTAATATTAGTAAAGTATTTTCACTTAGCTTCTTTTCCTTCCTTAAATCTACAATTAATTGATTTTTTATTAGTCAAAATAGTACCGTTTTTTGTATAAATAGTACAGTATGCTTTGATGTAATTACAGTAGATTTGAAATGAAATTAACCCTTAGCATAGCTTATGAAAAATATCATACTATTCAGTCTTAGTTTATTTGCGATTTTCTCTTTACAAGCACAAAGTCCTTGTGTTCATCAAGAGCAAACGAGAATACTTCATAAGAAGACTCCTGAACTACAAAGTCAGAGAGAAATAAGGTCTAACTATTTAGATAAGTTTACGAAAGAATATTCTGCAACTAGTAATTCAAAGTCTAATTCAACAATGGTTATTCCTATCGTTTACCATGTTGTTCACGATAATGGTGAGGAGAATATTTCGGATGCTCAAATACTCGAATCTATTGTCCAGATAAACGAAGATTTTACTGCTGTAAATCCTGGTTTAGCTGACGTGCATGAAAATTTCATTTCATCAATTGCCGATGTAGGAATGAGTTTTAGACTTGCCGACTTAGATCCTAACGGAGAGCCAACAACAGGTATAAATAGAATTCAATCTGAACTAACTTATAACGGAAGTCAGATTGCATTAAAAGAAATGATACAATGGGATCCTACCATGTATTTAAATATTTGGGTGGTTAATTCTTCTAATGGTGGTAATGGCTCTGCCTTTGCATATTACCCTGCAAGTGTAGAAGGTAGTAGTTCTGTTTACGATGGTGTAGTTAGTTCTTACTGGGCTGTAGGTAGAACAGAAACGGCTGCTTGGACACATTATAAAATATTAACCCACGAAATTGGGCACTGGGCAAACCTAAAACATACTTGGGGAGACGAATCTAATAATCAAGCAGCGGCAGGATGTTCGTTTGACGATGGGGTAGAAGATACTCCTAATACTATTGGGAATACTGGTTGCGATGTGGAATCTATCTCATGTGGTACTCAAGATAATGTTCAAAACTACATGGACTATGGTAACTGTACAAGTATGTTTACGATAGGGCAAAAAACACGTATGTTGGCAGCCTTAAATTCTGATGTTGGTGGAAGAAATAATTTATGGACAGAAGAAAATCATTCTTTAGTTTTTATAGATCAAGAATTTTTACCTCGATTGGTTTACAATGCTCAATCGTTCAATGAATCGACACTTAACGATGGATCTATTAATAGTTCTATAGGTGTAGAGTTGGTTGATTTGTCTTTTAGTTCTACAGGTTCGTTAATTGAAAGTGTAGACTTTACTTCAGCGAATTTACCCGCTGGTACTACTATTACAGTTTCTGTTACAGATTCTACTCATGCAGAAATTACTTTAGTTGGTGCAGTTTCTAACCATGCTGAAAGTGATTATTTGTCGGATTTAGAAATTCATTTTACCGCGAATCCTTTTGCCAATATTACTTTTGAAGAAATCTACAATCCATCAAAAACGAATTTATCTTTAAGCTTTTTCGATCCTTACGAAATTGTGTTTGTAGATTTGGTAGACGATGTACATAATTTCTTCGAAGGTCGGTCATGGAAATGGTTTAGTATGGGTTCTGGTGGTGCAGATTTTGGTTTGTTTCATTACGAACTAATAAATATAAAGCTAGAAACATATGGTAATGGTGCTGTTTGCGAAGAGGGTACTTTTAATATTAGTCCTTTGGCAATTGGTGTTGAAGTTGGTCCTTTAAGCACAATTACTAATCCTGAACAGTGGTATGGAGATCAATTAGATTTATCGAATCCATCTTATACTACTTGGAACGGTCTTACCGCTTATGTAGGTATAGAATTTCAGAAAAATGGAAATAGTCACTACGGCTGGATAAGATTAAAAGTTAGTGCAGATGGTACTCATTATTACGCCTTAGATATGGCCTATAACGAAGCTCCAGAAACACCTATTCATACCGGTGAAGTACAAGAGCCTGTTTTGGCTTATTCTAAAACAGTTTTCTATGAGTCTAATCTAAACGATGGTACTATAGAATCGCTACGTGTTATTGATTTATTTGGAGGGAAGTTTTCAGATTTTACTAGCTTAAATCAAAATGACGGATTTACTATTTCTGGTGTTCCTAGTGGATTGTCTGCTCAGCTACTAAAATTATCAGAAACACAAGTAAGTCTTTCGTTTATAGGTTCGGCTTCTACTCACACGAATAATGCTGATAATAATTATATGAATCTTGTTCTAGACGAGTCTTTAATTATTGACCCTCCTACAGGAATGAATTTGTCTAGTGATATCGGAATTGACTTTAATGATTCTTACCATATTGAGTATGTAAATAGTAGTGCAATAGAAGAAGTGAGTGTTTCTAATTCAGGAAATGATTGGAAGTGGTTTAGTTTAGATGTTGGAGATGCAGACTATGGACTTTGGTATAATGATGAGTATTTCCGATTTGAAACCTACTCTAAATCTGGTGTTTGTAATAGTGGAACTACAGACTTAGATGTTCTTGCTGCTGGTGAAGTAATTGGTGCAAATAGCTACTGGGATTATTTTACCGAGTTGGAAACTCAATTAGTTATTACCTCTCCAGATTATAGCGAATGGAATGGACAAACTGCCTACGCAGGGATTAAATTTACAATTGCTGACCAATTTCATTATGGTTGGATGCAATTTGAAGTGACTGAAAATGGCGATGCTGTAACACTTTTAGATTATGCTTATAACACCAATCCTGGTGAGCAAATTACAGCGGGGCAGCACTTTGCTACTTACGGTTGTACAGATTCTATAGCTTTAAATTACAATCCATATGCACTAGACGACGATGGTACTTGTACTTATCCTTTAGATTGTGGAGATGCTGTTGTAGCAACTGTAAATATGTATGATAGCTTTGGGGATGGTTGGAATCAAAACTATTTAGAGATTGTAAACGTTGAAGGAAATGTAATTCAAAGCATTACCTTAAATAACGGTTCAGAGTCCATGCAACAGTTTTGCTTAACTACCGATTGTTATACATACACTGTTGGTGGTGGAAGTTTTGTAAATGAAACTTCGTGGGATTTATATCTAGCAGATGAGTTCTTATTTGCATCAGAAGGTAATAATTCGAACTCCTTTTCTGTAAACGGTGGTTGTGATGCTTATTCTGGTTGTACAGACGAATTGGCTTTTAATTACAATCCTGAATCTATTTTTGATGATAATTCTTGTACATACCCAGTAATGGGTTGTATGGATGCTACAGCCTTAAATTATAGTGCAGATGCAGAGGAAGATGATGGCTTATGTTATTACGACTACGATGTATTGGGTTGTGATGATGCAAACGCTTCAAATTACAATATAGCAGCTACTTATAACGACGGTTCTTGTGTGTATCCAGGCTTGTCGTTAATTGATGTGCCTACAGTGTTATGTTTGGGCGATTCTATTTTAATTACTTGGACTGGCGGTAATCCTAGTGTAAATGTTGCTATTTCGATGACTAACGTTACCCAAAATGCAGCTGGTTCTACTATTGCAAATATTGTAAATACTGGAGAGTTCTTATGGGAAGTACAGGGTATTGATGAAGGAGATACAGATGTATTTAGATTTTATATTCAGGAAGTGCCTTGGCCTCCAACCTCTTATTCTCATGGTAATAACTTTACAATTGTAGCCGATTGTAATAATATTGTATACGGTTGTACCGATTCATTCGCACTTAATTACGATGTTGATGCAACAATTGATGATGGTTTATGTGTTTATCCTTTAGTAGGATGTACGGATGAATCAGCCTTGAATTACAACCCTGAAGCTACTGAAGATGATGGTTCATGTGCATACCCAATTGATTGTGATGGATTAACATCTGTAACAATTGAAGTAGGTGGTGGTTCATGGGCATCTGAAGTTTCGTGGATAGTAGGCGGTTTTACCGGAGGTGAAGGAGTTTTAGAAGCATGTTTGGAAGATGGATGTCATACATTTAATATGTACGATTCTTACGGTGATGGTTGGAACGGTAATGTTGCGACAATTACAACTTCTAATGGAGATGTAATTGTCACAGGTACATTAGAAGAAGGATCAGAAGGATCATTAAGCTTCGGATTGAATACCGAAGAAGACTGTGGTGAAGTTCTCGCACCAATTTTAGGATGTACAGACGAAGTAGCATCTAACTACAACTCTGAAGCTACTGAAGATGATGGTTCATGTCAATACCCAGTTGATTGTGATGGATTAATAGTCGTTACAATTGAAGTAGGTGGAGGTTCATATCCAGGCGAAATTTCATGGATGTTAGGCAGTTTTACCGGGGGTGAAGGGGTTTTAGAAGCATGTTTGGAAGATGGATGTCATACATTTAATATGTACGATTCTTACGGTGATGGTTGGAACGGTAATGTTGCGACAATTACAACTTCTAATGGAGATGTAATTTTCACAGGTACATTAGAAGAAGGATCAGAAGGATCATTAAGCTTCGGATTGAATACAGATGATGATTGTGGTGAAGTTCTCGCGCCAATTTTAGGATGTACAGACGAAGCAGCATCTAACTACAATTCTGAAGCTACTGAAGATGATGGCTCTTGTATTGAATCTACAGAAGCTTCTCAGACTTTAGTTTTAACCGAAGGATGGTCGATTATCTCAACGTATATAATACCAGAAAACAGCAACTTTACTGCTTTTGTTTCTCCTGCAGTACAAAATATAGTAATTGCAAAAGATTACGCTGGAAATGCATATTTACCTGAGTGGGATTTTAACGGAATTGGGAATTTACTTATTGGTCAGGCGTATCAAATTAAAATGGCTATTGCTGATGTATTACTTGTTACAGGAACTCAAATTCAGCCAGAAGAAAATCCTTTGACTTTATTAGAAGGATGGAACCTAACAGCTTATTTGCGTACTGAACCTGCTTCAGCAGACTTAGTGTTAGCAGATTTAGTAGAACAAGACATGGTTGTGATTGCTAAAGATTATGCAGGGAATGCTTTCTTACCAGAATGGGGCTTTAATGGTATTGGAGATCTTGAAGCTGGTAAAGGATATCAAGTGAAGGTTTCTCAGCAATGTACACTGCAGTATATTGCTAATGGAGCTGATTACTAGTAAATAATAACATACTACAGTCTAAAGACCCTCCACAGAAATGTGGAGGGTTTTTTTGTACATTTGAGTGTCAAATAATTATACAGATTACTATGAAACAATTTTTAGTATTTATTTTAACAATTTGCCTAGTTTCAATTTCTTGTAATGAAGCCGATTTGGTGGACTCTAATTGTACTTATTCCACAGAAATTTCAGAAAAATATAAAAGTAACGCTATGCATATGTTAGTATTGAATATGCAAAATAATCCTACGCACCCAGACTACTCGAATCTTGAATTCAATCAAGACTCAATTGATCATATATTATCTGCTGTACAAGCAGTAAAAGATTTAAATACGACTACTACGGATTCTATTTTTAGTAGTAACTTTATCACGCATCCTATTATGTTTAGTTCCAATACGATTAAATTTTCCATTGATAGTTTGTTTGAAGAATCTCAGTTGCTTAGAAATACGGGTGTTTCGGGTAATGAAGAACTTGATCTTCTAATTGAAAATTCTGGCTTAGTCTTAATAAGTCTTCTTAGCAGTTTCGGGAATATTCAGTTTACTTTTTCTACCCAAAATGACTGTAATTTATCAAGCGTAAATGATCAATTAGAAGAAATTTCTTTTGTGTTATATCCTAGCTTTATTAGTCTTTGGGCTATGGAGGGATCTACAATTCCAGAGTTTCAATTTTCTAAAATTTCAAATAATGTTTCAAGTCTCGTTTTTAAAAGATTTTATTACGATGATATGTCTTATCTTTTATACGACCATTGGATTTACGAGGTTGATGAAAACTGTAATGCAGAATTAGTTTACTCACTCAATTAAATTACTAAAGCCAAAAAAGCCACTCATATGAGTGGCTTTTTTTATGAAGTTGAATGTGATTAGTTGTTCAGCATAACTGGCATAACCAACATAAGAATATTTTCTCCATCGTTAGAGTTTCCTTCTGGAAGTAAAATACCTGCACGGTTAGGAGCAGACATCTCTAAGTGGATTTGTTCTGTTTCTAGGTTCGAAATCATTTCCATAAGGAAACGAGAGTTAAAGCCTATTTCCATATCCGATCCTTCGTACTGACAAGAAAGACGTTCGTCTGCTTTGTTAGAGAAGTCTAAATCTTCGGCTGAAATATGCATTTCGTTGCCTGCGATTTTTAAACGAATTTGGTGTGTAGTTTTGTTTGAGAATATAGAAACCCTTTTTACAGAATTTAAGAACGATAAACGATCTACTGTAAGCTTGTTAGGGTTTTCTTGTGGTATTACTGCGTTGTAATTAGGGTATTTACCATCTATTAAACGACAAGTAAGAATAATTGAACCGAAGCTAAATTTAGCGTTCGTTTCGTTGTATTCAATTTTCACTTCTTCATCTGCTACCGCTAAAATACCTTTTAAGATATTTAATGGTTTTTTAGGAAGAATAAACTCTGCACTTTGCTCGCTTACTACATCATGACGTGTGTAGCGAACTAATTTGTGAGCATCGGTAGAAACTAAAGTCAATCCAGTTTCGCTAAACTGACAGAATACACCAGACATTACTGGACGTAAATCGTCGTTTCCGGTAGCGAAAATAGTTTTGTTAATTCCTGTTGCGATAATATCAGAGTGAATTAAAGCAGTACTTGCAGCTTCAATTCCTGGAGCTTTAGGGAATTCATCCCCATTTTGAAATGCCAAAGCATACTTACCTTGATCAGAGCTGATTTCTATATTGTTCTTATCTGTATCGATAAGAAAAGTTAATGGTTGCTCTGGGAAAGTCTTTAAAGTATCTAATAATAATTTTGCTGGTATAGCTGCATTTCCGTTTTGATCCGCCTCTACATCTAATGTTGTAGACATAGTGGTTTCTAAATCAGATGCAGAAATACATAGGTTGTTATCCTTTATTTCGAACAAGATATTGTCGAGAATAGGTAGGGTATTGCTAGAGTTAATTACACCACTAATGGTTTGTAATTGCTTTAAAAGCTTCGAGCTGGATACAATAAACTTCATTGTGTCTTGGGTTTAATTTCAACAAATCAAATATAGAACTAAGCGTAATTCAATTGCCTTTCTAATCTCTTCGTTTATTCACAATTCCAAAGGACTTTTGAACAAATAGAAAAATAGATTTCCTTATTTTTTTAAGTCACTTAGACTCTTCATTACTCTACCAAAGCTATTGAGCTGAATAATTACCCAATCTTCCTTGTTAATATGAGCATACATACGTTCTGGATCTCTCATGGTAACGTCTCCATCTACATGAGTGCCAGGCTTGGCTTTTTTATAGTAAGCAGTAACTTGTGTTTGCGTTCCTTTAGTTGAGCTCACTACCAAGTCGAAAACAGGCTTAACGTTTAGTATAGAATCTACATTTAATGTACCTGATATAAATCCTTCAGAATTTAATTTTCTAAACGAACCAATATAAGTTTGCAGCTTATTAGGGTTTATCTCTAGTTCCTCTGTTTCTGCATAATTGCTTAACTTAAAATCAACGTCATTTTCTCTAGTAAGTACGAAGGATTCATCCACCATTTTAGGAGCGTAATAACGCATACTAACAGATTGTAAGTCTAAGTTATCACAGCTAATAACTGTTTTGTCTCTCCACATAAATTCGGCAGTAAAAAACCTTCCCGATAAATAGCCTTTAAATCCTGGTATATGCACCGCGTATGGTTCTGTAGCACCTTGAAGCATCATAAATGTTGCAGATAATTCTTGGTTCTCACCTCCTACATAAAAAGTTTTTTCTGAGCCGTCTTTTAAAAACACCTCAACTTTTATTCCCCGTACAGCTAAATTCCCTAAAACATTATCGCGCATAGTTAGAGGTACTGGATGCGCAATTTCCATTCTTTGGAGTGTTTTTAATAAATAGAACACGGCCGATTTACGCGCTTTGTATTCTTCGTTTACCGTCCAGTAATTACTGCTTTTACGTTCTATAATTGTCGTTTCTGGCATTTTAGAACTCAGAACCACTTTAACAACATCGCTAGTATCTGAAATTGCGAAATCTCTACGATCAATTCGACTTATAGACGTCTTATTGTTTAATAGTTTATAGCTCGCAAAGCCCAGGCAAAGAATAGCCAGTAGGTAAAGTATATTTTTAGTTTTCATGTGCGTACTTTTTCTTTCTTAAATATTGTTTTATGAGCCCAAAAATAAGGATTAGTGCAATAGGAATGAGCAGATTTATGAGCTGCCAAAAACGGCGTTCTTTGTTTATTTTTTGAACGTCCAATAGGCGCATTTTCAACTCTCTTGTTCTTACATCTATTAATGCATCTTCTTCTAAAAGGTAATCTATGGAGTTTAAAATGAAATCTTTATTTCCATATTGTCGCTTTTCGTAATTATCGTAACCTAAAGGTAAAACGACACCTCTAATGATTTGATTCTGCGCGATATCACCATCAGAAATAACCAGCATTTTAGTAGTGCTACTAAGTTCTGTAAAAGGAAGTTTTTTACTCAAGGCATTTAATCTATTCTTAAAAATAGACTCAAATTCTCCTTCTAACAATACAGCGGTTGCCTGTTCTCCATTAGCAAACTGCTCCTGTATTGGTTGGTCTAATGCGCTCTGCAAACTTACCTCATATGGAGTGTTTGCGACCTTGGTATAGGGAGAACTGTGAAGTAGAACCGTTTTCCGAACCGTGCTACTGGTTTTTACGGTATCTATAGACCCAACAAAATCAAATTTCACCGCATTTAAATTACTCGTAATCGGGTGACTTGAAGTCGGTATGCACACAGGGAAAAACCGCCAGGGTCTCAATTCCCATTTAGGTATGTCGTTTACAAAACTTACGGGAACAGGGATTTTAGAGGAAGAGATGTCTTCTATAAGATCGCTGTTTACACGTACACCATATTTAAATAACTGATCGTTTAAGTTTAAACCTCTTAGGGCTTGTGCTAAGAAAGTGCCTTTATTAGCCAAAGAGTCCATGTCTGCATTTGTAGCATCGAGCATCCAAATAACTTTCCCACCATTCATTATATATTGGTCAATAAAGTACTTGTCGAGGTTTTGGAAGGTTTCGGTAGGTTTTGCAATTAATACTAGTTTTTTGCTTTTTAATTCCTTTAATTTTTTAGCTAAATCTGCTTCTCCCGAAGCATCTACATCAAATTCTCTCAAGTTAACTTTTGAGATAGAGTACTGTTCTGAAAGGCTGTTTGTTAAATCTTCTATTTCTTTGTCTTCGAGTTCTCCGTGCCCTGTAATAAAAGCAATACTTTGTTTTATAGGTGTTTGGAGTCTCTTAATAGCACTTGTAAACTCGTATTCTAGTTCTCTAATAGATTGCTCTATATTTTGTGTGGGTCCAGAGGCAATTTGATTTTTTAATAGTTGAATGGCTACTTCTTTTCCGCCATACTTAACAATAGCACCAGGAACAATAACTTTTTCAGTGTATGTTTCTCCATCTTTAACTTGCAAGCTGGTTGGGCTAATACCTTTTTCGTATAGTTGTTTTATAATCTCGTTGCGCGTTTTCTCGTCCGTACTTTCAGTAGGATTAATAAATGTGTATTGCAGTAAGTTGTTTTGAGATTTGAATTCCGATAATAACTGACGTGTTTCTAAACTTAAACGCTCTATACCTGCAGGGAATTCGCCTTCTAAATAAACCTCCACATAAATGTAATCGTCTAATTCTGAGAGCAGATTTTTGGTGGCATCAGATAGCGAATAGCGCCCTTCTTTGGTTAAGTCAAATCTGCTGTGTACAAATGAACCCACAATATTAAGGAGTCCTATGATTACCAAAGTAGCTGTAAATTGTAGTATGTCTTGCTTCCTGTTCTTCATTACCATTTTCTACTTTGAAGTGAAAGTTTACTTCCGTAAATAAATATGCTCATCATACTTATAAAATAAAGTACATCTCTAGTGTCTATAACTCCTCTGCTTATTGCATTGTAGTGGTAGCTTATTCCTAATTTGTCAATCCTTAACTCTAGTCCTGTGTGCGAAAAGAGTAGTGCTATTTGTTCGAATCCTGTAAAGCAGAAAAAGCAAAAGAACAAAGCGAGAATAAAAGATACGATTTGGTTTTCTGTTAAAGTAGAAGCAAAAACGCCTATAGATACGTAAATACCAGAAAGCAAAACCAAACCTATATAAGATCCTGAGATTGCTGCCCAGTCTAAATTACCTTGTGGCTGCCCAAGTAGATAAATACTTGCTACGTAAATGAGTGTTGGGCTTAGTGCTATAATACAGAGCAAAAGCCCCGCAAAAAACTTCCCTAAAACCAGACTTAATTCACTAATTGGCTTGGTGAGTATTAATTCGATCGTTCCTGTTTTAATCTCATCCGAAAAAAAACGCATGGTTAGCGCAGGGATTAAAAATAGAAATACCCAAGGAGCTAAAAAGAACAAT
>Ga0308018_10000558_pt1 | contig 18753 bp, 19 predicted proteins | sample Neamet282_FD_203130 | JGI IMG/M metagenome (GOLD analysis project Ga0308018, IMG submission 203130) | Marine microbial communities from water near the shore, Antarctic Ocean - #282 | ecosystem: Environmental > Aquatic > Marine > Unclassified | place: Southern Ocean | collected 2014-10-01
AGACAGCGTACTGGCAACGACCTGACGCAGCGTCGTGCACCCCTGGGCCTCAAGGTCTCCAATCGACTCTAGCAAGTCCGCTGCAGCTAGGATCACAAGATCCCGATGCCGATACTCATGCTGCTGGATCGCCTGTTCGATGTTGCTCCATCCACCCTGCTCCGCCGCCAGTTGGCCGGCGATTGGTGACCACCTCGGCAGAGTGACCGTAATCTGGACGAAGACCTCGACCTCTCGTACCCGGCACCGACCGCCTCTCGCGACGGCGTTCCATTCAGGGCGAATGTCGAAGCGGGTCAGCCCCTGAGATCGAGGGGCTTCGGGCCCTTCGAGGTGTGTGTGGTTCAGGCGCTCCACGACCTGCGTGAGTGTGGGTTCGTCGAGTTCGTAGAACTCCTCCACGGACCGGACATGTACACCCGGTATCGAGGGCGGGCCCGCTTCCGCCGAAGAAAGTGCTCTCCCACGCTCTTCCGGTGGCAACAGTTGCGCCGAGACCACCAACGGACCGGCCAGGACCAAGAGCGCAACGGCCAGAACGCGATACCACGCCATCGGCACTAGAGCCCAAGCAACCTTAGGAAATCATTTCCGAGCGCCCAGATCATAATCCCGACGATCATGAAGAAGCCGACATTGCTCCACTTCAGCCGCTGCTCCAGGCTGAGAGCCCGACCCCCACGGATGGCCTCGATCCCTAGGAACACCAAGTGACCACCGTCGAGGACCGGAATGGGGAGCATGTTCAGAACAGCGAGGTTGATGCTGAACAGTGCCATGAAACGCAGAAACACATCGATGCCCGCCGCTGCTGCCTGTCCGGACGCCTCCCCGATGGTCACGATGCTGCCGACGGAACGTGGAGAGATGTTCAACGTGACCAGATCACGCAGGAACCCAAGGATGAGCGCTGTGACAGCGGCAGTCTCTCGGTAACCCGCCTCGAAGGCTTGCCCGATCGAAACCCGCGTGTACGTGGTGGCGATCAGCGGTGGGCTGATGCCGATACGCCCGACTTCCGTCATCGATCCGTCCGGCCGCTCCAGTTTTTCAACATCCAGCGTGACGTTGCGTGATATTTCACTCCCGTCACGGACCAACGTGAGAGCCACGCGCTCGCCAGGTCGAGCCTCAATTTGCTGGACGAAGAACGACCAATTCAAGGTCGCGTTCCCGTCCACCTCCACAACGCGATCGCCTTCTTCCATCCCTGCATCCGAGGCCGGCGAACCCGGCGTCGCAAATCCGACTCCAGCTTCTCTCCACACTTCTACGGCGAGGGTCAGCCTCCGTCGCTCACCCTCTGTGACTGGGATACGGATTTCTACCGTTCGCGTAGGCTCAACCATGTCGATACGGAGAGGGCCCGGCGCACTACGGAATAACCCATCCTGGACGTCGCCCCAATCCTCGGTGGTGACGTCGCCCATGCGGATGATGCGACTCCCAGGCTCGACAGTTCCCAGCGCCTCAGTGCCAGGAGGCAGCGCCCCCAATTCGACGAATCCGATCCTCGTGGTGTCGAGTTCCTGGATGCCATACCGTGCAGCCAGGAAGGTGTATGTGCCAAAGGCGAACAGCATGTTCATGATCACGCCGGCGGAGATTACGAGCGTCCGCGCCCAAATCGGCTTCGCATCGAAATCCCTGTCACTCGGCACGCGTCCCTCAACAGGGACTTCGCCACCCTCGAGCTTCTCCATGACCTCGTCGTCCATGCCGCCCATTTTGACATAGCCGCCGAGAGGTATCGCGCTGATGACGTACTCCGTCTCCCCTCGCGTGAAGCCGAAGATTCGTGGTCCGAGCCCGATCGAAAAGCGCTGGACTTCGATGCCCACGGCCTTTGCAGCCCAAAAATGGCCGAGTTCGTGCACAAAAATCAGTACACCAAGTACGACTACGGTCGCCAATATTGTCATGAGTTGGTTCCCATTCTCGCTTCGCCGAGCCGTACGGTGACATCCACCGCCACTTCCCGGGCCGCCGTATCAACGGCGATCACGTCATCCATGTCACGAAGGTCTGAAGTCCCGGTGCGATCCATCGCTTCCGCGACCACGTCGGCAATCTCGGGGAAACTGATCCGATCTTCCAGAAAGGCCTGTACGGCGACTTCATTTGCGGCGTTGTACACCAACGGGGTGCATCCGCTCCGTCGACCGGCGTCGACACCAAGGGCGAACATCGGGAACGCCAAATGGTCGATGTCTTCGAACGTCAAAGGCGGTGACTGTACAGGGTCGTATGAGCGCAGAGCGCTATCGGCCACTCGCTCGGGGTACACCAGCGCATAGAGAATCGGGATCTCCATCGTCGGGAAGCCCAGCTGTGCAAGGACAGACCCGTCCACCAACTCCACGAACGAATGGATGATCGACTGCGGGTGAATCACCGCTCCGATCTGGTCGTATTCGAGCCCGTAGAGGTAGTGAGCCTCAATCACTTCGAGAGCCTTGTTCGCCAGCGTCGCAGAATCGATGGTGATCTTGGCGCCCATATCCCAGGTAGGATGCTTCAGGGCCTGCGCCGCTGAGACGTCACAAAGATCCTGAGCCGTGCGGCCACGGAATGGGCCGCCGGAGGCCGTAAGGATGATCCGCTGGACATCCTCGATTTGACTGCCTTCGAGGCATTGGAGAATCGCGCTGTGTTCCGAGTCGATGGGAATAATCTCACCGCCACCAGCATGCGCGGCATTGAGAACTAGCGGCCCTCCCACGACCAGAGACTCTTTATTGGCTAATGCGACGCGGTGACCCGACCTCAAGGCGGCGAGGGTCGGCCCAAGGCCCGCCGCGCCTACACAGGCGTTGAGTACCACGTCGACGTCGTCCCGGGCTGCGACCTCGATCAGAGCCTCACGCCCCGATCGCCAACGTGTCTGACTCGTGGACTGGGGCAGCGCTACGGTCGGGTCACTCAAGACCGCGGTGTCAGGCTCAAAGATGCTGACCTGGGCTTCGAGCTCCGCACTTCGCCGATTAGCCGTAAGTGCGACGACCTTCAAGCGGTCCGGATGGCGGGACACTACCTGGAGCGCACTCCGTCCGATCGAACCGGTCGATCCAAGTAGTGCGATCCGAATCACGGTGAGCGCGACCCCGCCGGTGCGATGGGGCGCGTGATCACGACAGCCACCCCAAGATCAGCAGCAGGCAGTACGCGGCGGGAAACGTAAAAAGAAGCGAGTCGACTCGGTCCATGACCCCACCGTGGCCCGGGAAGAACGTTCCGGAGTCCTTGACCCCTGCTTCCCGCTTCAGCAGAGACTCGATCAGATCGCCCAGTACGGCGGTCGCACCCAGCAAAGCACCGAGCGCGGCCAAGACCCACATGCCCCCGAGTGGAGCGTTCGGGAGCTTGGGACCAAGGACAACGAACCAGAGCACCCCGCCGAAGGCCGCGCCAATCACATCTCCCCAGAATCCAACCCAGCTCTTATTCGGGCTGATGGTCGGGGCGAGCTTGCGCTTCCCCCACGCCGTCCCAGCGAACAAGGCAGCGGCATCGCCAATCCATGTGGCAAAGAGTGGCAGCGCCACAGCGGCCAGTCCACCCAGTGCTGCGCCCTCGGGAGCTACCCATCCCGCTGCAGCAGGGAGCGCGTGCAAGAGCGGGGCGCATGCGAGAGCCAGACCCACGTAGACCGTTGCGACCACGGTGATTCCGCTGGCGGCCAGCGGGTTTCCACCTGGTCCCCTGGTCAGCATGGACGCAACGAGTGCAATCAGGGTCGTCGCGCCAATGACCGCGAGTGCCCAAGGCGCGTAGGCGGTGAAGGACGGCAGCCAGCCGCCGAGAAGGACCAGGACTGCGGCCGCAGGCACACCTACCCATTCGATCGGTTCGATATTTTGCCGATGCGCCAGGCGATAAATCTCGTGCGTCGCCCACCCCGCGAAAGCCGAAAGAGGGAGTGCCAGAAACCAACCCCCAAGGTAGGACAGCCCCAGAAACATCGGAATTCCGGCCCCTGCCACTGCGAAGCGTTTCCCCAGTTCACCCACGGTTTGTGCTCACTCCGACGCGACTCGTCCAAACCGTCGCTCGCGCCGCTGAAAGTTGAGGATCGCGTCAAAAAGGTGTTCACGATCGAAGTCCGGCCACAGCACATCAGTGATATACAGCTCAGTGTACGCAAGCTGCCACAGCATGAAATTGCTAATGCGGTATTCTCCGGAGGTCCTGATCAGGAGATCAGGGTCGGGGACTCCCGGAGTAAAAAGCGCTCCAGCCAGCTCATCTTCATCGATATCCTCCACTGAAAGTGAGCCCTGAGCGACTCGATCCGCGAGGATACGCGCCGCTCTCAGGATTTCCTCTCTTCCGCCGTAGGAGATCATCAGGTTCAGTCGAAGGGCGGTGCCGCCCCGGGTCTTGCTGACAATCGCGTCGACCGCCGAACGTGTCGGGCCATCAATCCGCTCAAGGTCCCCCAGGACGTGAACCTCCACGCCTTGGCGCCGTAACTCAGTCCCTTCTTTTTTTGCGTACAGCTGCAGGAGAACCATCAGCGCAGAAACTTCCTGCGCGGGGCGGCTCCAGTTTTCTGTGGAGAACGCGAACAGAGTGAGAATATTGACGCCCGAGTCGACGGCTCCCTCGATCGCCTCTCTCACGGATTTCATCCCCTCACGATGGCCTAGGTGCCGAGGGAGTCCGCGATCGCAAGCCCACCGGCCGTTTCCGTCCATTATCACGGCTACGTGCGAGGGCACATCATTGGCTAGGCGAATTCGATCGAGGCGGTCACTGGGCATTAGATCAATTCGTGAGGCGGGACTAGATCGCCATCACCTCAGCTTCCTTGTGTTTCAGCATGTCGTCGATCTTGGTAGCGAATTCGTGAGTAACCTTCTCAAGAGCATCTTCACGTCGGCGGCCCTCATCCTCCCCGAGATCATGCTCCTTCACCAACCCGTGGATCTCGTCCCGCACGATTCGTCGGGCGTGGCGGACAGAGATCCGTCCGTCCTCAGCCATCTTGTGGAGCACCTTCACAAATTCCTTCCGGCGCTCCTCGTTAAGCGGAGGAATCGGAATCCGGATCACGTTCCCATCGTTGGACGGGTTCAGGCCTAGGTCTGCCGTCATTATGGCCCGCTCCACATCCGGCAGAATCGATTTGTCGAAGGGCTGGACCATGAGGAGGCTCGGCTCAGGCGTACTGACCGTGGCGACCTGATTGAGGGGCATCTTCGACCCGTAGGCGTCGACGCGGACCGTATCAAGGAGAGCCGGTGTGGCCTTTCCCGTTCGTACAGTGGCGAACTCACGCCGCATGGCGTCTACCGCCGCATTCATCCGTTCTTTGGCGTTTTCGACCGTCGGCATGAAGACCTCTGAATGAGTTAGTTGGCTAAGATACTAAAGTGCCTACGTGCTCTCCACGAATTGCGTCAGCGACCGCGCCGCTATTGCTGGGATTGAGCACGATGATCGGCAGATTGTTCTCTTTGCAGAGCGTCACCGCGGTGGTGTCCATGACCGCCAATTCACGTGTCACCACCTCCTGAAACGAAATCTCGGGAATGAACACTGCCGTCGGGTCGGTGACTGGGTCCGCAGTAAAGACCCCGTCTACCTTCGTCGCCTTGATAACGACGTCAGACTCCATCTCGATGGCACGCAAGACCGCAGCAGTGTCGGTCGAGAAGTACGGGTTCCCTGTGCCGCCGGCGAAAAGTACAACTCGACCCTTCTCCATGTGGCGCATGGCCCGGCGGCGAATGTACGGCTCCGCGATCTCTTCCATGCGAATCGCAGTCATGACGCGAGTTTCGACACCCTTTGTCTCAAGAAGATCCTGGACCGCCAGAGCGTTGATCACCGTACTCAACATGCCCATGTAGTCGGCCTGAACTCGATCCATGCCTTCTTTGGACGCGATCGCTCCGCGCACGATGTTGCCGCCGCCAATGACAATGCCCAGGGAAACACCCATCTCCACGAGGGCCTGGATCTCATCCGTCAGTTGATCAACGACAGAGGGTTCGATACCGAAGCCCCGCTTTCCGGCGAGGGCCTCGCCGGAAAGCTTCAGGAGCACTCGTTTGTATCGCAGGTCGCCGCTCATCAGGGTTACCGCTCACCAACCTTCATGCGCGCAAACCGGGAAATCTGGATCTTCTCACCCACGGTGGAAGACACCTCGGTGATGAGTTGCTCAACCGTCTTGTCCGGATCCTTTACGAACGGCTGCGCAAGCAGAGTGCTCTCCTTGAAGAACTTTTGCAGACGCCCCGCAACCATTTTCGCCGCAATCTCATCGGGCTTGCCCTCTTCGCGAGCCTGCTCGAGGTACACGGCCTTCTCACGTTCGATCACCTCGGCGTCAATCTCGTCCGGCGAGACCGATAGCGGAGCGGTCGACGCGATGTGCATCGCAATATCGCGAGCCAGTGCACGGAAATCATCGGTGTTTGCAACGAAGTCGGTCTCGCAGTTCAACTCCACGATCACCGCAGTCTTGTTGTCGAAGTGGATGTAACTCCCGATCACACCCTCCTTCGCAGACTTCTCGGCTCGCTTCGCTGCCTTGGCTGCACCCTTGGCCCGGAGAAGATCGACGGCCTTCTCAATGTCGCCCTCGGTTTCCGTCAAAGCCTTCTTGCAGTCCATCATGCCCGCGCCAGTCATATCGCGGAGCTTTTTTACGTCTTTCGCGCTGATCATCGTAGCATCACTCATCGGCATCATTTCGTTGTCAACGCCCGGCATTCTCCGGGTCGTGAAAAGAGGCGGCAGGGCCGTGGTTCTGGCACCCGCGCCGCCTCTGTCGAGCCCAGACCTTCCAAGGCTCTCACCTCGCCAGCGAGCCGGCGAGCCAGGGTCGCGAACGACCCATGTTACTCGTCGGCGTTGGCCTTGATCTCCTCGGTGGCCACCTCAGGTGCAGCTTCGCCCTCCGCGACCGAAGCTTCGGCAGCTGGGGCTTCGGCAGTTGAAGTTTCTGAACCCTCAGCTACCTCCGCACCGGCCTCACCTTCTTCTCCATCCGAATTCACCTGACCCGCGATCACTTGGGGGCTTGGACGACGCTTCCGGCGAGGACGACGACGCTTCGGAGCTTCCTTCTCTGTCGTCTCACCCGTTTCGGTCGAGTACGTTGTGGCCTCGAGCTCGTCCGTCCGGCGCCGCTCGTCGTCGGGTACTTCCTTACGGGCCGCCGTAATCGTGTCAGTAATCGCCTTGGCGATCAGTGTGACCGAACGGATCGCGTCATCGTTGCCCGGGATCGGATAGTTGATCGGGTCTGGATCGGCATTCGTATCCGTAATCGCAATGACCGGGATGCCCAGTTTCTGAGCTTCCTTCACTGCAATCCCCTCACGGCGCGCATCCACGACGAACATTGCTCCGGGGAGTCGCCCCATGTCCTTAACCCCGACCAAGTACTTATCGAGCTTGATACGCTCGCGGTCGAGCATGAGGCGCTCTTTCTTGGTGTAGAACTCCCAAGAATTCTCCTCACTTCCGCGCTCGAGCTCTTTCAGCCGCCGGATCTGCTGACGAATTGTCTGGAAATTCGTGAGCATACCACCTAGCCAGCGCTCTGTAACCCAGAAGGAGCCACAGTCTTTAGCCTCCTGCTCAACCACACCCTTGAGCTGCTTCTTGGTGCAGACGAAGAGGACTCGGTCACCGCGGAGTATCACCTCGCGAATCGCCTGCTGGGCGACGACAAGACGATCAAGCGTCTTGCGGAGGTCGATGATGTGGATGCCGTTGCGCTCCGCGAAGATGAAAGGCTTCATCTTCGGATTCCAACGGCGGGTCTGGTGGCCGAAATGAACTCCGGCCTCGAGAAGTTGGTCGAGACGTACGTCAGACATGTTGTTCGTTTCTCTTATTCGGGGCCGATATACGCCCCGGTCAGGATATGACGCGGCCGAAGCCAGCGCCGAATGGGTTTAGCGAATGTTTAACGCTTGGAGAACTGGAACCGCTTACGCGCCTTGGGACGGCCGGGCTTCTTACGCTCGACCTGGCGTGCGTCGCGTGTCAGCATGCCCTTCTCGCGAAGTGCACCCCGGAGTTCTTCATCATGAGCGACAAGCGCACGGGAAAGTCCCATGCGAACAGCGTCGGACTGCCCAGTCAGGCCACCACCGTGTACACGGACCGTGACATCGAAGGTGCCCTCAAGGTCTGCGACCTTGAACGGCTCCTCAATACGGATCTGGTGCGTGGGGCGCGGGAAGTAGTCGGGCATCTCGCGCCCGTTCACGACCCATTTGCCGGTTCCGGGACGTAGAAGCACGCGGGCCACCGAACGCTTACGGCGTCCGACGGTCTGAATTTGGTTCGTCACATCAGCCATTTCGGTCGTATTCCTCAGATGTCCAGGGGCTCGGGCCGCTGGCCCTGATGGGGATGATCGGTCCCTGCGTAGACCTTCAACTTCTTCTGCAGGGCACGACCGAGTGTGTTCTTGGGCAGCATGCCCTTTACCGCCAGCTCGATAACGCGCTCAGGGTGTGTCTCGATCATTCGACGGAATGGGATGTGCTTTTCATGGCCCATATATCCGGAATGGCGGAAATAGGTTTTTTGATCGGCCTTTTTACCAGTCAGGCGGATCTTCTCGGCGTTCACGACGACGACGTTGTCCCCAGTGTCGAGATGCGGGGTGTACATCGCCTTCCGTTTGCCGCGAATGATGGAAGCGACTTCTGTCGCGAGCCGCCCGAGCGGCTTGTCGGTCGCGTCTACGAGCCACCAATGGTGCTCGATGTCCGCGGCTTTCGGTGTATACGTTTTCATACCAAGGCTTACGATTGGGCGCTTCTGAAAAGAGCTTCCAAAGTTAGACGGGAAGCAAAAAAGCGTCAACGGCCAGACCTCCTTGTGTCATGCGGGTTTCCGAGGCGCCTTGGCGGGCTGTGCGCGTAGGAGGACGGCGACCGGACAAGTGATGGCTTTCCTGCCCGGTTTCACCTCAGTCGCCGGCTACTCCCGGAAGGTCTCCAAGAAGCGCGATCGCGACGCATGGCGCAGCCGACCCAGCGCCTTTTCCTTGATCTGCCGAATGCGCTCCCGAGTAACCCCCAAGATTTCACCAATCTCTTCCAGGGTCATCGGGTCCTGATCGTCGAGGCCGAAATACAACCGGAGGATCTTCGCCTCGCGCTCTTTGAGAGACGAGAGGGAATCCTCGATGGTGGCCTTGAGCGCATGTTCGAACGCTTCTTCTTCCGGACCGGGCGAATATTGATCGGGGAGATAGTCGAGCAGGCGATTGTCTCCACCTGGGGTCATCGGCGCATCGAGCGACAGGTGCGTATGAGAGATCGCCAGCGTCCGCTCGATCTCTGCCTTCGACACGTCTAGGTCCTCAGCGATCTCGTCTACCGTCGGCTCGCGCCCCAATTCCTGCAGCAGCGTCGAGGTCCGCCGCCCGATACGATACAGGGCACCGGCACGATTCAGCGGGACTCGAACGATACGGCTCTGCTCAGCGAGAGCCTGCAGGACCGCCTGTCGGATCCACCAAACGGCATAACTGATGAACTTGATGCCCTTGGTTTCGTCGAACTTATGGGCAGCTCGAATGAGTCCGAAGTTTCCCTCGTTGATCAGATCCGAGAGCGGCACGCCCTGATTCTGATATTTCTTGGCCACCGAAACGACGAAGCGGAGGTTCGAACGGACCAGCTTATTGAGCGCTTCTTCATCATCCTGGCGGATGAGCTTCGCGAGGCGCGCTTCCTCTGCCCGGTCGATGAGCGGGTACTGACTGATTTCCTTCAGATATTGGTCCAGCGAGCCTTCCCGGGAGGAATCTCTGCGGGATGAGAAGGTCATCTAGCGCGCGGGTGGGAAGTGCCGGTACGGGCCTTGTCGGCTCACTGCGGATCCGACGCCCTGCGTAGAATCTTAACGATCAGGGAATCGCGCAATGGCTCCGCGCCCCGCGCGGCGTTGAATTCCGCGGGGCAGAAAGGTGCGATCAACGGATTACCGTTCCCAGCCGAGCCCAACGTACCTTGGAGACCTAGGAAATCGTGGCATCCAACGGATCCTCGAACAAGTAGTACACCATCCAAGGAAGATCGACCGTGCCCAGCCATCAAAGCACTCGGTAATGCGGTTGTAGCTAGATCGGGTCCAAGCCATTCGCTCCCATGTCGTCCCGTGTGCTGAGGCGTAGAGACTACCGAACGATCGAAGTCCTCTACGCGGCTCCGGACGGGACTGTGTTCAACCCTTAGGGTTCGACTTCAACCCTCTCGGACAAGCTCGTATCGCTCGATCTTCTTGTAGAGGTTTGACCTTGGCATGTCGATGCGCCGAGCTGTTTCAGCCACGTTCCAGTCATTCTCTCGAAGCTTCTGGAGAATGTAGGCGCGCTCTGCCCTCTCTTTGAAATCCGAGAAGTTGTCAGTGGAGAGCAGTTCGCCACCGACCCCACCGCCCGCGCTCCGACCGGCCGCCAGCAACTCCACATCTTCGGACCGAACGGAATCTCCAGCCGAGAGGATGAGGAGGCGTTCCACAGTGTTTCGAAGTTCGCGAACGTTTCCGGGCCAGGAGAGTGTCCGGAGACGGTCGATCGCGGCTGTTTCAAAACTCCTGGGGGACATCCCCTCACGCTGCGTCATGATGTCCGTGAAGTGCTGGATCAACATGGGAATGTCATCTCGGCGTTCCCTCAGCGGCGGCATGTGGATTGGGACGACGTTGAGGCGGTAGTAGAGATCCTCTCTGAAGTCGCCTTCGTCGATCTGACGTTCGAGCTCCTTGTTCGTCGCGGCTATGACTCGCACGTCGACCTGGACCGCCTTTGAGCCGCCGACACGTGTAATCACCCCCTGCTCAAGTGCCCGCAGCACCTTCGCCTGGGCATCTTTAGACATGTCCCCGATCTCGTCGAGGAAGAGCGTCCCGCCATCTGCCTGTTCAAACTTGCCCGCTCGATTGGCAACCGCGCCCGTGAAGGAACCCTTCACGTGCCCGAATAGCGCCGACTCGATGAGTTCCGACGGGATCGCGGCGCAGTTCACCTCGATGAACGGCCTCGCCTCACGCGAAGACAGGCGGTGAATCGCCCGGGCAACGAGCTCTTTACCCGTCCCGTTTTCCCCCGTGACGAGAACCCGGGCGTCCGTCGGGGCTACCCGCTCAACGCGCTCCAGTACCTGCCGGACAGGGTACGACGTACCGACAATCTCGTAACGACTCTCAACCTGACTTCTCAGGTCGGCCATACTCTGGGTGAGCCCCCTCAGCTGGAGGGCCCTGCGTAACGTCACAAGGAGTCGATCGGTGTCGAGTGGCTTCTCGAGAAAATCGTAGGCGCCTTTCCTCGTCGCCTCGACCGCAGTGTCGATCGTGCCGTGTCCGGAGATCATGATCACAAGGGCGCTCGGATCATCCTCCCGAAGTCGGGCCAGGACGTCTAGGCCATCGAGCCCCGGCATCTTCACATCGAGGAAGATGACATCGGGCCGAAAGTCCACCGCGAGGGCGATCCCATCAGGACCATCTTCCGCGGCTAGAACCTCATGCCCCTCGTATTCGAATACCTGAACGAGGGCGTCACGGATGCCGCTTTCGTCATCGACTACAAGTAAGCGTGCCATGTCGGATTTCGGTTGTGGGCGGAGGTCACCAACGTGTTAGGGACTACCACTCCCATCTACCGCGCGATCCAGGATTGGTTCGGCGCGCTCAAGAACCAGTAGCCCATCTCTCACCAGCACAGACGTGATTCCGTTGGGCCAAGGGAGCTGAATCGCGGGGACCCCGCGCGCCATATCTGATGTTTGTCGTGCTGGCACGCCCTGGGCAAGGCCACCCGGAAGCTCGGCAACGATCGCCGCAATAACACCTCTTGGAAGGGATATGTGGGACACACGCGCGTGGTCGATCTGGAAGGCGACTCCACCGGGGCCATTGCGGATGACGCGCCCCCGCAGCGTGACGTCCAGGGTATCAGGGAGCACGCCAAGCACGGACCCAAGGTCCGCGCTCGCAGACAACGCGTCTCGTGACGCCCGGGCGTCGAGGTGAACCTCACTTCCCATGATCCGGACCCTCGGGGCAGTAATACCCGACGGCAGAAGCCCGGACGCGGCGTGCCTGAGAAGGGCCGTCAACTCGGGGCCATCCAGCGTCATGCGGTCGTCAGCATTCCCCGTGCTGAAGAGCTGAACGCGATCAACCATCGTCGCGGCGACCCGGGGGCCCGCATCAACCGGGGCATCAGGAGTTTCGTCTTCGAACTGCACGGAGGGGTTAAGAGCAGGCGCCCGATGTTCCGCCAAGCGAATAACACCGAGCAGAGCCGCACCGACCGCGAGTGCTAGGCCGGGAATCCACGGTCGCCGTGCCATGGAGGACATCACGCGGAGGCCAGCCGAGCCCGGGAAAGCACGCTGTATCGGGCATCCCCCGGTGAAAGCTGACTCCGCATCAGGTCGATCGTGCGCACCTTGACTTCGACCTCGAGGTCCAGGTCAGCCAGCACAGTGTCGAGCCCGCGGAAGACCCCAGCGCCCCTCGCTTCGTGCGCCCGGCCCAGTGTGATGTGGGGATGGAACGCCCTCGTTTCAGCTCGGAACCCGACATCTCCCAGTGCCCATTCCAGTTCCTGCTTCATGCACCGGAACTCTGAACTAGCTCTTGCGCCGATCCAGATCACATCTGGATGGCGGACCGTCGGGAACCCGCCGAATCCAGCAAGTGTGGTGGTGAACGACCGAGTCCCCGTCGCCACCCGCTCGAGTGCTTCCTCGATCACAGGAATACGCCCGGGACGCACCTCACCCAGAAATTTCAAAGTGATGTGGAAACTGTCGGGCTCGATCCACCGGACCGGTAGGTCACCTTCGCGAAGATCCCGAACGGCGCGATGAACGCGGGTCCGTTGCTTCTTCGGAATGTTGATGCCAACGAAGACGCGCATGAACGCTGGTCGAAGGGGCTGACTCGTCGATCCTCAGCGGAGGGACGATGGAGCTTGGTCCCCCCAACCTAGCGATCCGGCGAGAGGCTGCGCTACACCTCAGGGGGTGTGGACGGCTCTTCGGGAACTTCCAGGGAAGCATCGGGATCCGTCGCCAGCGCCTCCCGCGAGAAGTTGATGCGTTGCGTCGGATACGCCAAAGCCACGTCTGGATGCTCGCCAAAAGCGTCGAGGAGTCGCTCCCAAAGTTGGCTCGCGCTGCCCCGTCGCTCGCGGGGCCGGCACAGGTAGCGGAGGGTAAGCATCACTCCGCTCCCTTCAACCGTAACGTACACAAGTGGGGTGAGCGTCCGGTAGCGAATCAGAAAGCGCTGATCGCCGCTCTTCGGAGCGGCGTTCGCTTCACGGGTGATCTCGACCGTGAGATCGGCAGCGAGTGACTCGATCACCTCTTTCGCCTTCCTCCAGTCACTCTCGAACGTGATCAGCACAGCTAGCTCGTTCCACAGATACGGGAAGCCAGCCACGTAGTTAGCTAGCGGCTTCGTGAACACAGCTGCGTTCGGAATGTGAATCAGGCGTCCGGTACTCTGGTCAGCGCTGACCCAATTTCCGATTTCCATGATCGTGAATTGGAAAAGACTTCGGTCGACCACGTCCCCAGCATGGTCTCCGATCTGAATTCGGTCTCCAAGCTCGAACGGTCTTCGCCAAGCGATAAACGCCCAGCCGGCAAGGTCTGCCACCAGGTCCTTCAGTGAAATCGCAAGACCGGCCGATAGCAGCCCTAGGAACGTCCCGACGGAACGCAGTGCCGTGAACCACACCTGCGTGAGGAAGAGCGCCGCAATCGCAAAAGCAACATTAGCCGAGGCCTTGGCCCAGCGATACCTGAGTTCCTGGTCTTCGACGCGCCTGTTTACCAGCGCAAGGACCGCCCGGCGGGCGATAAACACTCCCAGAACAACCAGCACCGAAAGAATGGTATTGGTCTGTATCTCTAGGCCCACACCCGGGATCAGGCTGAAGTCGGAGTCTCCGCCGACCGGCGTCTGCAGAACCACAGTGCTCAATGCTCCGTACCGACCGCGAGACGATTACGAGATGAGGGTTCGCTTTGCTTCGCAGACGCTTCGGTGGTGATGACGACAACGGACCCTAGGATGATGGCGGCCGCCCCCAGCGAGCGGAAGGCCAACGGCTCGCCCGCGAAAGCCCAACCCAGAAGCATGGCAACGACAGGGTTCACATATGCGTACGTTCCTGCCCGGGCCGGCGGAACGACAGTCAGGAGCCAAATGTACGCCGCGTACCCAATCAGGGCTCCGGCCAAGATCAGATATCCGAACGCGACCCAAGAACGCCCAGAAATGCTAGCAATGTCGAGCCTCGCCCAGTCGCCCGTCAGTGCCGCCAGTACAGAAAGGACGGTACCACCCGAGAGCATCTGCATTGCAACCAGCATTCTCGGTCGGGGCGGATCCTTGATGTACCGTGAGTGAAGCGAACCGGCGGCCCAGCACAGCGATCCACCCATCACAAACAGGGCACCCAACAGCTCCTTGCTTCCACCTGCGCCGACTCCGGGCGAGCCGGCCAGAAGGGCGACTCCCGAAAATCCCACCGTGAGCCCGATCACAGTTCTCCGCGTCGGCTTCACGCGGGAACCAAAGAATCGATCGAGGATGACCATCCAGAGAGGCACGGAGGCGACGAGCAACGCCACCAACCCCGATGGCACCCACTGTTCTGCGATCACGATGGCTCCGTTGCCACCTGCCAAGAGAAGTGTCCCGGAGATGGCTGCAGCCCGCCAATGCGCACCAGACGGCATGGGTGCGCCCCTGCTCAGCGCCCACGCGAAAAGAAGAGTGCCTGCGGTCAGAAAGCGCGCAGCTGCCATGGCGAGCGGTGGCATCGTCTCGATTGCGAACCGAATCGCAAGGTACGTCGACCCCCAGATGAAGTAGACTGCCGCGAATGCGAGCACAATTCTTGTGAGCGTGGGCTCGACCCGGTCAGTGGATCGGGGGGCACAAAGGGAGGGTTGGGACATGCGGAGAATGTCGCCCTTTGGGCAGGCGGTTCAACCCTGCCAGAGCGGAGGTATATGCATCACTCCAGGACACCACCTTCACTGGCCGGCCAAGCTGGCGCGACCCAATGCAAAGCGCTCTGCGAAATCCGTCCCTGAGAACCGAATAACATCTGGCTAGGGAACATATCGGTCACGCGGGACGTTGCTCGGGCTCTGCCCCGTTAGTGCGGAAACTCTCAAAGAGAGAGCCCATTGGGCGCCAGGAGGAGTGTCATGGAAAAACACAGGACGGCCAGCGCATCTCTGAAATCTTCCTAAGTCACAGTCGCGGCAGACCTGCCCGCCCCCGCCACACAAGACCAAATATTGCAGAGCCGCTTGCCAAGCTGTGGCATTAAGGCTAAGTCGGCCCTGCGTAAAATGGGTTTAATTGATTACTTACACCCCTTCAATGACAGGAGTAGTCGCATGGTCGCAAAGGTTCTTACGTTCGGATCTGTCGGAGTTGCACTAGCCGCCGTCTTTCTCTCAGCGCAGTTCGCTTACTTCCCACTGGTTCTCTTGGTTCTCGGTCTTGCTTGGGGATTCATGCAGCCGGCTGAGGACGTGTCGACTCGTGTAGCTTTTTACGTGTTGGCATTTACACTGCCGACCATCGCCGACCACTTGGACGTGATTCCGATGGCTGGTGCCTACGCTAACGGCTTCCTGGACAATTTCGCTGTCGTTATCGCGGGTGTCGCCATTGGAAACGTTTTCGTCGTTCTGATGAACCAGTTGAAAGCCGCGGCAGCCTAGAGGCTTCCACCAGTCGAGCACTGGTTAAGAATGAAGGTGGGGATCAATTCTTTCAGCCCCCATTTATCCAAAATCAAACCCCGGTTGAGGCTCCAGCCTTGAGCGGGGTTTGATTTTGGATCCAAGCGCGACCTCGTGTGAAACCGAGACTCCGCAAAGGCTCCCACCGTTTATGTCTTTCCCCTAGCGGCGACTTTCCAGATCGGTGACGTACCCTCGGGACTCCTCAGGATCACGGGCTCATCTGACCCGGCAGCTTCCGCGGCCATTTCCCGGGAGTGACCACCGACGGCGGGATCAGTCCTCAGAGATTTCAAGCGCTGCAGCTTCCCGGAGAAGATCCCAGACGTGAAGCACGTCGTCACGGGTCGTCTTCAGATTCCCGATCGCGAGCCGGATGACCGTTTGTCCCCGAAGATCCGTGTGAGTCAGGAACGCCTCACCCGAGCCGTTGACCCGATCCATGGCTCTCTTCGTCACCTTATCTCCCGCCACGTGACGAATCGTGACGAGTGAGAGATGAACGGGCGCCGTGACCTCCCACTCCTCCTCCGCCTCGACCAGCTCAGCAAAATGCCGAGCGATCTCCACGTGGTAGCGGATTCGAGCCCTGATCCCATCTCTTCCAAACGCCCTGAGTACGAACCACAGCTTCAACGCCCGAAAACGGCGTCCCAGTGAAATCCCGTAGTCCATGAGACTTCGAGTCTCGGCCTGCTCCGCTGACGTCAGGTATTCAGGGACGATAGAAAACGCTCGCACCAACATTTCCGGGCGCTGACAGTACAGCACGGAGCAGTCGATGGGGGTGAATAGCCACTTATGTGGGTTAATCACCACCGAGTCGGCTCTGTCCCACCCCTGGAAAAGTGCCCTTACCTCGGGCACGACTGCAGCGGAACCCCCGTACGCGGCATCGACGTGAAGCCACACTCCATACTCTTCCGCCAAGTCCGCAATCTGGTCGACCGGGTCGACCGCCGCCGCTGACGTGGTCCCGAGCGTCGCTACGATGCCCACCGGCTGGATTCCGGCAACAACGTCCTCCGCGATCGCTGCCCGCAAAGCCTCAACATCCATGGAGAATGCCTCGTCCGTCGGGATCGTGCGGAAGCCCTCCCGTCCGAAGCCCAGTGTCAGTACCGCCTTCTCGATGGAGGAGTGCGCCTCCTCGGACGCGTAGATTCTCCCCCTCGGCATCCCGAACATGCCAGCGGAATGCGCCTCGGGATACGCGACCTCTCTCGCCGCTGCGAGTGCGTAGAGTGACGAGGAAGAGGCCGTGTCGTTGATGACCCCTTCAAAGACCTCTGGCAAACCCACAAGCTGCCTGAGCCAGTTCGTGGTCACATCCTCGAGCTCAGTGGCCGCTGGAGAGCTGCGCCACACCATCGCGTTCACATTCAACGCAGCGGCCAGCATCTCACCTAAGATTCCGGGGCCAGACGCCGTGATCGAGAAGTAGCCAAAAAACGACGGGTGATTCCAGTGCGTCAGCCCGGGCACCACCAGCTCACGGAAGTCGCGTAGGACCTCGTCCATTGATTCGCCGTGGTCTGGAGCCTCACGCGGCAGCGCCGAGGTGAGGAAGCCAGGCGAAGGACTCGAAAACACCGGGAGATCCCCGACCGTCGCCAGGTAGTCCGACATCCAATCCGCGGTCTCGCGGGCGTATCGTCGAAACTCATCCTCTGGCATATCTCCAGGGGGAGTTTCTTCTGGGGTGGTTCTGTTCAGTGTTCTGCTTCCGTAGAGGCTCCAGCCCAAGCGACGACGTGTTCCACGACGCTGCGGACTTCGCTAGAAATCTGCTCGAGTTGGATCGCGACTTTTGATGCCACATCGTCCCCTGACAGTAGGGGTTTTCCGTCCTCGGAGCTAAAGAACAGCGCGTCAGTGTGTACCACACTGGCGTGCGTCGCGGCACAGTCTAGAGACCGATTCAGTCCCAGGATCTCACGCAGAGACAGCGGGACGGTGCCACCCAGTGTGGGATCGCGATAGCGATCACAAATTACGAGCAAAAGGTGCAACTCTTCGATCGCCTCGCCTGCTGCCAGCCCGCGCTTGGCAGCGATGGCACCGTACAGCCCAGAGGTGTGATCTGGTCTCGATGGGGGCCGCGCATGAGCGGCAAGAGTCGCACGAGAGGTTCGGCAAAGCGATCGACGATCTCAGAGGTGCCCGGAGCGCTTCCCATTCCCCGGGCCCGCAACACGTGGATCCATACCCCGGTAAGCGAGTGAGCACGATTCTGAAGCCAGGTCGCCAACTCCTTCGGTCCGAGGCGAGGCGTCAAAACGACCGGCAACTCGTCTTCGGAGATGGGCTCTGGTGGTGTCGAATGGCAACCAGAAGCGTTTCCAGGCATGAAGGTATTGGTGAAATTCGGAGCAAGGTCAGGGCGATGGACGCCCTTGGGGGCCTAAAAGATAGAGCACTCGACCCGCCGAATCCACGTGGGCGTTCGAGGCTCCTTCTGCTACAGCGTTTCTACGTCCCTTCGAGAGTCTCCCAAACGCGGAGCGTGACCGTGACGGTGGTGCCGACGCCAAGCTCGCTCTCGACGCTGATGCTGCCACCCCATGCAGTGACGACCCGCTGGACGATCGCCAGCCCGAGTCCGGCACCCCTGGATCGGGTACTGAATTGGGGTTCGAAAATGCGCGGCAGGACGTCCTCGGAGATCCCGCTTCCGTCGTCCGTTACAACTAGTACCACCGCCGACGCGTCTTCACCTTGGCGCGCAGAGATCGTGACCCGCGTGCCTTCGGTGCCTGCGAGCCGAGCGTTCTCGAGCAGGTTGACCAGCACCTCTTTGAGTTCGGCGGTGCGAGCCACGACGGGCTGGAGACTCCGATCAACATCCTGCTCGAAGCGAACCCGTGCGGCAGAGCTGCCGTAGAGGGCCATGACCTCGCCGACTACGTCCTCCACGGAGATGGGTGCCAGCGGGGCCGCCTGATCACTCGGTGCTCCGAACCGCGAAAACGACTGTGCAATC
>Ga0308018_10000560_pt1 | contig 18736 bp, 20 predicted proteins | sample Neamet282_FD_203130 | JGI IMG/M metagenome (GOLD analysis project Ga0308018, IMG submission 203130) | Marine microbial communities from water near the shore, Antarctic Ocean - #282 | ecosystem: Environmental > Aquatic > Marine > Unclassified | place: Southern Ocean | collected 2014-10-01
AGACCATGTAACTGAAGATTTAATTACTAAAAGTGTCCAAAAATTTATTGGTAAAATAAAACAAAAGCCACCAATTTTTTCTGCCATCAAAAAAAATGGAAAAAGGCTCTATGAATCAGCAAGACGCGGCGAGGATGTCATAATTGAAGATCGAGAAATCGAAATATTTAGTTTTAATATTTTGAAAATTGATATCCCAAACATAGATTTTGAGGTCGAATGCAGCAAAGGAACTTATATAAGATCTTTAGCAAATGATTTTGGTGTAGAGTTAAGTTCTGGAGCTACATTGACTAAGCTAAAAAGAACTAAAATTGGAGAATACTCTGTTGATAAATCTATTTCAATTGATAAATTTATAAATAGTCTAAATTAAAAAATAACTTCCTCAGATTCTAGATCTATGCCTTTCTCGTAAGGAATTTTTTCTAGAAGTGTATTTATCGCTTCAGTTCGAGCATTTGTTTTTCTGTTCGCTTTTATAATATTCCATGGAGAGTTCGTTGTATTTGTCTTAAGGAACATTTGGTCTTTATAATAAGTGTATTTATTCCATAATTCCTGAGCTTTGCTATCTACATTACTATATTTCCATTTTTTTAAAGAGCTGTCTTTAATATCTTCAAACCTCTTCAATTGTTCTTCTTTGGAAATAGAAAAATAAAACTTAATCAAGTAGGTGTTTGAATCAGTTATCATTTTTTCGAAATCATTAACTTGGTCCATAAAAGATAAATATTCAGCTTCGCTACAAAAACCATTAACAGGCTCTACAACTGCCCTATTATACCAACTTCTATCAAAAAAAACAATATTTCCTTTACTAGGGAAGTGATTCACATAACGTTGAAAATACCAACGGCTTCTTTCATTTTCTGTTGGCTTTGGCAATGCTACGACTTTGATTTTTCTTGGGTTAAGATGTTCAATAGTTCTTCTTATTGCACCACCTTTACCAGCAGAATCTCTACCTTCAAAAATCACAATTACTTTTTTATCATTATTTGAAACCCATTTCTGTAATTTAATTAGCTCTATCTGTAATTTTTTTAAATTAAACTCATATTTAACATACCTCAGTGTTTTTGAAATTGTAGTATTCGGCTCGGTCAAAAGGTGCACTAACGCCTTTTTAGTACTTAATAATTTTAAATCTTTTATAGAATACTTAGTCATTTATAAATTCTTAACAGGTTTAGTGATTTTATCTATAGTATCTTCAAAAATTGATAATACATGTCTAATTGACTCTAATCTTGAGTTTTGCTTATTGTCACTTTTTATAATAGTCCAGGGGTTTATTGAACCGTTAGTCTTAGTCAACATTTTTTTCTTATATGTAGTGTAAATCTCCCATTTTTTTTGACCTTCTTTATCTACAATACTAAACTTCCACCGTTTGAGTGGGTTTGATAGTCTGACGTTAAACCTTTGCTTTTGGGTTTGTTTTGTTATTGAAAACCAAAATTTAATTAATATTATATTTTCTTCGGTGATCATTTTTTCAAAATCGTTCACTTGATTCATAAAAATATTATACTCATCATCATTGCAAAAACCCATAACTGGTTCTACTATAGCACGATTATACCAACTTCTATCAAAAAATACTATCTCTCCATTATTTGGTAATTCTTTTATATACCTCTGAAAATACCACTGACCCTTTTCTTTATCTGAAGGTTTGGACAATGCAACCACTCTTGTAATTCTAGGATTTAAATGCTCAGTAAATCTCTTGATCGCACCTCCTTTTCCAGCTGCATCTCTTCCTTCAAAGATGATGCATACTTTTTTATTATTTTTATAAATCCAATTTTGGAGATCAACTAAAGATGACTGTAATTCAAGAAGTTGATTATTGTAATTAACGGTTTTTGTAATCGAACTATACTTGTCCTTTGACAATCTATTTTTTAATATTTTTAAAAAATTAGATTTATCTAAAAAATTTAATAAGTCATCAGAGCTTAGCATAAATTAAAATTTAAATACAATTAAACTTAAAATAAAAACTACTAATCCAACTAGCATAATAATCAGTGTGTATGGTAAAATTTCCTTGGCCTTTAATTTAGTTATAGCTAGTAATGGTAAAGCCCAAAATGGCTGAAGCATATTAGTAAGTTGATCTCCATAAGCTAACGCCATTACAACTTTTTGTATAGGTACATTTAACTCCGTGGCAGCTGCAATAACCACAGGCCCCTGAATAACCCATTGACCACCCCCACTAGGAACAAATACATTTATTATCGCTGCACTAAAAAAAGTAAATATAGGTAGAGTAAATTCATTTGAAATAGAAATAAAAAAGTCTGAAATAAATATAATCATCCCTGATTCTTTCATAATACCCATAATTCCAAAATATAAAGGAAATTGTATTAAAATACCTGAAGCTCCATTTATGGACAATTTTAATGCATTTAAAAAAGATTTAAAATTAGAATGTAATAAAATAGAAAGACCAAGCATAAAAAAGTTAAGACTGTTAGGAGTTATCTTAAACTTAGTTAACTGATCTAAATATTGATAAAAAAAAGCTATTAATAAAACTATTGCAAAAATGAAAGAAAATGATCTTGAATTTTCTAACCCCCTTAACTTAACTAAGGGTAAAGGGTCGCTATTGAGTTCAAGGGTTTTTAAAGTTGCATTGTCAGTAGATGTGTTTTTTGATAAAAAATAAAAAGCAAGCGGCACTAAAACTAGTAATACCGAAAATGTTATCAGGTTAGCATTACTTAAAACAGTTAAATCGAAATTTAAACTTGTTGGAAGATTCTCATATAAATATGAGTCTTCCCTAGAAGACATTAAGCTAAATAAATGATTGTCTTCTGCAACTTTAATAGGAGCTGAACCACTTATCCCAGAATGCCAAACCATCAACCCTACATATCCAGCTGCCCCAACTAAAGGGTAGTTTAATTCTATGTTGTTTTCTATAGAGTAATCTCCAATTTTTCTAGCTAAAATAGCTCCAAAAATAAGACCTAAACCCCAATTAAAAAAAGCAACTAGCATTACAGAAAAGCTGACAATAACCACAGCCTTTTCGGTACTAGTTGCATTTTTGGCAATTAATAAAATTACTTTATTTACAGGGGTACTTAACACTAAAATGTTACCTAATACTAATATTAGTATCATTTGATAAGCAAATACCAACAAGTCACTATTCCATATACCTCTTTCCCAGGAGGATAAAATTTCTAAAAATGAAAGAGAGGAATCGGTATCGGCAAAACTAGAGAAAATAACAGCTAGAATAATTGTAGTAAAAGTTAATAATACAGCAATTATAAAAGGAGATGGTAAAAACCTTTTAAAAAAATTTTCAATAAGTTTTGTTATGTGCATATTTAAAATGGTAAGTCATCATGCTCTTCATTATTAACATCAGTTGTTGTTTCAAATGAATTTAATGGAGCTGCTGGTGGCAATTGACTAGATTCCACTTCTTCGCTTAATTTTTCAATACGCCAACCTTGAATAGAATTAAAGTATTTAATCTCGCCCTTTGGATTTTTCCACTCTCTCCCTCTTATATTAATACTAATCTTAACATCTTGTCCAGTAGTATAATTATTCAAAAGATCTACTTTGTCTTGAACAAACTCTGTCATGATAGTCTGAGGGTACTGTTCGTTTGTTGTTATTACTATTTCTCTTTTTTTGAAACTATCTGTAATAGCTTGTGTATTACCAATCATTTTAATTTTTCCTTCTAATTCCATTTCGATTATTGATTAATTATTTATTTATTTGATTGACTAAATTAAAGATTTCTTATCATTTATATGTCATTATAGTTTGATATAATTAGATTATATTTATTTATAAATATTTTACAAATTTCGTTTTGAATAAAAAAAACAATATATCTAATTGGGTTTTAGTTTCCTTGTCTCTGGTAATAATTACTATAATTTTATGGAATACTTTTTTGTTTTTTCAAAAATTCAAAACTGAAGAAAGAGCAAAAATGGAAATTTGGTCATTAGCTCAAATAGAACTAACTAAATCCTTAGAAGACGATAATATTTCTAATCTTACCTTAGAAGTTTTGAGAAACAACTCGACGACTCCTATGATAAAAGTGAATAAAAATGGAGAAATTGAATTTAATAATATAAATAATTTAAATCCCAAAGATTCAATTAAAATTGGAAAGCTAATAAGAAAGTTTAAAAGTGAAAACAAACCTATAGAAATTTCTTATGATAATAAAATTATAGAAACTCTTTACTACGGAAATTCTGATGTAATAAATAAATTAAAATATTATCCTTTAGCACTAATCCTAATAATTTTATTATTTATATCATTAATTTACTTTTACTACAAAAGCTCTAAGAGTGCTACCCTTAATATGCTATGGACAGGAATGGCAAAAGAAACTGCTCACCAAATTGGAACTCCTTTGACATCTCTAATGGGGTGGGTTGAGATTTTAAAAAATAAAAATATAGACCCAAACTATATTACAGAAATCAATAAAGATATTGATCGATTAAATATTATAAGTGAGCGGTTTAATAAAATTGGTTCGAAACCAGTTTTAAAAAAATATAATTTATCAAGTTTAACAAAAGAATCCTTAGATTATTTACAAACAAGACTCTCGAGTAAAGTAAAAATTGAGTTCAAATCTACAGACACAAACTTAAACTGTCTAATTAACGAACAACTTTATAGCTGGACAATTGAAAATATTATAAAAAATAGTGTAGATGCAATTAAGGGAGATGGCAATATTATTGTTAGTATTGTTGAGCAAAAAACAACCTTAGAGGTCTCTGTAACTGATAATGGAAGTGGAATAAACAAAAACGAGTTTAAAAAAATATTTAATCCTGGTTATACTAGTAAAAAACGAGGTTGGGGTCTTGGGTTATCTTTATCAAAAAGGATTATCGAAGATTATCACAATGGTAAAATATTTGTAAAATACTCAGAAAAAAATGTGAAGACTATAATTCAAATTGAATTAAACAAAATATAGGTAGTGCTTATTTTTTTTGCTAACAATTCAAATTCTTCATGACTTAATTTAACTTTATTAATAAACTGCATATCTTCCATATTTGAAATAGGTATCAAATGCACATGAACATGAGGAACCTCTAGTCCAATAATGGACATACCAATTTTTTTACATTCAACAACTTCTTTAATAGCTAAAGCTACATTTCTTGAAAAGGACATTAATTTATCATAAATGTTTTTATCAAGGTCTAAGAAGTGATCTGTCTCAATTTTAGGTACACATAGAGAATGACCAATAGAATTTGGATTGATATCTAAAAAAGCAATAAAGTCCTTGTCTTCTGCTATTTGATAGCAAGGAATTTCTTTAGAAATTATTTTAGAGAAAACAGATGCCACTATCTTGATATTTCAGTTATAACAAATTGAATAGTTCCATTAGGAACTTTAATTTCAGCTTCATCGCCCAGAGACTTACCTAATAGCCCTTTACCAATTGGTGAATTGATTGATAACTTACCAGATGATAAATCAGCTTCTCCATCTGCAACCAATGTATATGCCATTTCCATACCATTTGCTTTGTTTTTGATTTTAACCTTAGATAAAACTAAAACTTTAGAGTTATCTAATTGAGACTCATCAATTACTCTAGCTCCAGACAATGTTTCTTCTAGCTTTGATATTTTCATTTCTAACATCCCTTGAGCTTCTTTTGCAGCATCATACTCTGCATTTTCACTCAAATCACCCTTATCTCTTGCTTCGCCTATGGCATTAGAAGCTCTTGGTCTTTCAATATCTTTTAAATGACTTAATTCATTTCTTAATTTCTTTAATCCTTCTTCAGTATAATATGAAATATTACTCATTACATTATAATTAATTAAACCTTCTTATATAAACACAAAAAATCTCGTTCACACGAGATACAATCAAATATACAAAATATTTAAATGAAAAATCTTTTTGTTGTAATTTCACAAAATGAAAAAAATCACAATACTTGTAATGTTTATAATTCCCTTAACATTTTCATGTGATAAAGATGAGATTTCATCTCAATGTAGGTATTTAGCTAACATTGGAGTCAATTATGATGTTAATTTAAATTTGCCTCAATACAACCAGTTAAACTTCATAAGTAATTCAGTATTAATTCCGAACATAGGTAACGGAGGTGTAATAATAACAAATTCAGGTACTGGTTATTTAGCTTGGGATGCAGGAGACCCAAATCATATAAATAATTCCTGCTCCACAATGACAATTACCGGCCTAGAGAGTAAATGTAATTGCCCTGATGAAAATTCATATAGTTTAATTACAGGGCAATCTTTGGGTATAGCTCTAGAATGTGGATTAAAAGCTTATAGAGTAGAAATAAATGGAAGTAATCTTTTTATTTCGAATCTATAGTTTAAATTTTAAGCCTATAAGATAGTTAGTTGTTGCTTGAGGGTAATACCCCGTTCCTTCAATTGTAGTTATACTATTTGGATCACTCCAAGTATCATCATATGTATAATAATATCCGTTAGACACATATTTAGTTCCAAATACATTATTAACTATGGCAGATAAAGTTATTTCATTGAAGAAAAATGAATTTTTAAAATTGTAGTTAAAATTAAAATCTAAAATTGAATAAGCATCTAGTTTTGAAAATTCAGAATCAGTATTACTCATGTATTGTTCTCCAACGTGTTTACTCAATAAAGAGAAATCAAGATTTTCACTTGCAGAGTACATTAAGTTTATCGATGATATAAGATTGGGTGAAAAAGAAATATTAGTTCTGCCTAAATTTACTAATTCACCATTTAAGGAAGTTACAAAATTTTTATTTTTATTTTGACTAAAACTTGAGTTAGCATTCACGCTAAACTTATTTGAAATTCTGATATTTGACTCCAACTCTAATCCAATTCTGTGACTTTCTCCACTATTTTGTCTTACTGGATTTCCAACATCATCAATTGAACCCGTAAGAACCAATTGGTTTTTATATTGCATGTAATAAAAATTGGTGGTTATAAGAAAATTCTTTTTTGAATAATTCCAACCTAGCTCTAAATCATTTAATTGTTCTGGCTGAATATCTGCATTGTTTTCAAAATCACTTCTAGTTGGCTCTCTATTAGCTCTAGCAAAAGAGAAGTATAAATTATTATCACTATTAAAAGTATAATTTAATCCGGCTTTTGGGTTAAAGAAACTGTAACTTTTATTTGTTGAAAAATCTAAAATATCTGATGTACTACCAGATGTGTTATATTTAACATTTCTTATTTGAATATCTCCATATAATGAAATATTTGAATTTAACTGATAGTTAGTTTTTAAGTAATTACTGAAATCTTTTTTAATACCATTTCCGTCATAAAATTTATCATCAACCTCAATTCCTGCCGTGTTTTGAGCCCATATAACTTTTCCAAAATGATCTCCATCATACTCACTGTAAGAAGATCCGAAATTCATACGGATATTGTTTCTTTCGTAATTCAAAGAATAATTCGCTACAATAAACTGATTATCAAGCCATTTTCTAGTTATATAATCTTGATTATCGTTTTCTTTATATTGTTCATAATATCCAAGACCATTTGTTAAGTTAAAAGATAAATTAGATGTGAAATTTGAATTTAAAACCTCACTCCAGTGCAACTGATAGTGGTCTTGTTTATAATTATCAACTTCATTATTATAAAATTTAACATTTCCAGATTGGTCTATATACATTCCAGAAGGGTTGTAAGTTCTATCACTATCTAAAGTAGCTCCATCAATTCCGTTCCATGCCTGATAAGTTATTTCATGGCCACCAAAACTTAAGGCCTTAATCATTGTTGTACTTTTTTTATAAGTTGCTTGTAAAAAATAAGATTTTAAATCTGATTTCGCTCTGTCTATATATCCATCTGAATCAATTTTAGAAAGTCTTCCAGAAAATTCAAAATTATCATTAAGTATTCCTGTACTAAATTTAAATGTATTTTTTATAGTGTTGTAACTCCCTACAGAATTAGCATTTTCAAAGTAAGGGTTTTCTGAAATTAAATCCGTCAGTATATTAATGCTAGCTCCAAATGCACTAGAACCATTTGTAGATGTACCTACACCTCGCTGTACTTGAAGGTTTTCAACAGAAGAAGCAAAGTCAGGTAAATCTACCCAATAAGTACCTAAAGATTCCGCATCATTATATGGGATTCCATTAATAGTTATGTTTGTTGATTGTGCGTTCACCCCTCTAATTCTAATGCCTGTATAACCTACTCCCGCTCCAGCGTCTGAAGTTGTAACTACTGAAGTTAAAGAATTTAATAAAATAGGCAGATCCTGTCCTAAATTATTTTTAGCTAAATCATCCTTAGAAACGTTACTAAAGGCGATTGGTGCATTTTTATCGACTCTTATTGAAGAGACAAGAATTTCTTCTAAATTTTGCACTTCCAGATCATCAGGTACAGTTTTTTCTTGAGAGAAAATTGATAGAGTAAAAATTGATAATGAGAGAAATAATAGATTTTTCATATGATAAGTTTTTATCAAATAAAAAGGGGTCAATTATTTTTAAATAATTAATGGTTTGTTACAAATTCCTAAACAGCATTATCTGTTCTAGGTTCAATGGGTATAATCTCAGCTTAAAAGCACCCCTTTTGAGACAGTACAAATGTAAAAAGTAATATTATTAACTAAAAATTTATTGGATATTATTTAGAATTAATTTATCGATATGATGAATTGCTTCTTTCAGTCTAGTTTCTTTGTCTCCCTTTAAAATAACGTAAGGTTTGTTATACTTTTTTAATTCAGATTCAAAAGCATTAAACATTTGTAATCTTTCCTTTGGTTTATCTCTTAAATCGTCAGCTTCCCAAGGAATATCAATATAGGTTAGCAAGTAAAGATTATACGAGTTTTCAATTGCATATTTTTTCAATAACGGATCGCAACTTCCAATATAATACGCTTCTGAATATACTTTAGTCTCTAATAAATCTGTATCGCATATCAAAACTTTATTAGCTTTAGAAGCTAATTCATTTTCGAGGCTAATCTGACCTGTTGCAATTGGAATTAAGTCTGAAGGTTCACAAGTTTTTCTTTCATTATTCCATTTATTTTGAAGATACTGTCTTGCAAACTCTCTAACCCAAACAGAATTATAGTGTCTTGCTAACTGTCTAGAAAGAGTAGTTTTACCTGTCGACTCAGGGCCAAATAACACTATTTTAATACAGTTTGATTTTACTTGGCTAAGCTCTTTTTCCATTTATTATATCCTTGAATTGCTAAAATTGTAAAAATTAAATATTGAATTGATAACATTCCTAAACCTCTATAAGAGTATAAAGGTATTGTAATTAGATCACCAATTATCCAAAAAATCCAATTTTCTATTTTCTTATTAGCCATAAACCACATAGCCACAAAAAATATCCCTGATGTAAAAATATCTATATAATTAACTAATTCTATTGTAGTAATATTGAATATATAGACTGTATATGTTACTATGATCGTTAAAATAAACAATACAAGAGCAATAATTCTTTCGTTAAAACTGGTATACGTTATTTCAATTGTAGAATTATCATTTTTTAGTCTAGTCCAATTCCACCAACCATAAATACTCATTGATGAATAATATAAATTCATCATCATATCTCCAAAATATTGAGCATCAAAAAGAATATATACTGTGATAACTGTACATATAATTCCGGTTGGGAAAACTAAAATATTTTCTTTTTGCGCATAAACTACACTTACAATTCCAAATACAAAAGCTGTAAATTCTAGAAGAATCATGGTAAATGAAGTTTCCGAATAAGAATTAATAAAAAAATCAATTATAAAATCCATTATTTTTCTTTAGTTAAATAAACAAGGTTATATCCTTCAAAGTTATGAAGGTAAGAATTATAGGAGTTAATTAAATCATTAAATTTTAGCCATGAGACTACTAAAGAATCGTTAACTGAAAAAGGTAAGACAATGCACTTATCTTTAAAAATATAAGGCAATTTTGATGGAGAAATCTTATAAATACACTCTTTAATACACCATATATAGGTAAGTCTCATTTTTTCAGAATTTAAATCACTTAAATAAGTGTATTCATAATCTATAAATTTATCAGACACATTTAAAATTTTGTCGCTTACTTTTTCAATATCCACAGAGATATTTAAATCACTCACTATTATAACTGAAAACAATGTTGAATGGCTAATAGAGATATTTTTGCCATCAATTAACAAAGGCTTTCCTGATTCATTGTAATAGAGATCTTTATCAGAATATCCAAATTCCAATAACAAGTACCTTACACTTAATAATTCGCATTTTTTATTTTCACTTTTTATATTTTCTAATTTCTTTAGGGACAACTTACTTAAAAAAATTGAGGAAATTAGCTCTTTATAGCTTTCAGAAATCTTCCAAACCTTAACAGTTGTTGAAATATTAGGACTATAACTTTTATAAAGTGGCATATAATTGTAGAAAAATAATACGTGAATTTGTTGTCTTTACTAATAAACTATTTGACATGTCAAATATACAATTAGGATTACTAAAATACTAAAAATAGATTTTACAAAAAAGCATTTGCACACTATCAAAAAAGATCAGGCTAGGTATATTGTTATTGAGCAAAAAGATCCTTTCAATCCTAATTACTATAAATGTTAAACAACAAAAAAGCCTTTCTAAAATTAGAAAGGCTTTTTTTTAATTAAGTTTATAATTAAGCTTTAAGCTTCAAATGGTACTATAGAAACATAAGACTTATTATTTTTCTTTTTATCAAATTTAACAACCCCATCTATCCTTGCGTGTAGAGTATGATCTTTACCTGCATAAACATTTTCACCTGGGTTATGGACAGTTCCTCTTTGTCTAACTAGAATATTACCAGCAATAGCAGCTTGACCACCAAATATCTTAACGCCTAAACGTTTCGATTCTGATTCTCTACCATTTTTAGAACTACCTACTCCTTTTTTATGTGCCATGATTAATAGTTTTTAATTTTTTAACTTAATACTTTTATTAAATCATCTTTTTTCATTGACGAAATACCCTTAACTCCTTTAGCTTTTGCCATAGCCTTTAGAGCAGTAACAGTTTGCTTAGATAAATCTACATTATCTTTTTCAATAGTTTTGGGCTTAACTTCTTTTTTTACAGGTTTTTCAGCAGTTTTTGTCGATTTATCAACAGATTGAACTGGCTTCTCAACGGCTTTGGCTTTCTTAGCCCCAGAAGTTAAAATATTTTCAATTAAGATTTCAGTTAATGCTTGTCTATGACCATTCTTAACTCTATAACCTTTTCTTCTTTTCTTTTTAAATACAATAACTTTATTGCCTTTAAAATGTTTTAAGACTGTAGCTCCTACTTGAGCTCCGTCTATAGCTGGGGCGCCTACTGATATTTTATCACCATTAGCAAGCAATAGAACGTTGTCAAATGTTACTTTGGAACCTTCATTACCTTCTAAGCGATGAACAAATAATTTTTGGTCTTTTACAACTTTAAATTGTTGCCCTGCTATCTCTACAATTGCGTACATAGCTTAATTTTTATATTAATTTTTTGTTTAAAAACGAGTGCAAATATAAAGTTTATAAGTTAACATACAAAAGTTTTGACTTAAAACTAACACAGATTATCATACTAAACTTACATATATATATTTTTTTGTAATTTAGCTTCTCCCCCAAACTAATTTTAATAATTATTTAACAACTTTAATAAAGTTAAAATTATATTTTTACAAACAACTTAAAATTAAAAAAAATGAAAAAAATTCTTTTATTGTTTTCTGTAGCCGCTCTTTGCAATATTAATTTATTTGCTCAGAATGTGGATTTTACAGAATTTGACCTAGATAACGGACTCCATGTTATATTACATCAAGACAACTCAGCGCCAGTTGTAACAACTTCGGTCATGTATGATGTTGGCGGTAAGGATGGGGATAGAGAAAGAACTGGATTTGCTCACTTTTTTGAACACCTTTTATTTGAAGGTTCAGAAAATATAGGCAGAGGTGAGTTTATGAAAATCATCCCAGCAAATGGAGGTAGCTTTAACGCTAATACCTCTCAAGATAGAACATATTATTATGAAACTTTTCCTTCAAACAAACTAGAGTTAGGATTATGGCTTGAGTCTGAAAGAATGCTACATCCAGTTATTGATCAAGTTGGGGTTGACACTCAAAATGAAGTTGTAAAAGAAGAAAAAAGACAAAGATATGATGCTCCTTACGGAAAAATATTGAAAGTTTTAAATGAAAATTTGTTTCAAGTTCACCCATACAAAGATGAAAACATTGGTAAAATGGAACATTTAGATGCTGCTACATTAGAAGAATTTATGGCTTATCATAAAACTTTTTACGGACCTAACAATGCAGTATTAATTGTAGCAGGAGATATAGACTCAGAAAAAACAGAAGCACTAGTTAGAAAATATTTTGACGAAGTTCCAACTGGAAATAAAGTTGTCAGAAATTTTCCAAAAGAAGAACCAATTACAGAAAATGTAAGAGTAAAAGCATACGATAGAAACATACAGATACCTATGGTACTGTCAACTTTTAGAACTCCGGGTTTTGCATCTAGAGATTCTTATATTTTAAATATGATTTCTACTTACTTAAGTGATGGAAAGAGCTCTGTTCTTTATAAAAAACTTGTTGATGATCAAAAACAAGCTTTACAAACTCAAGTTATAAATTTAGGGCAAATGGATTATAGTATTTTCGCTACACTAGCACTACCCCTTGGAGATGTACCTCTTGATACCTTAATTAATGAAATTGAAGAGGAAATATCTCTAATTCAAACAGAATTAATTTCTGAAAGATCTTATCAAAAGCTATTAAATAAATTTGAAAATCAATTTGTAAACTCTAATTCAAGTATTGCTGGGATTGCAAATTCTTTAGCTAGATATTACATGCTTTATGGTGATGTTAATCTTATAAACGAACAGATCAATATTTACAGATCTATAACTAGAGAAGAAATACAAGCAGTTGCTAAAAAATATCTAAACTCCAATCAAAGAGTCGATATAGAGTATTTACCTGAAACCGCTGAATAATAATTATAAAAAAAATGAAAATGAAAAATAAAATAATATTATTAATATCAATATTTCTATTATCATTTGGAGCTAACGCACAACTAGATAGATCTATAATGCCAAAAGGTGGGCCAACTCCAAAAATATCTCTTAAAACTCCTAAAGAATTTAAACTTAAAAATGGTATTAAAGTTTTAGTTGTTGAAGATCACAAACTTCCTAGGGTTTCCTATAGCTTAAGAATTGATAATGGGCCAATTTTAGAAGGTGATAAAGCTGGAGTTTTATCAGTTATTTCTGCGATGCTAGGAAATGGAACAACAACTATTGCTAAAGACGATTTTAACGAAGAAATAGATTTTCTAGGTGCAAATGTAAATATTGGCTTTGGAAGTAGTTTTGCAAGTTCATTGACAAAACACTCTGATAGAATTCTAGAGTTAATGGCAGATGCAATTATTAATCCTCTTTTAACCGAAGAAGAGTTTAATAAACAAAAAGAGCAATTAATTGAGGGCTTAAAAGCAGATGAGAAAAGTCTTGATGCTATATCTGCAAGATTAGGGAACGCACTTTCTTATGGTAAAAATCATGTTTATGGAGAGTTTATAACTGAGGCATCCTTAGAAAATGTTACATTTTCAGATGTGTTAGAATTTCAAAAAAAATACACAAACCCTAACAATGCATATATTGTAGTTATTGGAGATGTGAATTATAAAGAAGTAAAAAAATCAATATCTGAGAAGTTTATTTCATGGAAAAAAGCCAAGAATATTATGTCTTTAACTCCTGAACTTACTGCTAATGTTGGACTATCGGAGGTTAACTTCATAGACCTGCCAACAGCAACACAATCAAGTATTTCAATTACTAATAATGTTGCTTTAAAAATGAATGATGAAGATTATTTTACTGCCTTAATTACCAATAATATCTTAGGTGGTGGTGGAGAAGGTTATCTATTTAAAAACCTTAGAGAAGAAAACGGATATACTTACGGAGCTTACTCTAGTTTAGGGTCTAACCGATATGGTGTTGACAGGTTCAGGGCTGGAGCCAAAGTTAGAAACATGGTAACTGACAGTGCGGTCACTCAAATAGTAAATGAAATCGTGAGAATTAGAACCGAACTTGTAGATCAAGAACTTCTAAAAAATGCAAAAGCTAAGTATGTTGGTAATTTTATAATGAGACTGGAAAGCCCGCAAACTGTTGCTGGATATGCCTTAAACATTAAACTAAACAATCTTCCTGATGATTTTTATGAAACATACTTAGAAAAAATTAATGCTGTAACTCAAGAAGATGTTAAAAGAGTTGCTAATAGATTTTTTGAAATTGGGAAATCTAGAATCATAATTGTTGGAAAGGGAAGTGATGTTGTTGATAATTTAGAGAAGCTTGGATTTGCAATAAATTATTTTGATAAATATGCAAATCCGGTTGCTAAACCAGTGTTTAATAAAGCTATTCCAGAAGGAATGTCTGCAGTAGATGTAATGAGTAATTATATTGAATCTATTGGTGGAAAAGGTAAACTTAACACAATTAACACACTAATTACAAAAGCAGGTGTTACAATTCCTGGAGCTCCATTTGTTCCAGAGGCGACTTCAAAACAAATGATGCCTAATAAAGTGTCTTTTGAAATGAAAGCTGATATGGGTGGGCAAACCATGTCTCTTATGAAAAGAAATTTTAGTGGCGAAAAAGGATATATGGAGCAACAAGGGCAAAAAACGATGATGACTGAGGAAGAGTTAGATGAAGCTAAAAATGTTCAAGGAATCTTTGATGAGTTATACTATACTAAAGATGAAATTGAGCTAGTTAGCATTAACTCAATTGATGGTGATGATGTTTATAAAGTAAAAGTGGTTAAGAATAATAAAACTACTTATAGATACTACAGTATCGCAAGTGGTTTTTTAATCAGTATGGAAGAAGAAGATGAAAATAAAAATATTTCATCTACAAAGTTTGGTGATTATAGAGATGTGGATGGAATAATGGTCCCTTACTTTATGTTAGTAAATGCTGGTGGTCAAGAACTTGAATTTAACACTACAGAAGTGTTATTTAATACCCCATTAAAAGACTCAGACTTCTATTAAAAAAATGAAAACAATCAACCTAAAAAAAGCTCATCTTAGTCGATGGGCTTTTTTTTGTTCGATAAATAAACTCCAATTATTATTAAAATTGTAGCTACTGCTTGATTAATATTAAAGAGTTCACCGTCTAATAAACCCCACAATACAGAAACAATTAACATGGAGTACGTTACTGATGAAGCAAAAACTGGAGAAGATATTTGGATCAACTTATTGAATAATATTTTTGCCATTGCAGTGCCGAAAAAAGACAACAGCAATACGTATAACAATGAATCATATAATAGATCATTGTTTCTAAATTCTAAATCGAAAAATCCAGAATAAACTAAAACTATTATTGATGGAACAAAAATAACAAAGAACTGACCAGCAGCAATAGCTACAGCATTAACATCAAACAAATGTTTTTTTATCAAATTAACATTAGTAGCATATAAGATAGAGCATATAATTACTAATCCTGAGTACAAATAATTTTGATCTGGATTTAGCTCAGAGCCAGAAATTATTAACACTGAAGTCCCTATAAAGCCAATAATTACTCCTAAAGATTGTGTTTTAGTAGTAGATATTTTAAATACAGCTAAACCTATAAGAACTGTGTTCATTGGAACGAGTGAGTTTAATATAGCCGCCACGGCACTGTCTATTTGAGTTTCTGCAAATGCAAATAAAAACGCAGGTAGAAACGTACCTATAATTGCTGAAACTGCTATCCATTTCCATTTATCCTTTTGGATAGTCTTAATTTTGTTAAATGCTATTAAAAAAATCATTATTGATGAAAATACAATTCTCAAAGAGCCAACCTGCAGAGGAGATAACCCAATTAAACTTTTTTTGATTAAGATAAATGAACTCCCCCATATTAGTGACAAAGCGATAAGATATACCCATTTTTTTTCTAACCTCATATTCAATTATTAACATTCCAGTTTAAGGATTCAATCAAATGATAAATATCATTTTTAAGATAATTTAAAGCAGGTAAAACCGAATCATATTTAGTATTAGATTTTAAATTTAAAATTCCAATTATAAGATTATTAGTACTATCAGTAGCATAAAACTGATACGGAGAGGTAATATCTCCTTTAATATTAATTATAGATGCAAATACTTTTTTCTTCTCATCAACAAACTCCTGAACTGTTGGAGGGTTTAAAGATTTTTTTAAATGTATAGATGTAAAATCACTGAGGTATTTTAATCTATCGTTCAAGTTATTAGATTTATTTAATTTAAAATATTCTAATAAAATTTCAGCTTTAATTAATGGATAGCTTAAGGTTTTAGATAACAACAACTCGCTATTACTTTCAGACGTATTATCAAAAAGAGAGGTTTTTGCACTATTAACTTCTAAACTTATATTTGTATTATCAAATTTTATTTTTGAATAATTAGGTTCTGGGAAATCTAGACTTAAATACGCATTAGGTTTAGGTAAATCTATGCTTTCACATGAACTTAAAAAAAAAATAATAAGTAAATAATAACTTAACTTAATGTTCATGTAATAGTGACTTTTACTTGCTTAATTCGTTTTTTATCTACAGACTCAATTGTAAAAGTATAATTTTCAAAAATTACCTTACTATTTATTTTTGGAAAACTTTGAGAAATCTCTAAAATAAATCCAGCGATAGTTTCTGAATCTCCTTTAAATGTATCAAAAGGTTTAGAGTCGATATTTAATATTTTATAAAAATCTTTCATAGATGTTTTACCTTCAAAAATATAATTTGAGTTATCAAGTTTGGAAAATAATAAACTATCATCATCAAATTCATCAGAAATATCTCCAACAATTTCTTCAATTACGTCTTCCAGAGAAATCACTCCAGAAGTGCCGCCATATTCATCAACAACAATAGCTAGATGAATTTTTTTTTCTTGAAATTCCTGCATTAAATCATCAAGTTTTTTATTTTCTGGAATAAAAAATGGTTTTCTTAAAATTGATAACCAATTGAATTCTTTTTTATCTAAAAAAGGCAATAAATCTTTAACATATAATATTCCAATAATATTATCCAAATCATCTTTATAGATTGGAATTCTTGAAAAACTATTTTTAACAATATTTTTTAAAATCTGTTCATAATTTAGAGTATTGCTAAATGCGTAAATATCAATCCTAGGACGCATTACTTCTCTTGTTTCTGTATTACCAAAAGATAGAATTCCTTTTAATATTTTATGCTCTTGCTTTGTTGTTTCACCCGGGCTAGTTAAATCTAAAGCATATGAGAGTTGGTCAAGATCAATATTAGCTTTTTTAAAGCTCAATTTATCTTTAATAAAATTAGATAGCTTTTGCATTGGAGAGCTAAAAGGAGTAAGAATAATATCTAATAATAATAGTGGATAGATAACAAACTTTGAAAACGCAAGGTTATTTCTACTGGCATAAATTTTAGGTAATATTTCACCAAATAATAAAATTAAGAAAGTAGCTAATATAACTTCTAAAATAAATTTTAAGACAGTTGATTCAATACTTTCAAATAAAAAACTTCCTATCTGTGTAAATAAAATAACTATAGCAATATTAATAAAATTATTAGCTACTAAAATAGTTGCAAGTAATTTGTTAGGGTTTGATAATAGTTTTTTAATAAATTCTATATAGCTGGAGTTTCTTTGGCTTTGAATCTGAGATTTTGATAAAGAAAACAAAGCTACCTCAGAACCAGAAATAAGACCTGAAAAAACAAGGAGGATTACTAGTGTTAAACTGTAATATATTAGAGGATCATTCAATAAATAAAAATTTAATTAAAACGGTAAATCGTCATTTACTTCAGGTGAATTAGTAGTCGGTTGAGTACTAACATTAGTATCAGCAGTTGTATTAGAACTACTGGTCTCGTTTTTGGTATTTAGAAAAGTAAATTCTTGACAATTAATTTCTGTTGAGTATCTGTCAATTCCTTTGTCATCTTGCCATTTGCGAGTTTTAATTCTTCCTTCAACATATACTTTATCCCCTTTAGATAAATATTTTTGACAAATTTCTGCCGCTTTGTTACGAACTACAATATTATGCCACTCTGTATTAGTGACTTTTTCATTTGTTTGTTTGTTTGTATATGATTCGTTTGTAGCAAGGGGAAATCTACCTATACACCCACCACCTTCAAAATTGTGAATTTTAACATCGTCTCCTAAATGTCCAATTAGTATTACTTTATTTAATGTGCCGGTCATGTTTTTATTTAAATTTAAGGAAATATTATTTAATCGTTCAAAAATACGACTTAATAAATCTACTTAATACAATAGGGAAAGGATAATTATCTAAATTTTTTATAGCGATAGAATCTTTAATTAAATTACTGGATTTTATTTCCCAAAATTTAATAAACAACTTACGGTGACTCAACAAATGGAGTTGAGGTTTATTATTTATTAATTTAACTTTATAATCAGATAATTGAAGCTTTTTTGCTATTTGAGGATTGTTAAAAAAATTACTATTATTTAATTCCTCATCAGATTGT
>Ga0308018_10000569_pt1 | contig 18529 bp, 27 predicted proteins | sample Neamet282_FD_203130 | JGI IMG/M metagenome (GOLD analysis project Ga0308018, IMG submission 203130) | Marine microbial communities from water near the shore, Antarctic Ocean - #282 | ecosystem: Environmental > Aquatic > Marine > Unclassified | place: Southern Ocean | collected 2014-10-01
TTGTGGAGTATCTCCACCACTAATTACTACTACTTCTTCATTTGTAGCTCGTTGCAGTTGCTTAGGCAGATGTTCTTTCCACTGCTTAGTGTAGCGGGTGTCTACTGCTTCGATGTCTACAATATGAATAGTCATTATTTACTTCCTTTTGTAGTTACTAGATTTCTTCGCTCGTAGCCAGCCCCTATATTTTTCATAAGCTTGCCAGTTAGGGTCTTTCTTATTATAGAGTGCCTTCTCACTAAATACCTTGCCTTCGAAGCGGCAATAGTCACGATATGTGTCGAGGTCGTTAAAGAGCTTTGCCACAACCGGGTTTTTAATAGACATAGTATGGATCTTCCTTTTGTCATTAACTTTTAGGATAAAAGATTGTACAGCCGTTTTCGTTATCTTCACTTACTTCAATTTCGACAAAACGGCCGGGATGTCGATTTGAAATTTCTGTATATAATTCATCAGCAATCATTTCACATGACTTATGATCTAGAACGAGCACTTCGCCCGAGCTCTCAACCTGTTCATAAAGTCTTCCAAGCCAACGTTTGAATTGGATGAACTCGATGTCTCTATCATCGTGGAACACCTCGATACGCACCCTGAAGTGGAATATATGACGATGAGGATGACCAAGAAACGAAACATCATCCCAGCCTCCTGTTGCTAATTTGGGATCTGATAGTGCAGCTGGATAACAATGAACACCTTCCTTTGAGAATGTAACCCATATACTTCGTTGTGCTTTATTTAGTTGTGTCATTTTATTGTCCTCTTCTCTCATTCTTCTACCCATATAGTCATGGTAGCTTTCACGATTGCTGTTTGTACTCTTATTCATAATACTAGTATAACATCACTTTAAAGGCTTGTCAAGGCCGTATTTGGCCCAATCTGTAAATTTATTCCGATCCATTAAGTCGTGTAAGCTATGACACCAAACACCTGGATTAGATTGATTAAATCCTTTGTCATCAATCTTAACCATTGCATTATAGTTCCATTGTTTAATGTAAGGAATTACTACACGTATTTGTGGAATAAAGTTCTCTTTTTCGATTAATCCGCCTTCCAAGAACCATTCTAAATCAACAGTAGTAGGAATATCTAAACTACACAGAATACCTTTTTTAACAAAGTGGTGAATTAGTACATCCCACTCTTCAAACTCATCGCTAGTGACAGGATTATAACTATGATTAGCTCCAAAAAAGATATGGCTAATACCATGTGCATGTTCTTGGATAGTTTCAATTTCTTGAATGCCTGTTACAAACAATGTTTCCATTCCAAATGCAGGAGTCTTTTCAACTTCAGTGCCTTTAAAAAATACAACATCATCTGCTGTACCTGTTGTATATTCTCTTTTCATGATATAGGTCCTAATTTTATTAAGTTCTTTTCAACTCGATGTATTTCGTCTTTAAACCAAAGCTTTTTAGTTTTTAGCATAATAAGTTCTTGATCGGGCATTCGAGCATTATGGCCTTCTTTTATTTCGTTATCTAATTCTCTATGCTTCTTATAAAGTTCTTGTAGGTAAACTGCATGTTTTTCATGCTTCGCTGTGAAGTTGCTCATCTGCTAGCGCCTCTAACTTTTCTTCATTAAGTTCTAGTTCTTCTTCAACAACAACATCATCTGTAGCAAATAGCTCATTAAACTTTGGCTTCGCTGATATTGTCTTTTTACCAATCGCTCCGCGTGTACCTGGAACTTGCATCCAATATGAACGATACTCTATAATTTTAGCTAACGATAGTTCTTTAGTAGGTTGTTCAAACACTTCATTAATTAAGTCACGTATTGTTTGTACTTGAAATTTATTACCAAGTAACATTTTAGGAATAACGCCTGCATCATACTGTCTATTAGCTTCTTGTACAGCGTTTACATGAGTCCATACGTTATGACCCATCTGGATAGCATAACTAAAGCTATCCCAGCTAGTTGAGTCTCTGCCGCGTACAGTTGTGTTACCATCATCATCTAGTAAAGGATTGCCAGCTTTGTCTAAGTCAACGCCGCCTTTGAGTACTTTGATAGTACCAATTTTATTAACATCACCAACTGCATAAGTGCAGATATCGTTAACTAACAATCCGTCAGTTAGTGGACTATCTTCGAAGTTTTTAAAGATACCGTCTTGTAGTGTAGCATCTTTAAATGTTCTAGTGTCTGATGCATACTTTAGCTCATCCACACTAGGCACCATTCTATAGGTCCACTTGCCTTTCTCCGGAGTTTCAACGGAAGTATATACTTGCCCGTTAGCAGTTGCTAAGAACGGACTAGCACAATCAAATGTAAGCATCATAGTAGGATTGTAGTGCTTGCGTATAGCACGTTGTACGTCTGTTAGCAAGCAAGCCCACTCTAGTTTACTTGTACCTAAGAAGTGCATTACATCGTGTACACCGCTTTGTAGTAGGTTGTCATAATGTAATGTAACAATACGTTTAAGAACAAGTTCAACATCGCACATATTCTGACCACCCATTGACCACCCATTAAAGTGATTGTCAGGATATTTAACTGGATCACAATAGTCTTTCATTTGCTCATACCAGTCGTCTGCATCAGCAAAGTTTTCGCCTTGTAATACGTTTAAGAACTTACAAGCACCTGTTCTATGTTTCATCCAATAGTCATTGTTAATACGTGTAGCCGCAACTGCTTCTTGGTATGTACTAATTCCAGTAGCTTTAGCACCTGCAGGTGAACGTGCAACCCAAGCCGGAATATCAAGGATCATACCGTAGTCCATGTATGCATCCATCCAACGTAACACACCGTCACGTTTCTTTTGTGCTTTAGGGCAATTAGGATCTTTCCAGTCGCCTTCCCACACACCTTTACCAATTTGGAAGCCGCCACTATCGCCAAGTAACCAAGTATTTTCTGTATCTCTGTTTCGTACCATATCTTCTTTAGCTACAAACTTAGTTGTATCTAAGTCAGCATGTCCTGCAGAGTAGAGCGTCCACTTGTATTGGAACGCTCCTTCTTTAGCATTAAGATAGTTAAGACTTTCAATACCATTAGCAAAGTTATTTGGTATACGATTAGCAGGAACATACGGCCCTTTAATAGGATCAGGATGACGTTGCTTGCCTACGTAAGTAGCATAGAAGCCACTTAGCGCAGGTAAGAAATGTGCATAGTCTTGTTGTGCCGTAGTTAAATCTTTATTCATTATTTGCTCTGTGCTGGAAGAATATAATCGTATTTTGCTAACCCACTGTCAACACTAATTTGCATAGCACCTTGATCACTAATGCTCATTGTAAGATCGCCATCTAAGTTTAAAATACTTTGCACTTGTGCTACAGGCCAACTCCAACTATGTGCAAGAGTACCTTCAACGCCTGCTTCGAATACAAAGTTACCTGCGTGTGTACTTGCATCGCCAAAGCTAAACACTAAGTCGCCATCTTTAGTTGACACATTAAATGTCGGCTCTTCGGAATGTGCTGCACTTTGCAATTTCATACGTCCGATACTTGCCATGCTTGGCTGGAAAGTTACATTCCATGATGCACCTTTAAACTTAACACTTTTAAGTTTTTCTTCAATAATTTGCTTGTTCATAAAGCGATAATCATTTTCAAAGTCACCACTTGTGTTCTCAAAGTGAATGTGCGTAGGAATAACTTCTCCGTTACGCTCTGCTTCGACTACTGCAATCTTTGCATCTTTCTGATACTCAGGATTCTTTAAGTGCAGTGCTAGCTTATCTAAATTAGGCATACCAAACGTGCCTTTAAATTCAGGAACTGCTGTATGCGTTTCTGAAGAAAGTATTACAGAACGATCTTCTGCCATACTTTCGATTGTTGTTGCTTCATTTTCACTTGTAATTTTTACTAAGCTTAAAAAGCCTAGTGCGTGGGTTTTTGCAACAACGTCTTGTAAAATATCTTTCATGCTGGTTCTCCATTAGTTATATTAAGTATACTACCTTTTTCAGGCTTTGTCAAGAAGTTTTCTATATTATATTTAGGTTTAAATCCTAAAGCCTTCATCTTTTCTGTATTAGCACATGTAAATGTCCTTTCACTTGGGGTATTTAGACGGATGGGAGCGTTAGGTGCTAAGTCACGGATCCTAGTAGGAATTCCAGTTCCAATATCTATCACTCCATTAATATGGGGTTTATTAATTAGTAGTGTTACAGCATCACATATATCATTAATATGTATAAAATCTCTATAATGTGTAGTTGCGTATGTTAACTTATCATTAAGTAGTTGGTCTAAGAACATACCCTTCCTTGGTGTTTCACTCCATACAGTATGAAATCGCATACCTAATGTATTAGGATATCGTTCTGCAAGTTCTTCTAACACATACTTAGACGCCGCATAAGGGTTCAAATCGGGCTCGTAAGCACTCGAACTGCTCGCATACATTATACGTGTGTCTTTATAACGTTCAAATAGTCTACGACTTGCTTCTACGTTATTCATCCAATATGCAGCTGGATCATTAATGCTTTCACGCACTCCTGAACGCCCTGCTAAGTGTATAATTAAATCAAACTTAGTATTTGGAAATTCACATGTAAGTAAGTCGTTACCGTCTACTAAGTCAATACCAGTTACGTCGACTCCTGATAATACCTTGTACAATTTACTACCAATAAACCCTTTATAGCCAGTTAGTAATATTTTCTGTACAGCTATCATTCTGCTATCCTTGCTTCTTGAAAGTAAGATAGATATTCTTGCGTTTGTTGCCATCCTGTAACTGCTTTAGCTACAGACACTACTTGAGCAAGAGGATAATCATTTCCTTCTGGATCCATTCTGTCACCAAAAAAGTATGTCTTATCTCCTGGTCCGAAGTCTGTTATAATTTGTGCTTTGTCAGTACCTACAGGAGATATATCAATACCTGTGTCGCCGCCAACTGTAGCTTTAATACCTGGAAACCGGATGTTAAATTGTTTAGCTATAAGATTGCGTTCGCCATTCCATTCTTCATATGCTACATACTTTGCCCTATCTGCAGAGCCAGCATTACGCCCAACTACACTAAAGTTCACCATACCGGGGCGATGTTCAAAATGCAATCCTGTTCTAACACTAAAATTACTCTCGACTAGTTGCTTAGTTAACCATTCACAAGCATCTTCGGGTAATGTCCAATCATTAGATTTAACATTTACATCCTTTTCCCAAACATCATTGCCGTTACAATTGTAAACTCGTTTGCAAGCATTATAAATTGATTCGCCTATTTGTTCAATAGTCTTAGGACGGTCACTACCTGTAACAAGATAAACTTCGTTAACAACACAGAAGTTTTTAAACCACTCTGCAAACACAGGATCTATTAACTGTCTACTAGCTGTTAACGTTCCGTCTACGTCAAAAATAAATTTATTTTCTATTTTTTTCATCTAATAATGCCGCCGCTTTATCTAACGCTTTTTTTACTGCCGCAGCATTTTTAGCGTCTAACGTTTCTTTTGCTTTTACTTGTTCAGGTGTAAGTACTTTCTTTTTCTTAGCATACATACCGCTAGTATAATTTACTTCTTCAGATCTAGCACCATACGGATAAACAGTAATTTCATTACCTTTAGCTAACCACTCGTCAATTTTTGCTTGTGATTCTGCCATGTGCTTTTCGCGTTCTTCATATTCGGTCATTTTTTCTCCGTGTCAGTAACTCGTGAACGTAAACCACTTGTACTGAATCTGTGATCACGCTTATTAAAATGTAAATCAATATCTCTACTACGACATATATCTTTACCTGTGAAATCTTTATCTCTGTATTCTTCGCCTAGTATGCGAACATTGATTGGATACATTTGTAAAATATCTTCTAGGTCTTCCTCTGTACCATAAGGAATAATTTCGTCAACATACCCAACTGCTTTAAGTTGTGTATAACGTTCAACAATTGTTTGTATAGGAGCGTTCTTGTCTTTACGATCTTGACTAGGATCAACTTGTAATCCTACTAGTAAATAGTCGCATTGCTCTCTAGCTTCACGCAACATTATTACATGCCCTGCATGTAATAAATCAAATGTACTGCATGTAAATCCTACTTTCATTTGTGATTCCTCTTACCATCAAACACACATACAAAGTACATACCTTGACCTGACGCATGTACACGATGATACGCACCATCTGGGATTAAAACCATATCACCAGCCCGGATATCATATGTTTCATCATCTAGTTCCATTTTACCCCAACCAGTAATAAAGTGATAAACTTCTTCCTGACCGGCATGTGAATGACCAGATGTACTTTGGTGCTTGTGTAAACGTGTTGAACTAACTACTAGTCCATTAAGAGTAGTATTATCTACTACTGTATATCGTTCATCTTCCTTAGCAATAGTGCCGCCGATATCCTGGACTGTAACTCTCATCCAATGATCTCCTTTAACTCTCTAAGCTTTTCTATAAGCTCTTCAATAGTATTTAGGTCCTGTTCGTTCTCTGTATCAATTTCTATCTCTAGTTTAATCTTCATATTAGTCTCCGAAGTCAAACAAACTAGTAAATGTGTTATGACGCTTAGTATCCTCTAATGGGTAGTTAAGCACACCAATTAAGTTGTCTAACTTATTATCAATAATAGTCTCTGCCATTGCTGCATCGTCAAACGGAAGTTCTTTAAACCATTCTGGTATTTTAAGTTCATCTGTAGGATACGCAACACTTGTGTATCCAAGTGGATTAGGTTTAAGTTTACAAACAATAACTTTCATACCGTCAACAATCTCTTCAGAGTATTTGTCGCTATTCATCCGCTTTAGTGTATTCCAATTAATGCTTGCCCTTACATGACCGGGCATGTTTGCTTTACCTTGCTTTTCTTCTAGTTTGCGGTAATGCCCAACTTTGTTTGCACGTTTTGGACTACCTTTCTCCCAACCAGGTCGTTCACTAAACTCCTTACGGAATACAGTAATACGTTCTAGTACATCATCACGCGGAGCATCTGTAAGCACCATTAGCAGTAGTTCACTTAGAAACTCTTGCATAAACACAGGAGTATCTGATCTACGTAAGTCTAAGCCCATAGCTTTTACTTTGCCTTCCTTACCGTCAATGTCTGTCCTAAAGCCTTCATTGTCTACAACTAATGCAGCATAACGCTTCTTAGTAATATACAACCCTGACTTTGCAACAATCTCACGTCCAGCTGCAATAACATCTGCACGACTTGCTGGGCAGTGAAACGCTTGCGCCATAAACTTTGTAAACGTACTATCTACAGCTTCACTAACTTGGTCATAAAGTTTAATAGCAGTTTCTGTACTCCAAGGAATCTTGCCTGATTCAATATCATCTTTAAGCATAGGATATGCACTAAAGTAACAAGAGTCAGTATCACCATAAATCATTGCTTCGCCTACATGATCATACTTGCCAGTAATAGTTTTATTAGCTTCTGCACTCATATGCTTAACAATAGTTCTGCCACTTAGTGTTGTACTTTGTCCAATACGTTTATCAAAGAACCTACACCCTGGATTAAGAATAGCACCATACAAACTGTTCAAGTTAATTTTCTTAACTAGCTGTCGTTTATCCCAGTATTCAGTTTCAATAGCATTGCCAGCATCTTTAGCTTTCTTGAGATGTGCTTGTAGTTCTTTACGTTCACTATACCAACGCTTTAGTAGTCCTGGAATAACACCTTCATGTTCTGTTGTAAAGATCGTGCCGTTACTACTAAGCATCCAAGGACGGTTACTGTCAAAGATTAATTTGTTAATCTCTGCACCACTCATTACTTTTGATTCGCCGTTTTCAAAGTCAATAGTAAGCGGAACGTCTTTGCGTTGCTCCATAACTGCTTCGTATTCTTCTGTAGCAAATCGTCCTTCCCAACTACCTGCAAAGCTTTTCTTCTTTAAGAACATGTCTTCATGTACTCGAGCATCGCTAATCTCTGGGCGTATTTGTCCTACAACAGTAGCAGGGTCCATATTCAATGCACGAATCACTGAAGGATATAGTGAATTTAAATCCATTGAACATATCCATTTATGCAATCCTTTCTTAGGATATGCAACATACGCACCAGCAGCTTGTGTAGCTTCGTCATCACGCTTTTGTCTATTAGGAACTTGGAAGCCTCTATGGTGTGCTTCGTTAACAATAGCTTGCTCTGTAACCGCTACAGCACCCATTGTTGTTTGTAGAAGTACTGTGTTACTATGTGCTAGTTCGTTGCTTAGATCAATAAAGCGAAGCTTCTTATCCAACTTGTCAAGTAGTGCAGTATCCTGAATATTATATTCAATAAACTTGCGAAAGTCGTTGTTGTAAAGTGCATCAAGTGTTCCTTCATACGGAACTTTGTTCTCACCTACTTCAACTTCACCAATAGCATCTAGTCGATATGTGTGACGCTCTTCATAAGTGTACTTACGATACAAGTTCAAACTATCCAAGTGTACACGCCCAACTAAGTCAAACGTCTTACTTACTTTGCCAAACTTTTCATACTCGCGTACCTTAGGTAATTGTCCCCACAAGCAGAATCTACGTGTGTCGTCTTTGCTTAGTACTCTAGCAGTCCTGTTTACAGTATAAGGAATATCATACCCTTCACTGTTCCAGCCTGATAGGATATCACTATCTTCAATTAATGTTAAGAAGGTATCAATCATATCACCTTCTTTTTCAAACAACATTACATTGTCAATGCCTTCAAGTTCTGCTCTTGCTTGTTCCATAGTAAGTGTCTTAGGAGGAACAGCAATACAAACCATTGTGTCAAGCCACTGTAAGTATACACTAATACTTGTAATAGGCATAAACGGATCACTTGGATCAGCAAAGCCTCGCTCTGGATCGAAGTCAGTCTCAATGTCAAAAAATGCAATGTTTAGTTTAGGAGCATCTTGGTTAAGATAGTTTTCACTTAAACATTGGAAGATAGGATTAATATCGCTTTCAAACAGGGTCTTGTCTCTGTTAATAGCAACTTCTTTACGGAAGTCTTTAGTACTTTTACACACAATACGACTCAGAGGATCGTCATAGATACTTCTATATTTGCCTTTGTGATCTTTATAGTAAAATGTATATTTTGCTTGATATTCGGTAAAATGCCTTTTACCATCTCTGCGTTCAACTGCTCTGATAATATCAGCGTCGCGATCAAAGAATGCGTCTACGTAACTCAAATTAATGCCTCCTCGTTGCTTTCGGCCAACGCTAACCTTGCTTGCTCTTTAGTGAGCGAATCTATAATAATATATATCATTGTAATACAAATAATTGTATTAAAGCGATTGTGTTCATAACAACAAACCAGCTACACAATATAATTGTAAATGCTGCTTTGCGGATAACAGTACTAATTAATCCTAACATACTTCCTACTAGGTACATAGGAATAAAAATTTCTGTAGCAGGGTCTAGTACTGTAAAAGTTAATACCGCACTAGCTCCAACTAGAAAAATTGTTTCTAGAAATTCGCAATAGAAAGCAAATGGACTTAGGCGATAACTTTCTTTAAAGTATCCGACGATCCTCTTCTTCACTTATCTTTACCTACAGTAGTAACAAGTGTTTCTAAATCGTCAAACTCGTCATATACTCTAGACCAATCACCTTTTTGTGCAATTTTAATTGCTTTGTTAATAAGACTAGGCTTCATGTCTAATTCTTCAGCAACTGCTTTAACAGTTTCTTTTAGACCTCCACTTAAATCTTCAATTTCTTGTAATACTGTAACGCCTTCGTTAACTAAACGTTCAAGCTTGGCTTTCTCTTCAGCGCCATAGGTGCGATCACTCATACAATTCCTCCATTAGGTGTTTATGTAATAATAACTATTATACTACAGTTTTACATGGATGTCAAGTATTATTTTGAGTTTAATGCTGCCCAGAGTTGGGACTTAATAGATTCGTCTGCTTGTATTGGCTTCTTATGCTTTTGCTTACGATCTGGTTTGTTTTTATTATGTTGATCTTGATGTGTGCCGGAACCGCTCGATTGTGCATGAGATGCCACTGGGTTACGCTTAACTGGTTTCATTTTATTTTTTAATGATGCAGATAGGAATGATAATGTAAGTGCTTCATCTCCTTCTGTATTTAATCTATCTCTTTGTGCTTTTTTAGCAGCTTCGTCTTCAGCATCCATCTTTGCAACACTAGCGTCTCTATGCTTTTGTAGAGCATCGCCTTTTAGTTTGCTAGATAAATTTGCATTACCCTTTTTGTTACTGCTCTTGCCACCATTATAAGCACCTGCTTTAGCTGCTTGATCGGAGGCACTTGATCTAGCTTCTTCAACTTCAGAGATGCCAGCCATAAACTTATCAAATTGAGCTCTACGTTGCGGGCTTTTTGCAATTTTTTGTAGTTTAGCAGTATGTTGTTTTAATAGTGATTTCCATTCATCACCTGGAGCTGTTTTTGCTACAGGTACATTACTTCCTTTGCCGCCAGCATCCATTGCTGCATCTGCACTCTTACTAAGAAGATCCATTTTATTATAGTTTTTCTTTCCAGCATCCATTGCTGCTATTCCGTCATCACCGACAACTCTTCTAGTAAGACTTTTTGCCCAGGTATCACCTTTAGCTTCTTTAAGTTGTACACCAGCAAGTTTTGCAAAGTCACTTAGACTGTAATTTCCTTCAACCGGCATAGTACCTTCTGCAATTTCTACACTTTCCTGTAGGAGGGTATTGTCAGTTTGTACACTTTCCTGCGGCATACCGCCAGCAGACCCAGCTAGTTGACGTAAGTCTTCTGCACGATCAGTTGGTTCTATATCAAATAGTTTTTGCTGTAGTGCTGCAAAATCCATTATGCAGTACCAAATATTGCAGCAAGCTTATCGCCCATTGCTCTAATCTTTTGTGCTTCAGTCATATCGGCATCAGCATTGATATCTCCAATAGACTTATCGCTCTCTTTTACTGCCGTGTCGTCTGCACAATCTTTGATCATTGCTTTTAATTCAGCTTGATCACAATCTGGATGCATTTTACAAATCTCTGCTGTACTTTTTCCGTCTTTACACATTTTTGTAATATGTGCCTTGGACGGCATTTTTTCATCTTCTGCTACTATACCTTCGTATGCACTAAGTTGACCCATTGATTCTAATAATGATCTTTTCATTTCTTTTTCCCTGATGCTTTAGCTGCATGTACTGCTTTACGCTGTGCAGACGATTTGAACTTTCCTTCAGTAGTTTTTTTGTCTTTAGTAGTTTTATCGTTGTAACGTTTGTCGCCTGCCTTCATTCTTTTGTATGCAGGTGTGCCGCCTTTTTTGTCAGCGTCAGTAACATCCATCTTTTCCTGCTTGCCTTCTAATGCTGTTTGCAGTCTTTCTTTAGTTTCGTTCTTCTTTATTATTTTTTTCTTTTTGTATGACTTAGCAGCATGTACGTGCTTCTCTGAAAGTACATCAAATATACTTTCTACAGATACATTTCTTACAGCAAACATTTCACCGTCTTTTAAGAAAGTAGCATCATAATGTGTAACAGTTCCGTCTTCTAGTAAAGTGTGTTCGCCGGGGATAACGGTACACTCACCATATTTTTTATGTGTAAACTTTTTAGCACAATCGTGATAAATGCCATCGCCTTCACTTAGTTTGTTCTTAGCATGACAATCACAATGTTCACATTCTGGACCACACTTACATTCTGTTACAGGCTTGCCGCAACATGCTTCGGGACACATTTCTTCCTTTGCTTCGCCTACTACCATACTTTCATCAGCTAATCCACTTTCTTCGTAGTCTAAATGATGATAAACAGAACCAAGCATTTCAGAAGCTTTAGTTATTTTTGATTGAACCCAACCTTCTAACCCTTCAGCTTCACTTACACCTTTAAGCATTTCGTGTAGTTTGATTGAATATTTTGCTGACTTGTAAAGATCTGCACGAGCCATTTGTACTTCGTGATCGCGTTCAGCAATGTCTGCTAATTCGCCTAGGCCTTCTTCTATCTCTTGTTTTCTCATTTGAATCCCCGTAATTCCTATTACTTGTATTTATCGTTTGATAGCCTTGCCACCCATAACGTTGGCCTTCATATCTAATGCGTTTTTAGCTGTACCATCTGCGTTTGTAGCTTGTGGAGCTTTAGGGGCGCCGTATTTGCCACCTTTGTTAACTTTACGTTTAGCACCTGGAACACTTGCAACAGTAGCAATTGATCCAGCTGAAGTACCTCCTGCGGTTGCTTCTTCGTCTAATATTTCTTTCATTAACATGTAATACACCCGCTCCTTTCATAATATACAAACATATTTATCAGTAATGTTGGATAAGTTTGCTTATACTCGGCTTGAGTTTGCGATGTCGAACCTGCATGCTAGCTGGTATGTTTTTAGACATAATACCTAGCACGTTTCCTTTTTTAGTATAAACCTCAAGTCCGTGATCATAATCTGATAATTCTTCATCGTCATGATCTGTACCATATCCAACTCCTATAACTACTTCAGCAGTAAGTCCTGGATACCCTAGTTTTTCAGCAACTAGATCAGTACTATGACAACGTCCAAAACCAGTTTGTAGTCCTTGTTCTTCTGCTGCTAGCATTGCAACACTAGAGCTTACCATCATATCAACTAGGTCTGTTGGATTATATTTTGAACGAAGTTTTTCTCTTTGCATCCAAACTAAAACTAAGGGTGCATTATATTGGCCGTTAAGTACTTTACGGCCATTAGTGCCTAGTCTTTCGCCTTTTTCGTCACACCAAGTGTCACTTTGAAACATCCAAGTTTTTATTTCTTTAGCAGCACGACTAGTACCTAATACAGCAATTTTATAATTATATAAACTTTGTTTACTAGGCGCAGTTATAGCACAATCTAAGATATAATCTATCTTACTCTGCTCTATAGGAATATTGTCAAATGTTTTAGTTGTAATCCTGTTGTGCAAAATATCCGAAATGCTCATTTCGACTTCTTGCCACCCTTCATGTTAGCACACCAATGATACATTTTACGCTTTTCGCCACTTGCACCTTTAGCACGTTTACGCAAGTCAGTTACTGAGCCTTTACAACTAGCACCGGACTTTTTAACACGACCAGGTTTACTTTTACCTTTTACTTTACCGTCAGCAAAGTTTTCACTAACAAGACCATTTGTTTTTAGAAATGGCGGCCTACCATCTATACTTACTTTACTACCTAATTTAGCAGCTTCAATTGGTATTTGATTAACACCAACATCTACTGTTGTGTTAACTCCCTTTACAATTCTTCCATCTTCTGTAATTTCTTTAAATCGCATTACCAAATCTTCTTTATATGATACTCAATAGGTTTTAAAAATTTAAGTTCGTTCCTATTGTTATCTAAATCTTTAAATATAATGTGCTTAGGAGTTAGCTTTACAAGCTTCTTTGCTTTGTATTTAACTTGTTTAGTAGACTCAGTTCTTGTTCCATCAGTATGTACTGTAACATCTTTAGTTACTGTTAAAATTAGTTCATACTCTTCTCTAGTAACTCTTTGCCACCACGTTCTTAAACTCATTTTTTACGCCCTCTAAGGCCACGTGGCATATTCTCACCTGTCATTTTTGGAAGGCCAAACCATAGTTCGAACCATTCTTTATCGCCGGGCTTAATGTTTTTTGATTTCATTTGCTTGACATTGCTTGCAGCAGCGTCACTGATGTTTTCTAGAGTGTACTCAGTGTAACCTTTATATTCGTTTACACCTGCAAGTTGCTTTATGCGCTCTAGTTCATCCATTATTTTGTTAAAGCTAGAGAGATATCTTCGCGTGTGATAGTATAACGCTTGCCACCACGTGCTTTAATTTCTCTACCTACCATCATTTTTAATAGTTTGGATAGTTTTTCAACATCTTGTTCTTTGTCTAAGTAGTCCATAATTAAATTCTTAATGTAAGGAACAAGTGAGACTCTATCTACTACAACATCAGATTCTTTAACTGCTTCCTTATCTTTTTCAAAGTAGGTAATTAACTTTTCACCTTTTTCTTCTATATATTTCTTAAGAATGACAGAACCTATTATAACTGTAACTGCCATAGCAATATTAAACTTGTTATCAATTAGCATTTGTGCAAATTCGGCACCAACCATTTCTATAACCCAGTCCCAGCCTTTATCAGCGTAATACACTACTGTACTTGCAGCGGCTATTTTAACGCCATATCTTTTTATAATCCATTTTAAAAGTCCCCAAGCACCTCTTACAGCAATCCACTTTAGTAGCCATACTGCTGCTGCGCCAAGCGGAGCTAAGAACGCAACTTCATCTAGTTGAGAGTCTTCAGTTGCTACCGTATTAGTAACGCCCATGCCTTTGCGTACTGCATCATATAAGTCATTAGCAAGTGATTGATCTACAACACCTTGTTTAAAAGTATCAAAGTCATCTGATATCGCCGCAGCTCGCATCTTACTTGCACTCATGCCTTCTGCACCATCAGCGTCCGGATCACGTTCGCCAGCACTAACAACACTTATGTTGTTAAATTTGTATTCCTTGCCGTTATATTTGGTAATTAATTCTTTAAATTGGTCTACGCGATCACTGCCTGCTACGTATGTAATACTAGTGTATCCCATTGACTCTAATTTTTGCAATGCTTTTATAATTGTGTTTACTTCACTATCACCTACAGTAACGTTTGGAAAAAATCTTGTTGCAAATTTTAATTTAGTTTGAAAGTCTAACGGATCTGTTTTAGGTTTTTGTGTATGGGTAATAAAAAGGAAAGAATCGCCGGGTTGCGAAGATACAACATCTACTAGTTTTTTGTGACCAATAGTGGGAGGATTCATCCTCCCAAATGCTAAGGTTGCTGACTTTTCAGCTTCGTATAACTCTCTGAGAAGCACTTAGTATGCTCCACTTTCAATCTGTTTCATTTCTTCGCCGTAAACTTTATTAATACATTCGTCTCGGTCCTCTATCTTAAAAATTTTATCCCTTCGACCTAGGTTAAATTTTTCACAATATGTGTCCATAGCTTCGTCAACTACAGGACCTAATACTTTTTGTGGAACTACACTTTTTTGTCCATCAAATGCATCTTTCATTTTCATAATACAAGGAAACATTCTTTTACGATAAAACATTGGATCGTTACGCATAAAGATAGATAAATCTTCTACTACATCGTACGGCATACTGTCATCTTGCGCGGCTGTAAATTCGTCTATACGCATGTTACCACTTCCTACATGACCAGTAACGTGCCTTAGTACGTGGTCCTGGATTATCACAATTATGTCTTGCTCTAAATGAACGTCTGGCACCTGGGTTATTCTTTTTAATACTCATTGCCTTGCCTTTAACACTAGAGCCACCGTGGCCAAAGTTAACTTTCTTGGTGTTCCCAGTCTTGGGATCTTTGACATACACCTTAAACTTTTTTACGTCACCTTGCATTGGCTTGCCTAGTTTAACTTTACGTCCTTGATAATCTGCTTCGTCCATAATATCATCTTCGTTAAACCACATCTCACCATATTCTTCGTAAAACTCGTCATCGTCATCATACGTTTCTTCATCAAGATCGTCTGTTAAATCAGTACTAATTTCAATATCAAAATCTTCATGCCCTTGCTCGAACATATAGTTTGCTAATCGATTAGCATACTCTGTTGATTCTTCTTCTGATAGTTGTCTACCTAAAGGAATTTCTATTACAGTCGCCCCTTGTGCTGACTCGTACATCTCAGTAGATGGGAAAATAGATTCATCAAGTTGGGCCATCCCATCTTGTTTTTCCATCACTACTCTTACAAAGTGTTCCATGTTAGTTCCTTAATGATTCATTACGATAGAGTTTACAGTACCGTCTGTGTATACTACAGTGGCTTTGAGCCATATATAGTTTCCAGTAAAGTTTGATATACTGGTACCAGTTTGATTAGTTAAAACAATACTATCTACTTGGAACCAGTCATCATCTGTAGGCACAGTAGCTAATGTAGCTTCTACCTTTAGTGTGCCTGATACTCCACTATAATCGTATTGTACTGTATGTAAGCCGTCACTACGGCCATAATACCCATCGCCTTTGAAGTGACTACCTATTACTGTGGTTGATACACTATCCCCTGGATGAGTATTTGCTGTTAAAATTGTTTCGCTATTACTGGACATATAACTATTTATCAATAGTAGGAGGCATATACACTAAATTGTAAATTTCTCGAATACCATGTCCTATTAGCATATGTACAATAGATAGTACTTTTTCATCTCTTACATGAAAGTAAAAGCCTCCTAAATGAATTTTTCTATCAATACAATGCAATGCTTTATCTCCTATACGAGACTTATCTCTATTAGCTCTTAACCAATTAGCAAAGTCAGCTGGTACTCTTTCATCTTTAAAAAATACTCTTATCGGAAACTCAGGCTCACAATTAACTATAATTGAATTCGCTTCTAATAACTGATGTGTTCCTATAGCAGGCTTCCATATTTCTCTAACAGTATTCCCTAATCGTTCGGCTATATTTTGTAATAACAGTTCATCATTAGTGTATACAGTAATACTCCTTCCAGTCTCAACTCTAATTTTATAATTACCGAATTCATTTTTAAGTAGTAAGTATAAATTTTTAGCATCAACATAGTGTTCCATTGTAACTTCTCGTTCTGTTCTAAAGAACAGTTGTTTTAATGGCTCACCATTGCGATAATTTCTAGCAAACTCATCTAACTTTTCTCTAGCAAATGATAAGTTTTCGCTCTTTTGAAATTCTCCTCTAAATAGAGTATTAAGATCATTGACAATGAGTAACTTATAAAGATATTTTTTATAAAATAACTTCTTAGTTTCATACAGTTTCAGTAATTTCATCTTCTACGCAGTCTAATTGAATCTCATCATCACGGTAATCAATAGTTAATGATCCGCCGTTCTTAAGCTTTCCGAATAGCATTTCTCTTGCTAACTTACGCTTAATGTCTTTGTCGATAACACGCTGTAACGGTCTTGCACCCATTGCAGGATCAAATCCTTTGTCTACTAAGTAGTCAAGTGTATCATCAGTAATAGTAATTGATATATTTTTATCCTTAACCATGTCTTTAAGTTCAACTAGGAACTTACCAACAATCTTCATCATTACTTCTTTACCCAATTTAGCAAATGTAATTACGCCATCTAGTCTATTACGGAACTCTGGACTAAAGAAACGTTTTAATTCTGTATGATCCTGAACATTTTCAAAATCTTTATTGAAGCCAATAGTATTTTTCTCTGCTTCACGAGCACCTAAGTTTGTAGTTAGAATAAGTGTAGCATTACGTGCATCGGCTACTTTACCATTCGAGCCAGTAACCTTACCGTTGTCCATTAGTTGTAACAAAATTTGTGAGATATCAGCGTGTGCTTTTTCAATCTCATCAAGTAGTAGTACACAGTTAGGAGATTCTTGAAGTTTAGTAATTAACAATCCGTTATTTTCTTCATATCCTACATATCCTGGAGGCGAACCAATTAGTTTACTTACACTATGTTTTTCTTGGTATTCACTCATATCAAATCGTACTAAGTTTACACCTAAACATTTTGCTAACTGCTTTGCTGTTTCAGTTTTGCCTGTTCCTGTTGGCCCCATAAACACAAATGACCCAATTGGCTTGTCATCAGCTTTTAATCCTGCTTGATTAACTAGTACCTTATCAACAATCGATTCAATAGCTTCGTCTTGCCCGTATACTTCGCCTTTAAGATTCTTTTCTAAGTTTGCAAGGCTCTCAGTTTCTTTTTCAGCAATCCGCTCTGCAGGCATATCAATTAATTTAGCAAGTTCAAATTCTATATTAGATGCTTCAACAATTTTTTCTTCGCTAGCATCGTCGTTTACTTTGAATCTAGAACACGCTATATCAATAAGATCAATTGCTTTATCAGGTAGCATTTTATCAGGTTGATATTTTACACTTAATTTAATAGCTGAATCAATTGCGCCTTCGGTAATAGTAGTGCCGTGATATTTTTCATAGTACTTTCTAATACCAAGTAAAATTTCTCGTGTTGTGCTCTTACTAGGCTCTCCAACAGTTACTCGTTGGAACCTACGCATTAATGCACGATCTGCTTCAAAGTATTTTCTGTATTCTTCCCAAGTAGTTGACGCAACAACTTTTAGATCACCTTTAGTAAGTGCAGGTTTTAGCATATTAGCAAGATCGTTTGAGTTGCCACCGCCACCTGCGCCAGCACCGTTCATCATATGTGCTTCGTCGATAAACATAATAGTTTTGCCTTGCTTAGTAAGTGCTGACAATACTAGTTTAAAACGTTCTTCAAAGTCTCCACGATACTTACTACCAGCAAGCATAGCACCAATATCAAGATTATATACTTTATACTCTTTTAAGAATTCCGGAACTGTGTTATGCTCAATATTATATGCAAGTCCCTCAGCAATAGCTGTTTTACCTACACCTGGGTCACCTACCATAAGTACATTGTTCTTTTGTCTACGTCCTAGTGCTAACGCTAGTGCTTCAAGTTCTTCACCGCGACCAATAATTGGATCAATCTTC
>Ga0308018_10000573_pt1 | contig 18474 bp, 12 predicted proteins | sample Neamet282_FD_203130 | JGI IMG/M metagenome (GOLD analysis project Ga0308018, IMG submission 203130) | Marine microbial communities from water near the shore, Antarctic Ocean - #282 | ecosystem: Environmental > Aquatic > Marine > Unclassified | place: Southern Ocean | collected 2014-10-01
CGAGCCCCACCTCGCGACCGAAGTAGGGATGCAGATCCGAGCCACATACTCCTGCGGTGGTCACACGAACGATGACATCGGTATCGTCGACCAACTCAGGATCAGGGACGACCTCATATGAAAGTGATTCGAGATCGTGGAAAGTGATGGCGTGCACGCAGACGCCCCCTTAAGAGTTCTAGAAAGGCAACTCGTCGTCGCTGTCATCACTCGAAGGCTCCGGCCACGGCTCGTCTCCAGCGGCCGGCGGGCCTGAACCCTCACCACCGGCCTTCCGCTCGACCCGCCACGCCTTCACATCCGTATACCACTTACCGTTGTACTCGCGGCTCTCGATGTCGATGTGCGCGGTAAGTGTCTCCCCATCCTTCACCCCGAACTCGTCGATCTTGTCACCCCAGACCACAAGGCAGACAGGCTTCGGGTACTGACCAGGGGTCTCGAGGACGAATTCCTGCTTTCGCCAGGTCCCGTTCTTACTCTCGCCTGACTTCTCTTCGAGGATTTGAATGACTTTTCCGGTGATTTCAAGACTCATCGGTTTTTTCTGGAGCTGAGATGGTGTGGTAGAACGCGGGCCGAATGGACCGTTTCATGGATTGCGCACCAAGGCTGTCGAATCAGTGGGGTTCGCGCTAGGTGCACTCTTCGGAAATCCCTATATTGAAGAACAGGTTCTCAAACCCTGCGGCGCTATGGATCGCGCCTCACCTACATCATCTGCCCTCAGCACGCTCAGACCCATGCCCATCGCCACCCCCGCGCAGTTCGCTCAGATGCTCGATTCGGCCCAGGCCGGCGACTACGCCTACCCGGCCATCAACTGCACCTCCATTCTCACGCTCAACGCGGCGATGAAGGGGTTTGCAGACTCGAAATCCGATGGAATTATTCAGTTTTCGACGGGGGCGGGCCAGTTCGCCTCGGGATTGAACCACAAAGACGCGGCGTACGGCTGCATCTTGCTCGCCGAGGCCGCTCATCGGCTCGCCGAGCAGTACGATGTGCTGATCGCCCTGAACACCGACCACTGCCAGCCTGAGAAGGCCGCGGGGTTTCTGAAGCCGCTCATCGAGGCCACCGCGGAGCGGCGCGCCCGGGGTGAAACGAACCTGTTTCAGAACCACATGCTTGATGCGTCGATTCTGCCGCTCGACGAGAATATCGCAATTTCAAAGGAATATCTGAGACTTTGCGCCGAGCAAGAGATCATTCTCGAAGTTGAGGCTGGTGTCGTCGGGGGCGAAGAAGATGGCTCTGCTGGCACGGAGGACATGCCCGAAGACAAGCTGTATACGACTCCGGATGACATGGTCGCGATCTTTGAGGCGCTCCACGAGCTGGGGCGCTTCACCTTCGCGGCCACATTCGGGAACGTGCATGGGCACTACAAGCCCGGCGCCGTCAAGCTTCGACCCCATATCCTCAAGGATGGCCAGGCCGCAGTTACCAGGAAGCACGGCGCCGATGCTCAGATGGACCTGGTGTTCCACGGCGGCTCAGGCAGCCTCCTCGAAGAGATCCGGGAGACGCTCGCGTACGGGGTCATCAAGATGAACGTCGATACCGATGCCCAGTACGCGTTCACCCGGCCCATCGTCGACCACATGCTGACGAACTATGAGGCGGTGCTGAAGGTCGATGGCGAGATCGGCAACAAGAAATTGTACGACCCGCGCTCGTATCTGAAGAAGGGTGAGCAGAGCATGTCAGAGCGCGTGGCTATCGCGTGTGATGACCTATTGAGCGATGGCAAGTCGCTGTTCGGACAGACCTAGAAGCGAGTCGCCGCCAAGGTCGTTGAGGACACAAGTAAATACACAGAAAGGACATGAGAGAATCTTCTCATGCCCTTTCTACATTAAGACAAGTCACCGTACCCGGAGCCCGGCAGCCGATATAGCCGCTCAGTCACCGGTGACTGAGCCTACCCTGCTTGCTCGAGTTCGTACTCCGTCGTGATCTCGATCGCGCTCTTCAGCGTCTTGTAGACCGGACACCGGTCCGCGTGCATCGCATGCACTCGCTCGACCGTCTCCCGATGCTCCTCATCGGCCTTCAGTTTGTATGTGACGTGGATGCGACGGATCACCAGGATACCATCGTCCTTTCCGACCTCTCCACGTACATATCCGCTGAGGTAGCCTTCTCCAGCACTGATCCCGCGCGCCTCCAGCGCGCCTCCGAAGGTTCCGGTCAGTCAGCCGCCGGTCGACGCCATGACATAGTCGAGCGTCGTAGTGATTTCACGGTCGGGATCGGCACCATAGTGCTCCTTGATCGCGCCGTGAACGCCGAACTCGACCGGGCCATCGTGGGCCGGGAGATAGGCGCGTCGGAAAGTTCCTGTGATCCGGTCGATCCGGATGTCGGCCGTGTACACGGTATCTAACATGGGACTCCTCATGAAATGGACGCCGATGGTAAGGCGATTCCACTCCAGCGGAAAGACGAACCAGCGAAAGACCTCAAGATTATTGCATTCCCCAAGTCTTCGGCTTATCTTCGGTGCCCGCGTTCCAGCAGGGAGCGAGGGGCTCGAGTGGCCGCCTTCGGGGTGGCCCAGGCGTGTTCACGGCACGTCCCGGGATCGGATGAGGACGTGATGCGCGGGCCGAAACACCACCACGATGACGATTCCCTACGTCGAGCTGCACTGCCATTCAGGATTCTCTTTCCTGGACGGCGCGTCCCACCCGGAAGAGCTCGTCATGCGGGCCGTCGAGCTGGGCTACCCGGCCCTCGCACTGACTGACCACAATGGCCTGTACGGCTCAATGGAGTTCGCCCAGGCCGCCCGACAGGCGAAACTGCAGCCGATCACCGGCGCCGAAGTCACATTGCGCGAATGCTTTACAGGTGTCGACGAGCCCGAGGGCGGGCATCATGTCACACTGCTCGCTGAAACCCCACAAGGCTACGCGAACCTCTGTCGCCTCCTGACCGAAACGCACATGCACTCGGAGCGGGGTGATGCCCGGCTCCCACTGGAGTCCCTCCTCCGCCTCCCGGAAGGGCTGATTCTCCTCACCGGATGCCTAAAAAGCCCTGTTGCCGCTGCACTCGACTCATCCGTAGCCGACGCGGAGGCGTTCACGAGTAGACTGATCTCAGCGTTCGGACCCGGAAACGTCTTCATGGAGTTGCAGGACAACGCAGTGAAAGGCGACAGAGCCCGAAACAAGGGCCTGGGGCGGCTCGCAGGGCGCATGGGCCTTGGTGTGGTCGCCACGGGGAACGTGCACTACCACCGCCCCGAGCGGCATCGCCTGCAGGACGTGCTCGTTTCGATCCGTAGCCGGGCCACATTAGACGGCGCACACGGCGCCAGAAGGGCCAACCGACTCTTTCACCTCCCCGACGCCTGGGAGATGCACCATCGCTTCCAGAGCCGTCCTGAGGCAGTCACGAACACGCTCCTGATCGCCGAACGGTGCGCACAATTCGATCTGACCGAGGACCTAGGCTACGAATTTCCTGATTTCGCTGGGTCAGAGCGCGGCGGGGGCATCGAATCGCTCGCTGCCATGTGCCTCGGCAAGATCAGCCAGCTCTACGAGCCGGGAAGCGAAGAGGAGCGCGATGCCGAAGAGCGGCTTCACACCGAATTGTGCCTCGTCGACCTGCATGGCCTCGCCGGGTTCTTCCTGGTCTACCGTGACATCATGAAGCTGGCCGGCGAAGTCGCTCGGGAAGTACGCGGAGAGGCGCCCCGGGCCAGTTCCGGGCTGCCGGCCGGACGCGGACGTGGATCATCCGTTTCCTCGATCATCTGCTATCTGATCGGCCTGTCCCATATCGACCCGGTCAAGAACAATCTCTTCCTCGGTCGCTTCCTGAACGAAGCACTGCGCAGCGTCCCGGACATTGATCTCGATTTCCCAAGGGACATAAGAGAAAAGTTGATTTTACGCGTGTATAACAAGTACGGACATGAACATACGGGACTCGTCTGTACTTTCCCAACGTACCGACTGAAGTCTGCAGTGCGTGAGATCGGCAAGGTCCTGGACCTCCCCCTCGGCGAGTTGGAGAAGCTTTCGAAGCTCGCCGAACACCGTTCCGCATCAGGGCTCGCGGACGAGATCGCTTCCCTGCCGGAGTTCAAGGACCGGGCCGATGGCCACCTCTGGAAACTGCTCGGAGAGCTGGCCGAAGACGTGTCCGGACTTCCACGTCACATTTCGCAGCACGTCGGCGGCATGATCATCTCGAGTCGCCCCTTGGTCGAAATCGTCCCACTCGAGCCGGCCGCCTGGGAGGGCCGCGTCCTATGTCAGTGGGACAAGGATTCGTGCGAGGACGCCGGCTTTATCAAAATCGACTTCCTGGCCCTCGGAATGCTGTCCTTGGTCGAGGAAAGCATCGATCTGATTGCCGAGCGGCACGGGGAAGCTCCCGATCTCTCCCGAATCGACTTCGAGGACGAGGTCATTTACGACCGGATCTGCTCCGGGGACACGGTGGGGCTCTTCCAGATCGAAAGTCGGGCTCAGATCCAGATGCTCCGGCGCACGCGACCCCGAAACCTCGACGATCTTTTCGTTCAGGTCGCGATCGTGCGCCCGGGGCCAATCGTCGGCGGCGCGGTGAACCCCTATGTGCGCCGTCGAGAGATGCTGCGCGAGAACCCAGACTACGAGGTCCCCTACCCCCATCCGCTCCTCGAGGAGGCTCTGGGAGAGACGCTGGGGGTGATCATCTTCCAGGATCAGGTCCTAAAGGTCTGTCAGGCCCTCGCGAACTTCTCCGACGGCCAGGCGGAGTCCCTGCGGCGTGCCATGAGCCGGAAACGCTCCAGAGAGGCCCTGACGGCCCACTGGGATGACTTCAGGGAAGGAGCCATGGCCAACGGCATCGACAAGACCACGGCCCGGGAGATCTTCACACAAGTCACCGCGTTCTCGGAATTCGGCTTCCCGAAATCACACGCCGCAGCCTTCGGCCTGCTGGCGTATCAATCGGCCTGGATGCGGCACTACTACCCAATTGAGTTCTATGTGGGGCTGTTCAACAACCAGCCCATGGGCTTCTACTCGCTCGATACTCTAGGCCGAGACGCCCGCAGGAACGGAATCAGAACCCTTCTGCCCGACGTAAACCACAGCGGCGTCGAATGCACGGCCGAGGGTGACGACCTGCGCGTGGGCCTAGGGTTCTTGCGAGGCTGGGGTTCAGAAGTCGCCGAGCGGGTCGTCAACGAACGCCTGAACAATGGTCCGTACCGGTCGATCGTCGAATTCCTGCGACGCACCCCTGCCGCACTCAAGCGTCCTGCCATCGAAAACCTGATCTGGGTCGGTGGATTCGGTGATTTTGGCCTTACCCGACGGGAATTGCTCTGGCAGGCCGGGCTCTGGCTCGGCCCGGAGACAGACGGCGACAGCAGCGGTGGCCGCGAAGACCATGCACAAACCGAACTGGCGCTCGACGACCCCTACGCAGGCATGGCGTTTCCGGACCTTGGGGAGCACGACCAGATGATTGCGGAATACCGCATGCTCCAATTCTCTGCGAACCTGCATCCGCTCACACTGCTACAGCACGCGCTGCCGGAGGAGACTGTCGGTTCAGACCGCCTTCCGCACCTCGAACAGGGCAGTACCGTGCGCGTCGCAGGCTTGGTCACGACACGACAGCGACCGGGAACGGCAAGGGGCTATGTCTTTGTCCTAATAGAAGATGAGTACGGTCCCATCAACGTAATTGTGAAGCCAGACATCTATAAGCGTGACCAATCGTCTGTACGCATGGAGCCGTTCCTCACTGTACGCGGGCGCCTTCAGAAAGACGGTGACACACTCAACGTGATTGCCTTCGAGGTCGAAGCACTGATAGTGCCCGGGACTCCGGTTCGGAGACGAGGTATGTCCAGGTCCTACCCGGACGGTCGCCGGCCGGAAACAGCTGCCGTGCGAGAACTCGCCTCGCCAGATGATGCAGACACCCAGACAGACTCGACCGAGGGCCCCATGGCTCCCACTAGGGACAGCACCTCACTCCACACGTCCCTGCCCGAGCCACTCGAAACGTGGGCGGATCGGGACGAGAAGCCTGTCACCAACCCATACCAGTACCTCACCGCCTTGCGACAGAGCCCGCCAGGCATCAAGAGTTTCGGCTGATGCCAGGCTTGTTATGAATCGACGGCTGGGCTTCACGCTTCTCGCCACGGTGCCTCCCGATCGCACCGCACACTTCGCCATGCTGCAGAAGATCGAAGGTCACGAAAGAGGCGGATCAGACCTGAGGCCCGATCCGCCCATCACAGGTGCGGCAGCGCGGGGTCAGCGCCCCTGGGGCCAGATGTTGTTGCTACGGTCCACGTCAGGGGCTGCTCCAGCTGGATCAATCTCAATCCGACTCACCGCTCCGGCTGTCGAGGCAACGTCGATTTCGTAGCTCGTGTTGCCTGCCAGCCAATGGCTGACGGGAATCTCATGCACGAAGTCCATGCCGTTTCGCGTCCGGATACGGACTGTGGCCGGGAAGACCGCAAGGCTGCGGTCTTCGATCGTCACGATCGCGCCACCTGTCGGCTTGGGCTGCACGGACCCAACCGCGTGGTCCAACGTCCAGGTGTTGTAATAGAACGACGTCCAGAACCAGTCCAGGTCCTCTTCCGCGAATCGCTCGAAGGTATTGAAAAAGTCCCACGGCGCCGGATGCTTGTACGCCCACTCCGAGATGAAGGCCTGGTACGCGGCACGGAAGGTGTCTTCGCCGATCACCGAACGTAGCGCACCAAGCAGCGTTGCAGGCTTCGGATATGACGCGACACCGTAGCCCGGGCCGGGTTCGTAAAAGTCACCATGACGCATCATGCTTTGCTCGAGACCAGCGGCCGCAACCTGAAGGTAAAGAATAGCTTCCACCCTATGGTGATTGACCCCGGGCCAAAGCGCCATCCGACTCTCCTGTTCAAGAAACGACGTCGAGCCTTCGTCGAGCCAGGCGTGCCGCTTCTCGTCCGTTCCCACGATCATCGGCACCCACATGTGGCCGATCTCGTGTGACGTGGTGTTGAAAACGTCCGTCGGCTCCCCACCTTCGTACGGGCCAATGACCGTCATCATCGGGAACTCCATGCCCCCGTCGATGATGTCGGCCCCTTCGACTGAAGTCATGTGGGACCACGGGTATGGAAATCCGGTGTACTCCGAGTGGTGCTCGATTGACTGCTTGCCGTACTCCCACTGCTGTGACCACAGAGGAGCCCGACTTTCTCTCCAGAAGGAGTTGATGAGGATGCGGCGGTCTGCCCCGGGATCCACGTCCGTGGCTTCAGCCGAGACACTTTCCGCTCCCTCCTCGTCTCTCGAGTCGTCCTCGTCGTCCGACATCTCAAGGTCAGATGGGTTCACCCAGGGTTCAGCCAGCGGCCCCACCAGCGCAGAGGTGGCATCCCACTGTTGGACGTTGGACGTCGTCCAGGCAAAGTCCCTGACGTTCTCCGCCGTGAAGTGATACGTCAGCAGCCCTTCGACGCCCTCGGTAGTCACCGTGGCAGCCTCACGCGCAGCCGAGTCTGCAATCGTGACCAGTGTGTCCGCCTCCGCAGCGACAGCGAGAAGGTCCAGAGTCCTCTCCGAGTAGACTTCCTCGGGGTTCTGGAGATCTCCGGTCGCCATCACCGTCCAACCGGCGGGCACCGTCAATTCGACGTTGTAGTCCCCGAACTCATCGTAGAACTCTGCATTTCCGAGGTATGGCTGGGCGCTCCAGCCGCGGAGGTTGTCGAACATCCCGATTTTCGGGAACCAGTACCCGACGAAATAGACCTCATTGTCTGAGTGACCCATGCGGCCCGCGCCCTTTTGGGGAAGCGTGACCTCCCAGTCGATATCGAGCTGGAGGGTGTCGCCACGCTCGAGTCGGATCGACGGGCGCACCTGCATAAGCGTGCCATCGACTTCCCAACCCGGACCGGCTGCGAGTGGTCCCTCGCTCAGTTCTTCCCCGTCCGCGGCCAAGCGCGTAATCGTTACGCCACCCGTAATCTCTTGAGACGCGTATCGGGGTGACCCTTCCTTGTGGATGTTCTGGTGCAGGTGAACAAACACAGAGGCAAGATTGGCCGGCGCATCATGAAAATAGAGGATCTGGGCGGTCCCCTGGAGCTTCGCCGTCTCCGGGTCCAGAGTCGCGCGGATGTCGTAGCCAACCCACTGCTGCCAGTAGCCAGAGCCCGGTGATCCGTCCTCGGTACGCCAGGCGCGCTCCATGGCACGCTCGAACTCGCCGGGCGGCACGGTGGCAGACGGAACCGGCCTGGTTTCCCTTTCCTGGGCCGAAAGAGCCGATCCCGGGTCACCCACGACAAGCGATGCGAGAAGCACAGCCGCCACAACCCATCTATCTATTGCTGATTCCATCATCGATCCCCTCAGGGATTGCGTTTCGCGTAAAAGGCGACGCCTGCCCAGTCCGTCGCAGCCGGGAACATGTCGAAGTAGCGGTTCACCCCCTCTTCGCCCATGAATGGCGCCAATTCGGTGCGCACCTCGGTCTCGAACCGGGCCGCATCCTCCACTTCCTCGTCGATCCCGACCGCAATCGCAGCCCGCACACGAGCTTCTAGTGCGTCCAATCGTTCTGCGAGCTGCTGACGACGCGCCTCCACTTCTCCATGAATCCCGAAGTGGGTCGCACCGAAGCGTTCCGGCCCGATCTGTCCGATCTCTTCCAAAGTACGAGCCCAGTCCAGGAGATTTACCGCGGGCGGAGGTGTTGGTGGATGCTGCGGCCCGCCGCCGAGCACGATTCCCATGGAGTCACCGGAAAACAGCGTCCCGTCCGACTCGTCAAGCCACGAAATATGGTGTGATATGTGTCCGGGTGTGGATATGGGACGAAGCCCGCCCCACGGGCCAGCCTCCCCGGGCCGCCATGCCCTGATCCGATTCACCTCCACTGGCTTCACATCACCCCACAGTGTGTCGTGTAGCTCCCCAAACGTCCGCCTCGTGCTCGATACGAGCCGATCCGGATCCACCATATGTGACGCCCCATCTTCATGAACGTGCACAACCGCATTGGGGAAATGATCCAGGAGGAACCCCGTGCTACCGGCGTGATCCAGGTGAATGTGGGTCAGTAGGACGTGTCGAAGCTCTCCACCCGTGATCCCATACTGCGAGAGCGACTCGAGGAGGCCCTCAAGCGTGGTCGTTGGGCCAGGATCGATAATCGTTGGCTCAATGCCGTCCACGACGTAGCAGCAGATCGCACCCGGGAGATCGAGATGCTCGAGGTCGACACAGATGTGATCGTTCATAAACACTCCATAGGGTGAACGAAAAGGGGCGTCCGCATCGCGGACGCCCCTCCTTTCAAACTATGCCGCTTCGTCGGCAATCCGGCTTCAGCCGCGATCACTCATCGGAACGAAATTACGCTCGTCCGAGCCAGTGAACACCTGGCGGGGCCGGGCAATCCGTAGCTCTGGATCCTCCAGCATCTCCTGCCACTGAGCGAGCCAGCCGACGGTCCGCGGGATGGCGAACAAAACCGGAAACATCTCTACCGGGAAACCCATCGCCTGATAGATCAGGCCCGAGTAGAAGTCGACGTTCGGGTAGAGGTTCCGCTCAACAAAGAAGTCCTCGTTCAGCGCAATCCTCTCGAGCTCCAAGGCGATGTCGAGGAGCGGGTTGCGTCCCGTGACATTGAAGACCTCGTCCGCAGTCCGCTTGATGATCGCGGCGCGAGGATCGTAGGCCTTGTAGACACGGTGCCCAAAGCCCATCAGGCGCTCTTCCCGCTTCTTCACGCCTTCCATGAACGCCGGGATGTTATCAACGCTCCCGATGCGCGTCAGCATGCGGAGCACCGCCTCGTTCGCCCCGCCATGCAACGGGCCGTACAAAGCCCCCATCGCTCCGGCCATCGCCGAATACGGGTCGGAGTTCGCAGAACCGATCACACGCATTGCGGTAGCCGAGCAGTTCTGCTCGTGATCTGCATGCAGAATGAACAGGATGTCGAGTGCTCGCTCGAGCACTGGGTTCGGCTCGTATTCCCGCGAGCCAATCCGGAACAGCATGTTCCGGAAGTTGGCGGTGTAGTCGAGCTCGTTATCAGGATAGACGTACGGGAGTCCCCGATGATGACGATACGCATAGGCCGAAAGCGTCGGCATCTTCGCGATGAGGCGGATGATCTGCTGCGAACGGGCAGCAGAGTTCTCGATGTCCTTAGCCTCAGGGTAGAACGACGAGAGCGCTGCAACGCCGCTCATGACCATGCCCATGGCATGCGCATCGTAGCGGAAGCCGGAGAAGAGCTCGGTGATGTTCTCGTGCACGTAGGTGTGGAACGTGACCTCGTGGACGAAGTCGTCCAGCTCCGACTGGGCAGGCAGTTCGCCTTTCAACAGGAGGTACGCCACCTCGAGGTGGGTGCTGTGCTCCGCAAGCTGATCGATCGGATACCCGCGGTACCGCAGAATACCCTTGCCACCATCGATGAACGTGACAGAACTCTTGGTCGACGCGGTATTCGTGAAGCCAGGATCGTAGGCCATCATCCCGAAATCGTCGTCGTTGACCTTGATCTGACGCAGGTCCATCGCCCGGATGATGTCGCCACTGTGAATGTCGACCTCGTAGTTCTTTCCAGTCCGGTTATCGCGGATGGAGAGGGTATTCTGCCCCTCGCTCCCGTTCTCTCCCATTTTCTCTCCATTTCGGCCGGATCGCATAGCGGGGCGAGCCAGCTTATGCCTATGCTGAACAGCATTTAATTATATCGGTAGTAAGGGCTCGTGCGAAGATGTCAATTCAGTCTTTCACCCGCACAACCGGAGTGGGCACGCGATCGCTACCGGGTCCACACCAGAATTACGCCGCATTCATTCTCATACGGGGAGCCTTGGTAGCGCATCGGTGCCTGGAACGGACCCCAGCACACCTCGATTGCCTCGACAATGTCGATCGGCAAGATGTCCTCCAGCCCGAAGCCCGCGCCCTGAAGCCCATTGAGCAGATGCGACCCGTTCTCCTGACTCGGAGATGAGCGTTACCGTCGCAAGCGATATCGCCTCGTCCATAACGACGTCGAAGACCAATCCGCGGACAGATTGCGCCGACGCGTGTTCCGGCACGGTCGTCTCAACGACAAACAACAGCGAGCAAAATACCAGCAGCGAGCAGTCGATGAGTCGTAGCATCTGAGCCCAGATCGGGGCTGCCGTACCGTCCGGGCTTCATGCCAGACGTACGGCTCCAAGAGTGCCGGGGGCGGGAGTCGAACCCGCACATCCCAAGGGATAGCGGCTTTTGAGGCCGCCGCGTCTACCGTTCCGCCACCCCGGCAAAGGGCTCAAGCGAGTGCATTATCGCTAACCTCGCGGTTGGCGTCGAGGCGTCGAGCAACTAATCGGGCGACACTCGAACTCGTCTCCCAGCAGCTTAACCGGCCGTACTCTCTGGAAAAGCCACCGCCTCGTTAGCCGTCGTGTCCCTAGCGTGCGCCGATCCACCGAGACTCCGGCGGCGGTCCGAAGTCGACGTACTTGAAGGGACGCAGTGGCTCTTCCCTCGGCCAGATCATGTCCAGCGTGTCCCCGTTGTACAGCTCGCCGCCCTTCATGACATAGCGTATCGATGCGGTGTTCCTGATGTCCTCGAGAGGGTGCCCGTCGAGCACCACTAGGTCCGCCACCTTGCCGACCTCTAGACTCCCGAAGTCGGCCGCCATTCCCATGCCCGTCGCGACGTTGATGGTCGCTGCCCGCAACGCTTCGTGCGGTGTCATCCCGGTCATCTCCAGCATCCAGAGCTCCCAGTGCACCGCTAGGCCGTGGACCTGGCCGTGCCCCCCCGCGGCAACCAAGCCGCCGGCTCTACCGATCGCGGCCGCACCTGCCCCACCCTTCAGGAAATAGTACTCGTCGAGTTCGAAGCGCTGACTCGTCCGCGACTTGTGGTCGAGAGCTGCGTGCGTCAGGAAGTGGGCGAGCTTTTGGTTGGAGTGCACGTCCGTGGTCTGATACCAGTACAGCTCACCTTGGTACGTGCTGGGCGACGCGACGACGAGGGTCGGCGTGTACATCGTCCCGGACCGGGCATAGAGCTGCACGACATCGTCGTACACGTTGACCAGATCGGTGGGAGCGTGTTCGACGGCCGTGTATCCGTCGAGAATCATAGCCACCTGACGCATCATGCCACCGCCCTCAGCCGTCGAATTGATCCCAAGCTCGTCTCCCGCCCTGAGCATCCACTGGATCTGGCGCCGCTGGGGCTGCATGTACTGCTTCGTAGAAAACGAACCACGATCGACGTAACGCTTCACGCCCGCGAAGGCGTCTGCGTAGTTGTCGATCTTAATCGCCCCCGATGTCTGTGATGGCCCTGTCATGAAGATTCTTGGGCCAAGCATACGGCCGGCCGCGATCAGCTCGCGGTAGTGGAACTGATCCGTCGAGGCGTTGACGTCGCGCGCCATGGTCACGCCGAAGGCCAGGTTCACAAGTGGCTCGGGCGCGATCTCGACAAGCACGTCCCGCGGCATACCTCGGATATGCGCGTGCGCGTCGATGAGTCCCGGGATGATGGTCTTGCCCGCCACGTCGATGACGCGTGCCCCATCGGGGATCTGGACCGCGCTCGAGGCCCCGATCGCGCGGATCCGATTCTCGGTCACGACGATCGTCGCATTCTCGAGCACTTCGTCGCCATTCATCGTCACGACGGTCGCCCCGGTCAGCGCGACCGAGCCCTCCGGCTTCGTCATGGGGACGACCAGACGGATCGGGACGGCCTCCGCGAGCCGGTCGAGGCCCTCTTCCGCCGCATCAGGGCCAAACACCTCGTCGAGCTCAAGGTGCGAGAAGACGTTAGCGAACACCCAACTGAGTCCCGCGCCGCCATCAGCCCACCGCAGATCCTGCCCCCCGTCGCGCGTCACTCTTTGGAACGGTCCAGGTCCCGAGTTCTGGCTCAGCGTCACCGTCTCGAGCGAAGGCGGGAGTGCCGCCACGTACACCTCTTCGCGCAGCGTGAAGGCCAGCCACTTCCCATCTGGCGATGGGACCATCTCGACGGCCCCCTCCACCGTCGCGACCTCACGCTGCTGGCTACCATCGAGGCGGACGGAGACGAGCGTCCCGTTCTCGGCATAGGTGATCCGAGAGCCGTCGGCGGTGAACGTGAGCACGTTGTCCGAAGGCGCCGAAACGACGGACTGCGCGTCGCCTCCGGTGCTCGGGATCCACTCGATGAACCCGCGATTATTCGTGTTCCTGTTACGGATGACCGCAGGATCCTCCCGGACGTAGACGATCTTGTCGCCGGCCGCCGACCAGGCCGGGTTCGCGTAGTACGCCGGGTGCGTCGTCAACCGCTGTGGCTCTCCGCCCCGGGTCGGGACTCGCCACACATGCCCGCCGTCCGACGCGTGCCAGCTCACAAAGGCGACACTGGATCCGTCCGGCGAAAACGTAGGCTGATACTGCCCGCCTGCGCCCTCAATAAGGGGCCTTGGCTCGCCGTTCGGCAGATCCATGATCCACAACTGATTGAGCGAGCCAAAGACCAGTGTCGAGCCGTCGGGACCCATCTCGCCATAGCGGACGTTTCGCACGACGAGCGAGTCCTCCTCAAACGGCATCTCATGATAGATCAGCGGCCCAAGTTGTTGTTCAACCGACGCCGTGAACGAGATCTCCCGGACGCCTTTCGTGCGGATGTCGACTTCGTGGAAGGTTCCGTCCTTCACGAACACGACCGCGTTCCCATCGCGTGTGAAGGTGAATCGCGTGCGCTGGTTCAGGTGTTCGTGATCGATCGGGAAGGCCAGCCACTCGTCTTCGTCCGTGACGAGGTTGCGGATCCGGAGCCCGCTCATGGCATCAATGTCGGCCACGTAGACCATTCGCTCCCCGTCCGGCGAGATCGCCGGGCGAGCGGCGCCGGAAGGCACCCGCGTGATCGCCGCTATGTCCCCGGTATGCCGGTCCAGTCGCATGATCTGCGCTGGCTGCGGAAGGCTGTTTCCGCGAAGCGATGTCGCACCGGAGCTTGCCGTCCCACGGAAGTAGACGTAGCGACCGTTCGGTCCCCACCGAAAACCGAGTCCCTCGGCCTCTCCATCCAGCTCCATCCCGCTCCCGCCGCTCAAGTGGATCAGCCAGGGCTTTCGGCCGGTGTTGGGGCTCCCCGACTCGTTCTTGCGGACCATCACGTACTCGCCGTCCTGCGACCATTCGGGATCGTCGAACTGGAAGTCACCACGTTCGGTGGTGACCGAATTCGGGTTCGAACCGTCCGCTTCGATCATCCAGAGATTTTCGTTTCCGCTCCGGTCGCTCACGAACAAGATGCGACTCCCGTCGGGCGAGAAAACCGGCTGCAGATCCAACGCTGGACCCCTGGTGAGCTGCGTAGCAGGTCCCCCGTTCCGCCGCACGGTGTACAGGTCACCCAACAGATCGAAGAGGATCGTCTCGCCGTCGGGCGAGACGTCCACGTTCATCTGCGATCCCTGACTCGTCTCGAAAGAAACGGTGCGACTGGGTGTGATGCAGAGACTGTCGCAGGCACCGCCCGCTTCGGGCTCAACCTGCTCCTGTGCCCCGGCGCCGGCGACGGCGAGCACGACACAAAGTGATGCGGTCACCAGATGGCGATAGCGGACCATGATACAGCTCCTTTGCGATCGATACGTTTATCGGTCCGAAGGTATGCACGTCGCACGCGGCTGGCATGCTCCCCGGCTACTGCTCCACTGGGTCAAGTCATCGTCAGACGATGGTGTCGGGTGAGTGTGCGAATGGTAAGCCGACGTTTTGTGCGCTGTCTTTGAGGTCTGCGGAGGTGATTGGGGAGGAGTTCCGACACGGGACAAACCAGGACGAGGTTCATCCCCTTGTGATACTCACGCTTCCGATCGTGACCACCCGCGTCACCGGGCTGGGTCACCGAGTTGGTCCTCCTCAGCGCGGCCGTCGTACCACACCGATCCGCAGCACAGAGCTATGACGGTGTTATCCGCGGTGTCGGATACGTCTCCCAAAAAGAAACCCCGTCTTGCCACGACATCTCGTGGAGGCGCACGGAGGCAAGGGACTCGCCCAGAATCGGCCTGAAAGCGGCGCTCGATTCACGGTCCGACGACCTACACCTGACACCTCTGGAGCACCATGGCCATGAAAACGCATACGATGGTCAGGCCTTGTCGAGGAACCCACAACGGCTCTGGCCTAGCCCCTACGAGGTCAATAAGCGGGTGCCAGGAATTCGACGAAGTTCGTTTCGTCATGGAAGCCGTAAACGTCGGAATGGAGGCCGGCGGCTGCGACCGCCACGATTCTCATGTCCGTCCTGTAGCTTGACGGCGACAAGTCGGTGGAAAAAGACCCAGCCGTTCAGTGCACTGAACGCGGCCCCCGAGGGATTCGCTATCTATCCACAACGGTGAACTCGAAAGTGTCTCGAACCACGTGACCGTCAGCCCCCATACCCCTCCATGAGACGTTGTACGTACCCGGAGAGAGTTCGCCATGGAGTTGGATAAAGAACGACTGTCCGTCCTCCTCGTCCTGTACAGCGTCCATGACGTGAACTCCGGCGTCCTCCGCTTCTACTAAGCGGATCTGGGTCGTCCCCTCTGCAGGTTCTTCGGTGAACCAGAGACGAATCTCGGACGGCGTCTCGACGGATGAGCCCGCCGCGGGCGCGGAGCGACTCAGTGCGAAATGCTGCACCTCCGCCGGTGAAGCTGCAGCGAGGCCGCCAATAATCAGCATGGAAAGGGCGGCAGCTTTGATGGTGTGGGTCATGTTCAAAGGTCCTCTCTTGGTAATTATTATGAAATGTCAGTAGATGAGCCGGAGGCCGGCGCCGAGCCTGAAGCGGCCGGCCTCGACTGCTCCGGGAAGGAGCGTGCGAGGTTGAGCCTCGTCGACCCACGTCAGGTCCACATAAGGCGCGAACTTCCTACGGATCTCGTATCGCGTACGGATACCGAGTTCGATCGTCCGAAAGCCGGCGTCCAGGTCGAGGGTGTCGTCACCCGTGATGAGCCAATCGGCCTCTCCCCCTAACGTGAGCACCGCGCGTTGAGTCAGGAACAGATCCGTTTCTGCTTCTAAACGGAGGCTAGGATCGCCGTCGTAGCTGACAAAACCAAACAGGCTCACTTCGAACCAATAGGGGGCGAGCCCCATGACACCGACCGTGAGATACCCCTGCGAAGCGGGCAGGACTTCGTGCCGATATCCCACAACCAGGTCCCAGAAACGGCGAACGTAGCGTCCGTAGAGCAGCATCGCCTCGGCGCCCTCGAGCTCTCGGTCGAGACCTTCACCCTCAGTACTCCACCATACGCGATCGAAATCGGTGCCTATCCAACCGGTGGCGTGCCATCGACCCACGACGAAGTCGCTGCTTGTCGCAACATCAACGTCGAGGAGCGAATAGTGGAAGACCGCGTTGTCCGACTCCTGTGCCGCGGCACCGGTAGGGCCCATCGGTGCGAGGAGGAGGGACACCAGGACCACGAGGCCGGCAGCAGTCTTCACGCGGACTCCGTCGTCACGGCGGGGGCCACCTCGAAACGGGCAAACATTCCAGTCATCATGTGAAAAAGCAGATGGCAATGAAACGCCCAAGCCCCCGGCTCTTCAAACGTGAGATGAGCCTCGACCGTCTCGTTGGGCGGCACGCTCACGGTGTGCTTGCGCGGTGCGAACGCCGGATGAGCACCGTTCTGCAGCTCCATGAACACACCATGGAGATGCATGGGATGCTCCATCATCGTCTCGTTGGTCATGACCAGCCGGACCCGCTCACCGACGGTCAGGCGAATGGGTTCGGACTGCGACATCTTTTTGTCGTTAATGGTCCAGAAGTAGCGCTCCATGTCCCCGGTGAGGCGCAGGACGACGTCTCGCGTCGGTTCGCGGGTATCGCGGTTCGGCTCGAGCGCCTGGAGGTCGGCGTACGCGAGTCGCTTCAGGCTCATAGCGCCCGGAGCATGCCCCATCGCGGCATGGTCCATCTCGTCCATTGCGCCGCCCTCCATGCCCATCTCCGACATGTCGTGACCGTCCATCACCATCATGCCCATCGTCCGGAGCGGTCGAGGATCCAGATCCGGAATCTCTGCCGCCATGCCTTCGGACTCGGAGAGTGTGCCCCGGGCAAAGCCTGAACGATCCATCGATTGGGCGAAGATCGTGTACGAGCGTCCGCTCTCGGGCTCCACGATGACGTCATACGTCTCCGCGACCGCGATGCGAAATTCGTCGATCGCTATCGGCTCGACGTCCTGTCCGTCGGCCTGCACCACCGTCATGCGAAGCCCCGGTATCTTCACATCGAAGAACGACATGGCCGCCGCATTGATGAATCGGAGACGGACCCGCTCACCGGGCTCGAAAAGGCCCGTCCAGTTGGCGTCAGCCGAGGCCCCGTTCAACAAATAGTCGTAGGTGGCGCCTGTGACGTCCGCGATATCTGTGGGATCCATGCGCATCCGGCCCCACATCGTCCGGTCCCGGATGGTGGCGCCGGCGTCGTCGAAGAGACCCTCGACGAACTGAGGCAACGTGCGCTTCCCGTAGTTGTAGTAAGCCCCGTTGCCCTTGAGGTTGCGGAGCACTGTCATGGGATCTTCGTCGGTCCAGTCCGAGAGCACGACCACGTGTTCGCGGTCGTAGGACACGGGATCCGTTCCTCGGGGATCGATGACGAGGGGCGCATACATGCCCTCCTGCTCCTGCGTCCCAGAATGGCTATGGTACCAGTAGGTACCCGCCTGACGCACCTCGAAGCGGTAGGTGCGCGTCTCGCCCGGACTGATGCCCTCGAAGCTGAATCCCGGCACCCCGTCCTGATCAGCCGGCACCAGCAGCCCATGCCAGTGCAACGATGTATCCTCGTCCAAGTGATTCGTCACCCGAAGGACCGCTTCTTGCCCCTCCTTCAGGCGAAGAAGCGGACCGGGCACGGACCCGTTGATCGTGGGTGCATGACTCGAGCGATCGTCGACACGAAAACCCGACCTGTCGATCACCAGGTCGTATTCGACAGGTCGCGACTCCGTCCCGCCCTCGCTGGCCACTGCTGCGAAGAGCGTCGGGGGGCGCAGACCAAGGCTACCGCCGATGGTCAATCCGGTGGCGACACGCAAGAAATCGCGCCGTGGGAGGGAGAGTTCGTGGCTCATGGTCCGGAGCTGGGTCCGTCTGGACGGGAGGCGAGGCGAGAACTTCGACAAAGAAAAATGGAGAGGATGAGATGAAATCGATGTGAAGCCACCGTGAAGATATCTTCATTAACGCTTCATGCGGCCCAACACTCGACCGCGAGTCTCTCGAACGCATCCGGTTCTGGGGATGTGTGCCACCGTCCCGATCGTGGGCTGGATTCTATCCTCCTTCGTGTTGCACGGTGTCGGACTGGCGTTCCCGAATGGACTCCAAGGCGTGTACGACCTGGCACCTTACCGCACCACTGCGGTCGCGGT